>OCZT010003333.1_pt1 | contig 16411 bp, 13 predicted proteins | sample 1539031 | NCBI WGS metagenome assembly OCZT01 (sample SAMEA3539308, study PRJEB22396) | soil metagenome | biome: tundra; feature: field; material: soil | place: USA | collected 2010-05 | depth 0.15 m | reverse complement strand
TACGGCAGCTACAGCCAATCCTTCGCGCCGCAACTGCAGGTGGCCAAGCTCGGCACGCCGCCGTTGAATAACGAGCGGGCGAAAGGCTACGACTACGGTTTCAAAGTCTCGCTCTTCGAGGATCGGCTCCTGTTCACCACCGGCGGTTTCTACATTGATCGCACTGGTGTAAAAGCGACGGTCAAAGACCCAATCACGGGCCTCAACGATACCGTGGCGGCTGGCTCGCAAAACGCCAAGGGCGTGGAGTTCGAAGGATCCTGGCGCGTCAGTAATAACTTTGATGTGCTGGCCAATTACAGTTACACCAACGCGAAGATCACCTACAATGGCACCGCTGTGACCGATGTCGGCCAGGTCCCCGCCGGAGTGCCGATCGATCAGGCCTATCTCGCCGTTGCCTACCGCTTCACCGGTGCGCTCAAGGGCCTGAGCTGGCACCCCAGTGTTACCTACACTGGCGTGTCCTTTCCAACCTCCACTGCGACTGATGTGACACGCAACATCGACGCGCCCAGCAACTATATCGTCAATATGGGCTTCAGCTACGCGTGGAAACAAGAGAGCTTGAACCTCAGGCACACCATTCGCGTCAGCGTGAAAAACCTGCTGGACCGCAACTACCAGACGCCGGGCGGCAATCTCGGCTTGGGCCGCGGATTCTACGTCGCCTACTCGCTGAACCATTGACCGCAGTGCCTGCTGGCACTAATCTCGGAAAGCCATCCCACATCCCATGCCAGCACCGCAAATGTCGCACGAGACCGAGAGCCGCAAGCGGCTCATGGCGCTGATGACCCGGCATCAGCGCCAGATCTTCGCGTATATTTACACGCTCGTGCCCGACCGGCACGACGCGGAGGACTTGCTGCAGGAGACCAGCCTCGTCATCTGCGAAAAGTTTGACGAATTCACGCCTGGCACGGATTTCGTCGCTTGGGCGTGCCAGATTGCCTGGTGGCGCGTCCGCTACTCGCGGCAGAAGTTTGCTCGCGCGAAGGTTGTGTTTGACGACGAAGTGCTCGCTGCCGTCGCGCATACGGCGAGCGAGATGGCACCCGAAATCGACGAGCGCCATGTTGCGCTCGCCAGCTGCCTGAAAAAGCTTCCGCCGCGCGACCGCGAGCTGGTGCTCACTCGCTACGAACCCGGCAGCGGTGTCGCCGAGGCGGCGCGTCGGTCCGGCCGCTCGATGGATGCCGCCTACAAGGCGCTCAATCGTCTCCGCAAGCTGCTCCACGACTGTGTGACGAACCAACTTGCTCATTTGGAGACCGGCGCATGAATCTCACCGATCGCGAAATCCTCGAGTTGAACAAACTCTGCGGCGCTGTCGTCGACGGCACGTTGACCAACGCGGAGAAGGTGCGGCTCACCCGCTGGCTCGCCGAGTCCGAGGCGGCTCGTCGCTACTACGTCAGTGCCCTCGGCCAGTCCGCGAGCCTCTATACTTACGCCTCCGAGATGCATGCCGAGGCGCCCGATTCGCGGCCAGCCGGCCCGAATGTTTACCGCGTTGTGTTTGGCTGGAGTGCCGCACTTGCTGCCGCGGCCGCTGTTGTGCTCGGGGTTTGGTTTTTGCCGCGGCTTGGCCCAAGGAAAGCTCTGGCCGATCCCCGGGTTAGCGGCGAGTTCGTCGCCCGTATCACCGCCTCAAAAAATTCGCAGTGGGCTGGCGTCGCACTGAAGCCCCGCGAACGCCTGGGCATAAATCAGAGGCTCGAACTCACCGCCGGCCTCGCCGAAATCACGTTCGATTCCGGTGCCTGCGTCGTGCTCGAAGGCCCCGCGGTGCTCGAGGTCAACTCCGCGTGGGACGGCACCCTCCGCCGTGGCACGCTGAAAGCGAGCGTGCCGCCAGAGGCCATCGGTTTTCGCATCTCCAATCCCGCGGTTGAGGTCGTCGACCTCGGCACCGAGTTCACTATGATCGCCGATGGCAAGGGTGCCGCCGAGGTGCTCGTGTTGAAGGGCGAGGTCGAGGCTGCGCCGCGCATGACTGACGAGGAGGACACCATTTTGCTTCGCGAAAACGAGTCACGCCGCTTTGCCAACAGCGGCGTTTCGGAAGTGAGCGATCGCGACGAAAAATTTGCTCGATTTACCCAGCCGCTGACGCTCGATCGGTATTCGCGGGTGGTCAATTACGTGCACTGGTCGTTCGACGAGGCGGGCGGTGCCCGCGTGAACGCGGAGGTTGCCGGTGCGTCGGCGAACGCCGCCGACGTTGCATTCAAAATTGTCGACACCGGCGATCTCGCGACGGCGCACACCGAGGGACGGGTCGGGCGCGCATTGCGTTTTGACGGCCACTTGGAGGCGAAGGGATATTTCCCCGGCATCTCTGGCAGCACGCCGCGCACCATTGCGTTCTGGCTGAAGGTGCCCGAAGACGCGCAGCTTTCGAACGCCTACGCCATTGTTACCTGGGCGACGAATTTAAAGAAACTCGGCAACCGCCCTGTCGGCATCAGTTGGAACCGGCGGCCGGCCGAGGGTCCGCTCGGCGCCTTGCGCACTGACTTCGGTGGCGGCTACGCGATGGGCACGACACCGTTGCGCGACGGCAAGTGGCACCACGTCGCCGTTTATTTTGCCCCGGGCGACGATCCCCATGTGCCCGTGCAGGTAAAGCAATACATCGACGGCCGGCTCGAGAGCAGCACGATCATCCGGAGTCAGATGCACCCGATGTCCGGCATCGGCAACACTGCCCTTGTGGACTATGTGTGGCTGGGCCGCCGGCTCACCGGCAAGCAGCCGGAGCGGTTTCGGGGTGAGCTTGACGAGCTCTTCATCGCCGACCGCGGCCTCGAGCCGAGCGAGATCGTCTCACTGATAAACGACAACCGGCTTCCGGTCGCAGGTCTCGCGGCAACTCCGTAAGATCGTCTGTAGCCCGGTTGCTGGGCCCGCCGCTAAATTTACCCGATAAGAAGTAATATTCCCCATGAAACTCCGCCTCCCGATTTCCCTCCTCATTTCTTGCACGTCGCTCCTCGCGGTCGCCGTTGCCCAGGATGCGCCGAAACGTCCGCGCATCACCGGCATCTCGCATGCCGCCTTTTATGTGAGCGACATGGCCAAAGCCCGCGCATTCTATGAAGGTTTCCTCGGATTTCAGTCTCCGTTTTCGATTCCGCGCAAGAACCCTAGCGAACAACTCGTCTGGATCAAAATCAACGATCGCCAGACCATTGAACTCTTTCCGGGCTCGGAGGTCGCGCCTGGCGCCGATCGGCTCTACCACGTTGCGATCGAGACCGACGACGCGGAGGCGATGCGCGTTTATTTGAAGGCAAAGGGCGTGGAGGTGCCCGACAAAGTCGGCGTGGGAAAGATCGGCAACAAGAACTATTTCATCAAGGATCCCAGCGGTAATATCGTCGAAATCGTGGAATACCTCCCAGACGGCTGGACGATGAAGGCCAAAGGGAAATTTATGTCCGATGCGCGCATTTCGACTCGAATGAGCCACTTCGGCGTGATGATTGCCCAGCTCGACTCGGCGCTGAAATTTTACGGCGACATCCTCGGTTTCAAGGAAACTTGGCGTGGCAGCGCGGGCGGCAAGATGTTGAGTTGGGTCAATCTTCAGGTGCCGGACGGCCAGGACTACATCGAATTCATGCTCTACGACAAATATCCCTCGCTCGACCGCATCCACACGATGCAGCACATCTGCCTCGAAGTGCCCGACGTCGCCAAGGTCAGCGAGATCCTGAAGACGCGCACCTATCCAGCGGGAAGCAAGCCGCCGACGGAGATCAAGGCAGGTGTCAACGGCAAGCTGCAGATTAACTATTACGATCCAGACGGCACGCGCGTCGAAGTCATGGAACCGGGCACGGTCGACGGAAAACCGCGTCCGCCTTCCGAGGCGCCGGCGCCCGTCGGCGAGCCGAAGCCCGCCGCGCCTGCCAAGTCGGTGAAGGCGTAATCGCGACCTCAACAACATCGCCCCTTAACTGAGACTTCCTGCACGGCGGTGCAGGAGGCCGGCCGGCAAGATGGCGAGCAGCGCGCGTCAACGGCTCTGCTTCGCCAGTTCAAGCGCCGCCGTCGTCGTGTAATATTTGGCGATCATGTTCGGCACTTCCCACGCGGGCAGTTTGCCGGCGGCTAGATACTGGAGGAACCGGTCCATGACCTGCCCGAAGTGCGCTTCGTGGCCGACGTCGTATTTCGACGGCACGACCACCTGCCACGTGCCACCCAGCAGTTTAAGCGCCACACCGGGATATTTCGCCTGCAATGTCGCAACAGCTGCCTCGAGCGCCTTGCTGAACGCAACGGTATCCGTGCCGGCAACCGGTTCGATGTAGAGCACTGGCTTGAAGGACTGCTCAGCGCCTTGGCGGATGACCAAATTGCACCTGGTCCCGCGCATGATCGAAAAATGCGTGTCACCCGCGCCGTCTGGTGCGCGGTAGTTCCAGCGCACCGACACCTTCGCATGCACGCCCTTGATCCGATAATTGATCTCGCCGTTGGCGTAGACGCTGAGCACGCCGTCCTGCACGTTGCCCTTCAGATAGGCGGGAAAATCCGCGCGGCCTGTCACCGCGTTGAACTCAGCGGCGCTCACGAGCGTCGGCCAGCGTTTTGCCGACAGCAATTGAATGTCCTTGTGGTAGTCGAGCGCCTGTTCCGGGAAACATTCCCATTGCACGAGGTCGACGAGATGCGTCGTCACATCGACAATGCCCTCGCCCTGCTGGGTCACATCGAATGCCCAGGCCGGCCGTTTCAGCGCTGATCCCGACACGAACTTGTAGAAATGATGGACGCTTTCCTTTGTGACAGCGGGTTGGTCGGGCGTCCCGGCTGTTAGCTTTCCGAACACCGCGGGTAACCCGGCGAACTCCTTCTGCAACACGGTCGTGATCTCCGAGCGCTCGGTCATGATGTCGTAAAGGAGGACGCCCTGCTTACGCGCCAATGCGAATGCCTGCTTGAGGCGCACAAAATCCGCCGGATCGATTGCCATCGGTTTGTCGGCAAACACATTCAGGCCCGCCTCGACCGCGGCCTGGACGCATTCGGTCTTCCGGCGGTTGTTGCCAGCCAGCACCACGACATTGCCAGGCTTGTCGCACAGCATCTTCGCGAAAAAGTCCGGCTTGGAGTAGACGGTTTCCTCCCAGTGCGTAGGATTTTCGGCCCGGCTGTTGTAGCTGGCAATGCGCTTACGGTGTTCAGCCAAATCGTCGCCGGCGGGCGCGTAGATAGACACCACTGGATCGACTTGCGGATACATGGTCTTTTGCACCAAGGCCGCATGGAAATGGCCGGGGTCAAGAGTGATAAGGCGGACTGATTTCGTGCCATGCGAGCCTGCCACGCCGGGGAGTTTAGGGGATGAGATTGATGCTTTCAAGCGGCCTATTCGTAGTCGAAACTAGATCTGTTGCCGAGGCATTTTACCGTCGTGATTTCCGCAATCGCTCAGTTCAAAACAGGAACGACAAATTCCTACGCGGTGTGCGCAGATGTGGAACGACATTTCTCGTGCCTAAACCCACCGTTTTTGAACCGAAACCGCGATCAACGATTTGCGCGAAGGTTGGGCTGATCTAACTCGTTGATTTCGGTTTTTCGCGAACCGGCCGTTTCCCAAAGGTTCGTTGTTTTGGAAACAGCGAAAAAATTGGGCCAGTCACATTTGATGTTACCGCCCGGACAATTCGTGTTGCAGGCCTTAGGACAAACCCGGTTATTTACTAGCAACGTGCAAGTTTAGGGGGGCGATCCCGCCAGCTTCACCAACGCATCATACTGTGTTTTCTCCGCCTGATCGACCCGCATCACGCGGTCCGAAACGCCTTGGGAAAGCCGGCCATACAGTTCCTTCTCGCCTTCGGTGGGCGGCGCGTCCGCCATGGACGCGAAATCCAGCAGCCGGGCTAGTTTGCTGTCGATTCCAGTCGGATAGTTGAGCAGGTCCTCGCCCGCTCTGGCGCGAAACTGCACCAGCCGTTCTTCGATCGGATACAGAACGTCGTTCAAAGCCTTGAGCGCACGGTCTAGCGTCGCGGCGTCCCCACCAACTTTCATTGCCTGCGTCACCAACTCTTCGGCGTGTTTGCGCATGTCGCGAATTCGCCGGACCGTCGCCATCGTCTGCTCCAAACGGTCGCTCACCTTCTTCATGAACTGGAACTGTTCTTCGAGATCCGCGTCGGTATATGTGAGCCGCGGATCTTTCACCAGTTTGAAAGGCTGGCTGTAGGTACGCCCGCCTATGGTCAGATCCGCCCGGTAGTTGCCCGGAGCCGCCAATGGTCCCGCTGCCTGCCCCTGAAACACCGCCCCAGGAATCACGTTGGCGCCAGGGTAGCGGAGGTCCCAGGTGAAGGTGTTCGCGCCCTTCAGCGCGGTTGTGGCGCCGCCCGCCCTGCGGCGGCCGCCGCTTGGCCGGCCGGAGCCGGTGCTAGCGGTCGTGTCCAGTGCATAGGTTCGCACGTCTTCAAAAGTGGCGTTCCGTTGACGGAGAATCTTCAGGGCCACCGGTCCGATGGGCGCGTCCTTCAGATAGAACGGAATGCTGACCCCAACCGGCGGATTCTCGCCCGTACCTGTGACTGCGGCGCCGAAATTGCCCGCCGCGCTTGCGTTCTGACGGAATCGCACCGTGGTCGCCGGCGCGAACAAGTGTACGCTTTCATCCAATGCTGCTTTGTTGAACTGGCGCAGCAGTGCGACGTTGTCCAAGATCCAGAAACCGCGCCCGTGCGTTGCCGCCACCAGGTCGCCGTCTTTCACCAGCAGGTCGTGCACTGGAACCACGGGCAGGCCAGGCTTGAAGGCCTGCCAGTGCGCGCCGTCATCAAATGAGACGTACACGCCAGTCTCGGTGCCTGCGAATAACAAGCCGTGGCGGACAGTATCTTCGCGGATCACCCGCGTGAAATCGCTTTCCGGAATGCCGGTGACGATCTTGGTCCACGTCTTCCCGTAGTCGTTCGTCTTGTAAAGATACGGGTGATTGTCCTGCAGCTTGTAGCGGGTGGCCGCGATGTAAGCTTCCGCCGGGTTGTGCGGCGAAGGTTCGATGATGCTGATGAGAGCGAACTCCGGCAGATCGGGTGGCGTGACCTTGGTCCAGTTCTTTCCGGCGTCGCGTGAGACATGGACCCAGCCATCGTCCGAACCCGCCCACAGTACGTTGCCATCGACGGGCGATTCGGCGAAAGAGAAGATCGTCGCGTACCATTCCGGTCCATACGCTTCTCGCGTAATCGGGCCCCAATACTCCTGTTTGGCGTCGTTCCCGTAAGACGGAGTATGCTCCAGCGTCTTCGGGTCGTGCCGCGTCAAATCAGGACTGATGATCTGCCAGCTTTGCCCTTCATCGAGAGTCCGGTGCACAAATTGGGAGGTCACGTACAGGGTGTTGGGCTTGGTCGGCGAAGTCACCACCGGGTAGGTCCACCAAAAGCGATAGTTGAGATCGGCCCCGCCCCAGCCGTAATGCGTTTCCGGGTTGGGCGAGATATCACGCACCTGTTTCGTTCGGCGGTCGTAGCGCGTCAGCCAGTGGTGGTTGGCCGCGTAGACGATGTTGGAGTCGGTCAGGTTCGTGGCGATGTAGCCGGCTTCGCCGCCGCCCACCGTCTCCCAGTCCTCGATCGTGATGCTGCCAAAATCGGAGCGGCTGGGCAAAGCGATCGTCGTATTGTCCTGTTGCGCGCCATAGATATGATACGGGAACTGATGATCGGCGACGACGTGATAAATCTGCGCCGTCGGCTGGTTAAGCAGCGTCGACCAGGACAGACCTCCATTGAACGAAACAGTCGCGCCGCCGTCGTTGCCTTCGATCATGCGCTTCGGATCGGCCGGATCGATCCACAAGTCGTGGTTGTCGCCGTGCGGCGGATGCAACGCTTCGAACTTCTCGCCGCCGTCAGTCGACTTCCAAGCCCCGACGTTCAATACATACACGACATCCGGATCCTTGGGATCGGCGAAGATATGGTGGTAGTACCAAGGCCTCTGCGTTAGCTCCGCGTCGTCGGTCAGATGCCGCCACGTCGAGCCGCCATCCTCGGATCGATACAACCCTTTCTTGCCCTCCTCGGCGTCGATCAGCGCCCACACTCTCTGCGGACGGCTCGGCGCCACCGCAATTCCGATACGTCCCTTTAGCCCGGAGGGAAAGCCCGGGGTGGAGGAGAGATCGCTCCACGTATCGCCACCATCAGTCGATTTGAACATCGCCGTGTCGGGCCCCGCGCTGCGGAGTCCCCAAGGATAACGCTGCATCTCGAGCGTGGAAGCGTACAGAACATCGGAGTTCGTCGGATCCATCACCAGATCCGCGGCGCCCGCGCTGTTGCCGTGGAACAGTACTTTCTGCCAGTTGCGGCCACCGTCTTTGGAGCGGAAGACGCCGCGCTCGGGGCTGGGCCCCCACGGGTCGCCCAAGGCCGCGATGAAAACGACATCCGAATTTTTCGGATGCACCACAACACGCGCGATGCTCTTCGTCGCCGCGAGACCCAGGTGAGTCCACGTTCTACCCGCGTCAGTGGATTTGTAGACGCCGTCGCCATAGGACGCATCGCCGCGAACGCAGGCTTCACCCATGCCGGCGTAAACGATGTTCGGGTCGGACGGCGCCACCGCGACCGCGCCGACCGAGCCCGTGTTGACGAAGCCATCCGACACGTTGCGCCAGCCGATTCCGCCGTCCTCGGTCTTCCAGATCCCGCCGCCGGTCGCGCCGAAGTAGAAGACCAGTTTGTTGACCGGATCTCCCGCTACGGCCACCACTCGGCCGCCGCGCGATGGTCCCACCATGCGCCAGTGCACCAGTTGCAGATAGGTGGGCTCGACGGACGCGAGCAGCGCCTCGGCGCCGGCCTGGGAGTCCTGGCTTGCGGCGGGCCTTCCAATCGTTGAAAGGAAAACCATGAGCGACGCGCCAGCCACAATGAGAAGGGATTTCTGCTTCATTTGAGAAGACCGTACCGGTCGGGGATAGCCGCATGTGTGTGGGCCCCTGTTGTCTGGAGACAAGACAATAGATGATGCGGCGGCGAAAGGGATGGATTTCGGCCTGAACCGAAAATTAGCACGTTGCGTGATTTCGTCGTCGGCCTAACTCGTTGATCGAAGTTTTTGCGAGAAGCCGCGTGCCGAAAAGGTTGGTTTTAGCAATAGCCAAAATTTAAGGCCGTCGTTGAATGTCCGCCATGCGTTACGGCGATGATTGACCACCTACATTGCATGGGCGAAAAAGGACAGATGGTGAGCTTGGCTCTAACGTCTTGTCCGGCTAGCTATTCATCGATAGATGTAATCAGTGGTGGCTTTTGCGTCCGAATCTCGAAAATAAAGGACGCGCTCACTCCGATTCTCGCATCGGCAAATTATCTTTTCCGCACAACGACAGGACAAGGCCAATGATGCTCAGGGTGATGATGACCAGGTTTACGTAAGAACCAGATGGCCTCCCGACGTGAGCGATGGGTTTCATCCATCCAAGCGCTTTGTGGCCGAGTTGATCCGCCACGACCAGGACATACATGAGCGGAATCATCGCGCGTTAGCGAACCAACGCCATTAGATTGAGTAAACCCAGCACGAGCTTGGCCAGCCCCAGAAGCGCCACCACCCCGATCACCGTCTCGGCCCCGCCAGCGACAAAGGTGTCGAGGGGGATTCCGTCGGCCGATTGCGCCCCGCCATCCTTTGAAAAAATGGCGACCAAGGCGATCGAGACGTTCATGAAAGTAATCGGAATGAAAAGCCAAAGCGCGAACTTTTGGCCGCGGTAGTTATTGTCGATGCGTTTAGGGAGGATTCGGTTAATCATGCATGTCCCTCAGTTTTCGTTGGCGAGAATTGTCGAGCGAAGACATCCTTTAGGCCCGCGACTGCTTAATCGAACTTCTTGAGCGCGTCGATTGCCTGTTGGAAATTTGGATTGATGGCCAGGGCGGCTTCGTAAGCGGTGCGGGCTGCCTTCTTGTCGCCCTTCTTTTCCCAGAGATTGCCGAGGCGCCATTGGGCGGCGTCGTGCCCCGGTGAGCCCTGAGGTGGCGAGAGCGTGAGGCACCTTTTGAGCGCGTCCATGCCGCGGTCGATGCGCTCGCCGCTCAGAGCGGCAACTCGGCCGAATTGGAAGAGGGCGGCGTAATAATCGGGCGTGGCTTTCAGGACTTCCTCGGTTTCGGCGAAGGCTTCCGCGTATTTTTTTTCGCCGATGAAGAGTATCGTATAGGCAACGCGCCCGCGATTGGCGTCGAGCTTCTTGATCTCGGCGGCCTGCGCGTAGGCCTTGTCGATGCCGCCGCCCATCATGCCGGGCGCCATCTGATACATGCTCGCGAGGCTGCTGCGGGCGGTGAGATTCGTCGGGTCGAGTTCGACGGCCTTCTCGTAGGCGGCGAGGCATTTTTTTCCCAGGCTCATCTTCGAAAACATGCCGGCCGTCTGCACGGCGAGTCCATAGGCGTCGCCCAGCTGGCGCTGGTAGTCGCCGTTCTTGGGGGCGAGTTCGGTCGCCTTTTCGTAGGCGGCGACCGCGGCATCGGCGTCGCCCTTCGCGATGCACACGCTGCCGAGCAGAAGATAGGCCTCCGGTTCTGCGGGACGCGCCGCGACGAGGCTGTTGGCTGCGGCGACGGCCTCGCTGAGCTTGTGGTCACGAAGCAAGCCGCGGACGGCTTCGGTCTGGGCGGGAGCGAGCGCTGCGTGGGCGGCGGCAGTGAGTAGCAGGGAAATTAGTAAGCGCATGGAGGAAGAAAATAGGCCAACGACTTAATTACTGATGCAAGCGTGGAGAGGAATCAGAGGGATCAGCGCTATCGGCACAGCCGGCCTGCTCCTTCCATCGTTGAGCATTCACACCCATTACCAGCAGCCACAGCATCAGCGATATTTCTGAGAGGCCGGCCAAGACCTGGTTGTAGGGGTAAAGAAAGTAAGCGAACGGCCGCCACAGAAAAGTGAGCCAGCACAAGCCCGCTACCATTTCTAGAACGCCAATAATTCGAGGCATGAATGTCGATTTAACAATGAGATAACCGATTAGCACGCACCAGAATCCAAAGAACACCAGGTAGAGGTCGAAAGCCCGAGAGTAGAGTTGGAGACATAGGAGCGCCAGCGCGCGTAACTGTTCGACGTTGAATGCGCTCAAAGACGGCCCACCTTCCAAGACGACCAGTGGAGCGAGTTGAAAGAGGCTGCTGAAAGCCTGTAACGCAATTGCCACAAGGCTGACGAACGCCGCAAATAAAGAGAGGCTCCTGTTCACAGGCTTAAACAACTCGTAGAAGAGAAATGTCCACGCGATATGGCACGCAACACCGATGAGGGCGGCCACGATGGACAAACGAAATAACAGCCCGTGCGCAAGTAAGTGGACCGCTGTCGCCGCAGCGTCGCCAGAAACAACGAGCATTCCGGGAACGATTACCTGGCCGAATCCTGACGTCAGGGCCTCAAGCAACTCAAAAAACCCGGCTATCCTAGCCTTTACCCGCGGCGACATTTCTCTGGTTCTGGCTATTTGGTGGGGTGATGTTTCTACAGTTTGTTGCGTCATTTTGAAGTTGCTCCTTTGGATTTGTGGTTGAGTTGCCGAGGAAGCCGACGACATTGGCGGCGGTATCTTGGGTCGGCTCTATCGCGGCGAGAGTCATTGGTGGGTCCACCCGGTTGGCCGTTGCCGGTCCATTACCGCCTTCCCTCCGCCCATGCCACTGCATACCAGAGCGCCGCGGCCTTGGCGCGGCTCCAGTCGCGCAACGCCTCCGTCGCGCGCTCAAAGTTCCCGGAATCGAGCAGCCCGGCCTCCATGATGACCGCCCGTGCGCCGTCGATGACGCCAATCAGGTTGGCGACATAGGAAGAAAAATGCGGCTCGCCCGCGGAACTCCCAAAGAAGACAAAAATGTTGCGCACCGGCGCTGCGCCGGCTTCGACCAACAGGGACACCAGCCGCCGACCGATGATCGGATCGTTGCCCAGATATACATAACTGCGCTGATACGCCTGCCATAATTGGGCGAACCCGGACGGTTCCGGACAGAGGCGCAGCAGTTCGTGGTCGTCGTCTTCGAGCACGATTCGCCCGCCGGGTCGCACGGCCTGGACCATCGATCTGACAACCGGCAACGGGTCGCGCAAGTGCTCGAGCAGGAAGCGCGCGTGCGTGAGGTCAAACGAGCCCCATTCGTTTTCGCGCAACGGAAGTTGCGAGGCGTCGCCCAGCCGGAATTCAACCAGTTCAGATTCACCGGCTCGTGCGGCCTGCCGCTCAGCTTCGGCGATCTGTTCGGCGCTTCGCTCGACTCCAATCACACGAACGCCTACGGCGCGCGCCATCGCACGCGAAAGTTGTCCGAGGCCGCTGCCGATGTCGAGAATCCGCTCGCCGCCTTGCAGGTTGAGCTCACGCAGTGATCCGACATTGAGCAGATCGTTCAACAGCGACAAGCGTGCCTGTTCTTCAGGATCTACGCCGTGGAGATATTCTGAGGAAGGTATATGACTCACAGGACAGAAGAGATGCCGTTGGCCGCGGACTCGGCTTCAGCGATTTTATTTTCACGGAGCAAGTCACGGATCTTTTCGATCTTATCAGGGGAGACAGCGCCGTGGGCGACAGTTAGCGTGAGTAGCAGGAGAATAATGGAGCGCATGGAAAGGCAATATCGGGGGCTAGGTAAAGATCGATTCAAGGGGCACGGCGGGCTCCCGCATCAGGTGGCTGCAATGGCCACCGGCGGTTCCTTCGCGCCCTTAATCAGAAGCCACAAGACAATGGACAATTCCCCAGCCGCTATAAAAGGCATCGCAACCTTGGATACAACACTTGTGTAAACGGGCAGGAGCAGCGCCGTAAGACTGATCGCCGCATAGGCAAAACAGTTTGCGATCAGCAGAACGCCAAGGAAGCGCGGAAGGAAGCGCGACCTCATCACCAGGACTCCGAAGGGAAAAAGCCAGAGGCCCCACAAAAGTATGTTGATATTGTTACCCTGGCTGTAGAGGCCGAGTTTCAGCATGGCTAGCGCAGCTAACTGCGGTTTGTCAAAGACCGTTAGGAAATCCGCGCCGCGAAAGAGAGTAAGAGCGGCGACATTGTTGAGCTCATTCAGAAATCCGATGGCGGCGGAAACCAAAACCAACGCCACCATCAGTGAAGCCCACGCCTTGTTCACGCCGCTGAGCAAGCGGTAGAGAGCCATGGCCACTAAGATAAAAATGACATTGCCGATCAGGTCACCGACGATGCCAAGACGAAAAAGCGTCTCGTGAGCCAGGATGTTGCTGGCGGTCACCGTGGCATCTCCGCGCACGATGAGCTTGCCCGGAACATAGATGAGGCTGAAGGGGGCGGTGGCTGCCAGTGATAAATATAGCGCGCCTGCGATGCGTGCGGCCTTGTCGGTTGGGTGCATGAGATTCTATTTCGTATTTTGTTATAGGTGGGACGGGCTCTGCGGGAGCGGCGCGTGTTTAGCTTCGACGGAATTACTTCTTGAGGTGAGGGCTTGGACTGAGCGTGCAGGTTCTTCGATCATTCGGCGCGCAGCGCGATCATGGGATCGACACGCGTGGCGCGGCGCGCAGGGACGAGCGTCGCGACGAACGCGACCACTCCGAGCAGGCCAATCACCGCGGCATAAACCAGCGGGTCGAACGGGCTCACGTTGAAGAGCATCGTGCGCAGGCCCGTGCCGCCGGCGAAGCCCGCCGCGAGCGCGACGCTCACGCCAAGCGCGAGACCGACCGCGAGTTGCGTCGCACCCTGGCGCGTGACCATGCGCAGAATCGTGCGCGGGTTCGCGCCGAGGGCCATGCGGATGCCGAATTCCTGGGTGCGCTGGTTGACCGAGAAACTCATCACGCCATAGAGCCCGACCGCGGCGAGCACGAGCGCGACGACGGCGAACGCGCTGAACATCGTGCCGATGATGCGATTGATGCCGATGAACGCGTCCACGCCTTCCTTCGCGGTGCCCATGAAGTAGAGCGCGAGATTCGGTTCGACGCGTTTCACGGCGGCGCGGAGCTGATTTTGAAATGCCTCCGCGTGGCCGCCGCGCGGCCGCACGACAATCGTGGAGAATTGCGGCGCAAGGACGGCGGCCGGGCCGAACTGCGGCGAGTAGTAGGGAAGGTAAAATCCCTCGGGCTCGACGTTGGGCACGTTGAACGGCCCGACCATGCGCACGTCGCTGACGATGCCGACGATCGTGCGCCACGGGCCGGCTGGCGCGGCTTCGCTCGCAAGCGTGCGGAACCGGCGGCCGACGGCGGACTGACCCGGAAAATATTTTTGTGCGAAACCGGCGGTGACGATCGCAACGGGCAGACGCGTGTCGAGGTCGTCGTTATTGAAGTCGCGGCCTTCGCGGAGTTTTACGCCGAGCGTCGTGAAGTAGCCGTCGCTCACGTTTTCGACATTTACGTTCGGGTGGTCGCGAAAATCTTTGTAAGCGTGGCCCTCGATCTCGATGCGCGCTGGGCCGGAAAAAGAGAGCGCCATGCGCAGCCGGTTCGAGAGCGCGACCGACTCGATGCCAGGCGATGCGCGCAGCTCGCGCAGCAGCCGGTCGAGCTGCAGACGACGGGCGTCGGAGTTTGGATATTCGCCCTCCATCAGGCCGAGCCGCGCGGTGGCGAGGGCGGTCGTGTCGTAACCGTAGTCGATTGTCTGCTGGTTTACGATGGCCTTCATCTGCAGCAGCGAGGCGATGAGGATGACGGTCGTGAGCAGAATCGTCAGCACGACGAGACCGCGCGTGAAAAGCATGACGCCGCGCGAGGTGTTGCCGCGGCCGGCTTCCTTCAAGACTTCGACGGCGTTGGCGCGCGACGACATCCACGCGGGCAACGCGCCCGACACAATCGCGGCGAACACGGTTGCGAAGACGACGAACGCCAGCACCGCGCGGTCGATGTCGAACACGATGTAGCTCGGCAGCGGCACGGGCAGATTGGACGCGATGGCCATCAGAAGATCCGTGGACCAAAACGCGAGGCCCACGCCGAGCACCGCGCCGAGGCCGGCGAGCAGAAGACTTTCGGTGAGCATCTGCCGGATGAGCCGCGAGCGCGTGGCGCCGAGCGAGGAGCGGATCGCGAGCTCCTTGGCGCGGAGCGTGGCGCGCGCGAACTGCATGTTCATCACGTTGGCGCACGCGAGCAGCAGCACCGCGACGCACACCGCCAGCATGGCGAACAGCAGCCCTTGAATCGCGCGCGGCGTGAAGTTGCGAATGAGCGGTTGGACGAAGCCGGTCGAGTAGGCCTTGTTCGTGTCGGGAAACTCCTTCGCGAGCTGCGACGCGAAACCGGTGACCTCGAGCGACGCCTGCTCGAGGCTGACGCCGGGCCGCAGCGCGGCGAACACCGTGGGCGTGTTGCCGCCGGTGCGCGACGGGTCGTTGCGGGCGCGCGGCGGATATTCGTTGAAGAGCGGCACCCAGAGTTCTTCCGAAACGGGAAACCCAAACCGCGGGGGCATCACGCCAATGATTGTCGCGGGCTTGCCGTTGATGCGGATCGCCTGGCCGACGATGTCGGGTCGCGCGCCGAAATCACGCTGCCAAAGTTGATAGCTGAGGAGGGTGGTTTTTTCGGCGCCGGGCGTGTTGTCCGTGGCCGTGAAATCGCGGCCCAGGATCGGCGCGACCCCGAGGATTTTCAGAAAATCTTCCGTCACGTAGGCGCCTTCGTAGCGCGCGGGGTTGCCTTGGTAGGTGACGTTGATTGTCGCGAAGCCGACATAGGCGCCGATGTGCTCGAAGGATTTGTTGCGCTGCCGCACCTCCTTGTAATCGAGCGCGAACACCTGTGCGGCGTTGCCGAAGATCGTGGACTGCGCGGGGTCGATGAAGTCTACGCCCACGAGACGATCGGCGTTGGGAAACGAGAAGCCGCGCAGCATCACGCCGTTGACGACGCTGAACATCGTCGTAACGCCGCAGATGCCGAGGGCGATGACGGTGACCGTGAGCGCGCAGAAACTTTTTTCTTTGATGAGGACGCGGAGGCCGATGCGCAGGTCTTGGAAGAGGCTTTCGATGAACATGGGCAGGTTGGGTTGATGGGAAAGTAGGTGCGGCCGGCGGAAGCGCACTTGGGAGTGCACACCGAATGCCAGCGCCGCGGCCCGGGCACTAGGTGCTGCCAGCACGCGACTTAAAATTCTCGTGCCGCGTACAGCCGGGTGGTGTTGCCGCAAAATCGAAACTGCACCGTCCCGTGAATGGGACGATTCCGGCCAAACAAGTTTACGGAGCGTGAAAGAACGAGGCGGCCGCTACTCCGCGCGCAGCGCGATCATGGGATCGACTTTTGTGGCGCGTCGGCTGGGCAGGTAACAGGCGGCGAGGCCGGCAACCAGGCCGAACAACACGGGTTTCATGCCGGGGCGAAGCAC
>OCZT010003332.1_pt1 | contig 16417 bp, 10 predicted proteins | sample 1539031 | NCBI WGS metagenome assembly OCZT01 (sample SAMEA3539308, study PRJEB22396) | soil metagenome | biome: tundra; feature: field; material: soil | place: USA | collected 2010-05 | depth 0.15 m | reverse complement strand
ACCGTTTCGACAGAACATCGAGAACCGACCGCTATCTCTTCGAGCGAGGCCATCAGGCGACCGTCATCGTCAAGATTTCCGATGATCTGGATCGCTGCTTCATGATGCCGCGGATCGAGATCAAGCAAGTTTACCTGCCATTCCAGATGATCGCTCAAGGACGGCGAATGCGTTAGAAACTGTTCAAAACTCGGTGCATCATCCTTGTACTCGATCTCCTGCGTGCGGTAACCGGGGTCGAGATAGTCTTGAAACTCACGGCCATAATCGATCTCGTCAAAAGAGTCGACGTCTGCCTGTTCCGCGTTTTCTATCTCCGCCGCGGCGGCTTCATCAAAGCCGTTCTCTGACGGCATCTCGGCCGTGAATGCCTCAGCTTCGCCGGCGGCGGCTTCCCGATCCGAACCATCGTCCGGGACCGATCCATTCGTCTGCAAAAAATCCACTTCCTGACCATTCGAGTTTTGATCAAGGATCGTGTTGGTGATCTCTTCGATCTCTTCACCCGATTGGACCTCTTCAAGGACTGGATTCGCGACAATCTCCTGCTCGATAAGCTCGTTGAGCTCAAGCGAGGTCATTTGAAGCATCTCGATCCTTTGCCGCAATTGCGGTGTCAGGACCATTTTTTGCTGCAATTGATGAGTGAGTCGAAGCGACGACATAATCAACCAGGGGGAAACGAAAAACGGCGAACAAGCAAATACCGTTCCTAAGTTAAGATTATACCGATTAGAGAAGAAAAATGGAAAAACAAGCGAGGCTACAACGCGAACCGTTCACCCAGGTAAAGCCGGCGGACATCGGCATCCTCGACGAGGTCGACGGGACGTCCCGACCTCAGGATCTTGCCGTCCGAAAGGATATATGCACGATCTGTTATGCCAAGGGTTTCGCGTACATTGTGATCGGTTATGAGTATGCCGATACCCTGTTGTTTAAGATAAAGAATTATCTCGCGAAGGTCGTCGATAGCAAGTGGATCGATACCGGCGAAAGGTTCGTCCAAAAGTATGAATTGCGGCTCAGTCGCAAGACAGCGGGCGATCTCGACGCGGCGACGTTCACCACCCGATAAGGCATCGCCGCGGACCTTTCGGACATGCTCGACACTGAATTCCTGAAGTAGTTCCTCGAGACGTGCAAAGCGTTGCTCGCGTGTCATCTTCATCGTTTCGAGCACCGCTAGTATGTTTTGCTCGGCCGTCAATTTGCGAAATATCGAAGGTTCCTGCGGCAGGTAGCCGAGGCCGAGTCGAGCGCGAAGATAAACGGGTAAGATGGTGACGTCACGGCCGTTGAGACTGATCTCACCTTTTTCCGTCGGTTCAAGACCCACGATCATATAGAAGGTCGTCGTCTTGCCGGCGCCGTTTGCACCCAACAATCCGACCACCTCACCCTCGAAGACCTCGACACTGACATCATCGACAACGCGCCGCCGGCCATAGGTTTTTTGCAGATGATGGCCGGCGAGCATCCCCGGCCCATCATCAGGATGGTGCCCGTTCGATCTTTCCCCGCCATTCGCTTCTTCCGGTTTGGGCATGTTCAATGTTTCGGCTGGATCTTATAGGTTGAACGTATGCGCCCGCTAGTTTGCGGCTTTACCTTTGCTTCGGCTATTCCGCGGTTCTCCCGCATATTAAATGTTAGCTCCGCGGCCTGCGTTGTTCCATTCACCTCATCGACAATTGTCGCCGGGGAACCGCGTAAGACCGAAACGTCTTCGGACGCACTGTAGGTGGCCCAGTCGCCGGTCGCTCGACGGCCGACCTGCGTAATAACGACGTTGGTCTCGGCGACAGTTTTTGAAAGCTCGTTCCTATCATCAAGATATATATCGGCCAAGGCGCTCGTCATGCGATCGGTTCCCTGTCGGATATCAACGTTGTTTCGATATTGAATAAGATGTGAATCGCGATCGTAAGTCATCGTCTGCGCCGTGGCATAGACCGGCACGTCGCTGTCGCGCCCCTTTTGCTTCTGCTTGGCGTTGTAAACAGCACTCTGAACAGAACCCTCGGCGACCATTTTGCCTTTTTTCTCGTCGATCGTTAACCGCTCGGCTCGAACGTAATTGTTTTCCTGCCATGCCCGGGCCTTGCCCGTATAGACGCCGACACCGGCGACATGATCGATCTCAGCCGCGTCGGCTGTCAGGTAAACAGGCTTATCAGACGAAGCGAACGGGACCGAATCGGACGCATGTTTTCGACTGTAATACGTCGTGGCGACACCGCCGCGAAGATAGGACTTTTGATTGCGAGTATCCCAGTCGATCTCCCGTGCTTTGCCGCGACCGTTAGAATCCCACGCCATAGGCTCACCGCCCCGAAGTCTAACCATTTGGTCAGAGCCGGTAAACGTCATTTGTGATGCGGTCGCGGTACGTTCGAGCTCCATAAATTTAGCATTTCCCGCGGCGTCAAACTTTTCGACATCCTTTGTCTTTTCATTGAAAGCAACTTGAAGCTGTGAGGCGACGAGTGTCTGTGTTCCGCGTCCTTCACGGGCAACCGTTGGCACCCGTACGGTCTTTGTGTTTTTGCCTCCGGTGCAAACCCTTGCATTATTACCGGTTGGAAAGAAATCGCAATCGAACCGCGGCGTATTGATAGTGGTTCGATAGTTATCAAGAGATGCTCTCAGCGGCTCGATGTAAAGCTCGGCGTCGCCGATTGCTTCGGCGTGTCGGATGTCCTTCCCGTTATCGTAAAAGAGAGTTGTCACCGTATCGGCCGTCACTCGCTTATTGGCGGCGTCAGCGTCACGGTTCGGGACATCGAGCTGCAACGTCGTTCGTCCCTCGGTTGTGATCTTGTCGAGGAGTCCCTCGCCATGGAAAAATGCATGAAGGGCCCGCGGCGCATTCATCGTGGCGATCGAGTACGAAGCTGTGCCGTTAGGTACGATCTGCAGGTTCGACTGTCCGACGGCGTTTGCGGCCTGCAGCTGCCGTGTATCATTATAGGCTGCATTTAGCTCGGGCCCGTTGATCGTCGTGGTACGCGCGTCAATCGTTTGCCGAACCATTCCATCGCCGCGAATATCGACATACTTGATCTTCTTATCCGCAAAAAGATCGGCATTTATATCGTTGCCCTTAATATATTCGGTACCCTGTGTGATCTCGGCTCCGCCGGTAAGTGCAAGCTTTAGGGCCGCTTCATCATAGACGGCTTCCGAGGATTTGGCGTCGGTTGTTTTACCGTTTGCGTTGGTAACAATATGCACGCCGCCGCTAAGCTGATAATGATCGGCTTCCTTATCGAAAAGGGCATACCCCGCATCGATGTTTGTTGGCGAACCGCCATTTTCGACGGATGCGATCTTGACGTTATCAAACAGCTCCAGAGTTTTCACCCTGGCTGAAGGCGTCGCCTTTTTTGTTTGGGTTGCGTCTGGTATCAAAACCACCGATGCTCGCGCCGAAGTAATTTGTGTCGCGACCGCTCCGCCTTGCTTTGCCTTGGAGTCGATATTGATCGTTACATTATTGTTAAGCTCGATCTTGTCCGCGGCCTGATCGAACGTCGCCGACCCCGCATTGATCTTTGAATATCTTACGTTCGATCTCGCCAGCTCAGGTGACTCGTAGGTTTCGATCTCGACATCCTTCAGTAGGTCGATGCGTTTCTCAGCCATGCGAATGGTTGCCCCGGTCGATCGGCCTTTTATATTACCTCGCTCAAACTCGACCAATTCGTCGGCTTCACCCATATCGCTTGCTTTCGTATAAGTTACGTTGTTTGTCCTAACCTTTAGCTCTTCGCGGGTCTCGATCTGCACATCGCCATTCATGTAGGCGGTAAAATTCTTATTGTCCTCGGGGATATAAAGCACCTTTTGCGCCGTCATCTTATTCGGATCCGATCCCGAGCTGTCATAAACCTCGAGATAAGCGTTTTCGAATTCCTGGTGATTGTCAGAAAAGGTTTTGGCATGGTCCGCTTTTATGTAATATTTCGCCAGGTCACCCTCAGTTTCCAGTCTTTCGTAACCATTTACTTCGGCCGTAACCTCGGTAGAGAGTTGGGCTTGCTCGCCCTTTAACTTAAATGGCGTCTTGCTTCGCGCACGATAAAATCCGGCGACGACCACGAGTACCGTCACGGCGAGGAGCACAATGGCCGCATACCGAAAGAGCCGCGGCAATTTTGCACGCAGGTGAAAGCTATTAATGCCGGTAAGATTACTCGACGCCATTACTGACGATTATCCGCTCTAAGATCCTCCACTACAAGCTGCAGACGGGTGTTTCCCTGCCAGGTATTAGCCTCCAGGACGTAAGCTAATTCGATGCAGGAATTGGGCTTAAGCGTTTGCCCCTTTGATCGTTCAACCCCGTCCCACCAGACGGCCTCATATTGCCGGCGGCTTGCGTCACAAAGTTTTAACCTCAGATGCTTGTCCTTCATCACAAAAGGTTCATCGGAGAGAATAAGCCCCCGCGTCACAAATACGGGTTTGGGGTTGCCCGCACCGAATGGTTCGAACGCTGCCAACTCTTCCACGAGTTTCAAGCCAAGGGTTTCGGCCTTGACCAACGCGTCGATGCGCAGCTCGGGTACAAGCTGTTCATCGGAGAGGACGGACGCCGTGTGTTTGTTGAGCCGCTCACGAACAAGCGCGATGTTTTCGGACTTCAACGTCATTCCCGCGGCGGCCGCGTGCCCGCCATATTGTTCAAAAAGGTCTTTACATGTGTCGAGAGCGTCAAGTACATGAAAATTCGCGATGCTTCGCGCACTGCCGTGAGCCACGCCGTTCTCGATAGATAACACGATCGTCGGGCGATAAAGTTTCTCGGCTATGCGGGACGCCGCAAGTCCAATGACGCCGCGATGCCAGCCCTCACCGGCGACGACGACAAAATGCTTGCCGTCGTGCGACTCGGTCTCGGCGAGTGCGAGATCGGTGATCGTCTGCTGTATCTGTTGGCGCTCGCGATTGCGTCCGTCAAGCACCGCAGCAAGTTGACGAGCTGTCGAAATATCCTGCTCCTCCAAAAGTTCTACGACGTGCCTTGCTACATCCATCCGTCCGGCCGCGTTGATACGCGGCCCGATCCGAAAACCGATATGATAACTCGTCATCTCAGAGTTGCAATCGGCAACGTCCATCAGGGCCCGCAGGCCGCAGTGATCGGTACTTGCAAGATCAACGAGTCCAAGCGCGACGATCGAACGGTTCTCACCGGTCAGATCCATTACATCAGCTACGGTCCCGATGGCGGCGATCTTAAGAAACCCTGGCACCTCATGCTCGAGTCCCCTCTCACGAAGCAATGCATGTGCAAGTTTGAATGCCACGCCGACACCGGCAAGATGTTTGTCCGGATAGGTGCATCCAGTCTGATTTGGATTGACGATGGCAACGGCTGGCGGATTACCGCGCACCGCATCGGTGAGATGATGGTCCGTGACGATCACATCGAGCCCGTGATCGCGTGCCCATTCAAGCGGTTCGAAACTCCGGATACCGCAATCGACGCTTATGACCAGTGAAAAGCCATCTGCCTGGGCCTCTTCGAGCGCGGGAATATTGATGCCGTATCCCTCGATGAATCTATTCGGAACGTGAAACCCAGTGGTAGCACCAAGCAAGTGAAGCGCCTTACGAAGCAACACTGTGCCAGTTGTACCGTCGACGTCATAATCGCCCCAAATAAGTATCTTTTCGCTGGCGGCGATGGCCTTTTGAATACGATCGACCGCCTCTCGCATGCCCTTTAACAGTAGGGGATCGTGGAGATGTTCCGGCGACGGGTTTAGGAACTGGTACGCCTTTTCGGCGGTTTCATAACCGCGACAAATCAGCAGAGCTGCAATCAATGGCTGTACGCGCAATTCGGTCGCCAGTTTTTGCACAGCGACATGATCATGTTTCCTAATTACCCAGCGTTTGGCGGGCATATAAATGGAATACTAGGTTACGACAGGGCTTATCACTCCGAACCAAAGCAATGTGAGTATTACCGTGCCAAGAATTATGCGATATACGATAAACACAGCGGTAGAATTGCGGCGGAGAAATGCGAGCAGGAACCAGATAGATATGTAGCCGACGATGCCGGCAACAACGATACCCGCAATGAGGGGCACCATGCTGTCCACCGGCAAGATCTTGAGGGCCTTGTTCAGTTCGAGCATCCCGCTTGCAAAAACCGCGGGCATGGATAACAGAAAAGAAAAGCGGGCGGCCGTTTCTCTTTTTTCGCCTAAGAGCAAACCGGCCATGATCGTCGAACCTGATCGGCTCGAACCAGGCATAAGGGCCAGTACCTGGGAAAAACCCATGCCAAGTGCGTCTACGAGGCCGAGGTGACGAATATCTTTACGTTGTTTGCCAACGAGTTCGGCCACTACCAGACCCAGTGCGATCACTATCAGCATGGTGGCGATCACCCAAAGGTTCTTAGTGCCGGAACCTTCGATAATGTCGCGCATTATCCACCCGATTATGCCGATGGGAATTGAACCGATGATGACCAGCCATCCAAGCCACGCTTCTTCTGACAGCCAGATCGGTCGGACCCCATCCGTTCCTGAGAATCTCATTCCCCGCTTCCCGGTCAGCAGCGCGAAATGATCTCTAACGAATGCTGATGTTATCCCCAGGATATCGGTTGCGAAGTATATAAAGACCGCGGCAAGCGTTCCTAACTGAATGACGGCCATGGTAGCCGTGATCATTTGAGGATCGCCATTATAAATATTGGTAAAGCGGCTGGCAAAGACAAGATGTGCCGTCGAGCTGACGGGTATAAATTCGGTCAAACCCTGGACGAGACCCAAAATTATTGCCTGGAGCAGATTCATAAATAGGTGATGGAAAAATTCAGACCGTTAGAGGACAAGCATCGGGCTTACACGAAAATTTATCACACGGATATATGCCGTGGCTATTCGCGAAAGCGAGCCCGGCCGGCGATGCGGTCATACATCCACGACGGCATGAATTTCCCAGCTCTGACGATCGTGGCAAGCTGCCATGGAAAGGCGGCGAACTTCTTTTTTCGCTCGATCGCGTTGATAAAGTGCGGGATAGCATCGTCGAGCTCCATCAGATAAGGCATTTTGTTGGCTCGGGATGACGTCAGCGGAGTGCGGATAAAACCCGGCTGGATGATCGTAACGGCAATTCCCTGATGCCCGACGTCAAGACGGACGCTTTCAAAGAATGCCGTCATTCCGGCTTTGCTTGCCGAATACGCCGCGGATTTGGGTAGACCGCGAAAACCGGCAAGGCTCGATACCGCGACAAGCTGTCCGGAACCTCGTTTCAGCATATCGGCAATAACTGCATGGACGGCGTTCACTGCACCAATAAGATTAACGTCGATCACCTTTCTTACCGCCGCCGGATCATAGTTTCTCGTAGCATCGTCATTCCCGCCAATACCCGCGTTGGCGATCAGGACGTCTATGTGCCCGAACTCATCCCTGAATCCATCCGCCGCTGCCTGAATTGCCGCCGCATTGACAACATCGCACGGCAGCGCACGCGCTTTGCCGCCGGCGGCTTCGCATATTGCCGCTAACTCATCTAACAAGTCCGCCCTTCGCGCGACAAGTCCGAGGACCGCGCCCTTTGCCGCCAGGGCTTTAGCCAATCCTTCCCCAATACCGCTCGATGCACCCGTGAGGAATACAGTTTTACCGCTCCAAAAACGTTGATCCATAGCTCCAGTGCTCAAAAGTTTAGCATTTGTATTGTTCGGAGTCCCGCCTGTTCGGAGTCATCGTTTTGAGTCCCGCCTTTAGGCGGCAAACATTGTCATTATTCACGCTAACGCAAATAAAGGCCCTGTACCTCCTCAAAGACCCATATCATTACTCGGATTCGAGCCGGCCAACGGCGCCTTTAAGAACTTGCAGCAGCGTATCGACAGTTTTCAGGTGGGTACGGAAGGCAAGACAGGCGAAACGAAGGGTAAATTGGCCCTCGAGCATCGTCGATGAGATGAAAACGCGGCCGTCGGCGACGACAGTGTCGAGGATCTGTTTGTTGAAAGCATTTGCATCCCCGGTTTTCGGTATGTACCGGTAAATGACCACCGATAGCTCAGGCTCGAGACGGCTCTCAAATCCGATCTTTTGGACCTCGGCGTGAAAGTATTTGGCAAGCATCAGTTTTTCTTCGAGGCAGGCTCGAAAAGGTGCGACGCCGTGCAGCTTTAGCGGGAGCCACATTCGAAGACCACGGAAATGTTTGGTCAACTCGGGTGAAAGATCGGCGGGCGATGGCTCATCCTTCTGGGCCGCCGCGTCCTGCATATAGTTTGCCGTGTATTGATGTGACTTACGCAAAGCCTGCGCGTCTTTGACGAGTACGACACCGAGACCATATGGCAAAAATAATCCCTTGTGCGGATCTATGATCAGCGAATCGGACAATTCGATTCCCCGCAGCTTCTGTTTTCCTTCGTCCGTGAGGACAAAGAACCCGCCATAGGCCGCATCGATGTGATACCAGAGACTATGACGTTTGGCGATCTCGCCGATCGCATCGAGCGGATCGATCGCCCCGACGTCCGTCGTGCCGGCTGAGGCAATCACAAGAAAAGGATTGAAATTTGCCGCGAGATCAGCGTTGATCTGACGTCTCAGATCGCGAGGTTTGATCCGATATTTGTCATCAAGCGGCAGGTGACGAACGATGCATTCACTCAATCCGGCGATACGGATCGCTTTGTTGATCGAATGATGGGCCTGTTCGGAAAGATAGATGACCGAGCGGGCTATCTTTGTCGAATTGATGCCCATAGCATCACGTGCGGTTACGATGGCGATCAGATTTGCCAAACTGCCGCCCGTCGTCAGATTGCCAGTGGCTTCAGCCGGGTAACCAACGAGGTCGTTCATCCAGCGGATCAACATGTTCTCCATTCGGACCGCCCCGGGACTTGCATAAAACACCCCGGAGTATCGATTAAAAACATCCGCCAGGTAGTCGCCAAGCGAGGACATATAAATGCCGCCGCCGGGAATGTAACCCAAATGTCCGCCCGAGGCGGGATTCAGACCCGGCGTGTCGACGTTGTCGCGGACAAGGGCGATCGCTTCATCGATGCCGATGCCGGATTCAGTTATGGGCGATTCCAGCAACCCGATGCCCTTGGTTTCGGAGATGTTGTAGGCGTTTATGTTATCGATGTCATTTAGGAAGGCTTCGGTATATTCGATCACAGGCTCCCGAGCGGCCGAGCGTTGGTCTGAAGTCGGCTCAAGCGGCTTTGCCTGATCTTCGAGATCCAGGATCTGGTCTCTTATGTTCATGCTGTAATTCTAACCTTCAGGAATTAACAAGCAGAACCGGGCATTTTGATTTTTCGAGCAGCACGGCTGTCAGGCGCCCGAAGTGTGGCCCGCTTCTTCCGGCGTGGGCTTTGACGCCCAGTACCAAAAGATTGTATTTACCAGAGCCCATCCGTTTGAGAATAGCGACCTCGGGCGATTGCCGCTCGCGTACTACTGGACGCACCTTGACGCCATTGCGCTTTCCTAATTCCCTGATGGCTCGAACGATCATATGACCTGCGGTCACAAGCTCGTCCGGGCGCCGCAGGACATCCACCTCCTTTGCCGGCGGCGCAACATGGTATGCCGTCAGAGTGCCGCCGCTGCCTTTGGCAATCGCAACCGCTATTTCCGCTGCTTTTTGCGAATAATCGGTTCCCGTAATGGGCAAGAGGATGTTTAATGGAATATCGGGCGTGAGTGCATGTTTGCGACCCCGCCAGATCGCTATAGCGGTAACCCCCGTGAAGGAATCGAGTACCGGTGCGATGGCTCCGGCTCCGGCTTCGTCGCCGGCACCCTCACCGGGAGCCCCAGCCACGCCGATAAAGAGCAGGTCGTAACCTTTTTCTATTTCTTTCAGCACGGCCTCCGAAGATTCATTGTTGCCTTCCTCGTTTACCAGGATCGGCGGGAGCGGATCTGTGTCCGGTTCTTTTTCGTCGGCCGCCTCGGCACCAGCCTCGGCTGAGGTCTGGGCAAGCTCAGCCGGAGTATCGGCGATCTCTAATACGTTAGGCTGATTAGGCTTACTCGACGGTTGGAATTCGAGGACGGTGGTCATAAGTTTTTGCGCACCCGAAAAGAATCCGGCCAGAAGCGACGCCAACATCCCGTTATCACTGTTGTCGGCCGCTATCAGGACGCGCTCGATATTCGGAACAAACTCTTTTGCCTCGCTCTCTTCACGCTCGAGGCGTTGCTTTTCTTCCCCTGTTGGCGGTATTCGGCGGAGAGCCCACCTGAGAAGCGGCGGTGTCACAAGAGTTGTAGTAACCGCCATAACGACTATGAGGGTGAATAGATCGCGGTTTAGCACGCCCAGCGAAAGACCGATCGTCGCCACGATCACCTCGGTCGATCCGCGTGCGTTCATCCCAATGGCGAGTGCGATCGACGCACTGTTATTCATCTTCCCGAGGCGGCCCCCTATATATGCACCCACGATCTTACCGACACTGGCGATCAGTATCAGTCCCGCGGCCAATTCCAATTGATATGCGCTATTCAGCAATGTGAGGTCTATCTCGCGCCCGGCAACCGCAAAAAAGACCGGGGCGAAGAGGGCGACAATGAGCCCGCGAAGCTGTTCCTCGATGTGCTTTGTCAATATCGGGGATTGGCCGACGAGTATCCCGACGACAAAGGCCCCGAGGACGGTATGAACGCCGATAAGTTGCGTCAACAGCGCCATGCCAAGAGTTATCACAAGGATCGCTGTGATAACCGGCATCTCCATGATCATGTTGTCGTTTGTCCAACGAATCGCGTAAGCCACGGCCCGCCGACCGAGCGTGAAACTGACGGCGAGAAAAACGATCGTACCGATGAAGGCAAAAGCGGCACCCGACAGATTGACGGTTCCGCTCGATGCGATTCCGCCGATTATCGCAATGATGATCCACCCGATCGTGTCGTCGAGAATTGCTGAGGCCAGAATTATCTGCCCGACGTTGCGGCGAAGAAATCCGACCTCCATGATCACCATGGCGACGATCTTTACCGACGAGATGGAAAGAGCGGTGGCGAGAAACAATGACGTGACAAGGCGTCGGGACGGATCAGGTATTACCGAATCAGGCAAATACTGACCAAGGATGTAACCGCATGCAAATGGAAAGATAATACCGGAAAGCGATGTGAAAATGGCCGTCCGTCGCATCCGATTAACGAGCTTTAGATCGGTCTCGATCCCGGTCAGTAGCAAGAGCATCATGATGCCCAACTGCGAAACGGCGTCGATCATCTTCTTCTGGACAGGATCGTTGGGAAAGACGACGCCGTAAACTGACGGCGACAAGTGTCCGAAGATGGAGGGACCGAGTATCACACCGGCGATGATCTGGCCCATCACCGCCGGCTGCCCAAACCGCTGCATTATCTCGCCGAGGAGCCGGCCAAAGAACAGGAGCAAAACGATCTCGAGGATGAAGATGGTCAACGCATGGTCAGACGAAGCCCCCGCGCCCAAATCGGTAGATTCTGCAAAGAACAAAAATAGATGAGCCATTATCATCGGTCGCTAATGGAGTCAATAATAACGATATCGAATTTTGAAGCGGTTTTCTGGAATACGTTTGCGGGCGGGTTCAGATTTCAACTATCGTGGTCACGATGACTGGTTTGGAACTAAGTTCTCTCTGGACGATCTGCTTCAAGTGGATCCTCAGGTTTTCCTTGAATACCGTTCGGTCGGCGATCTGGCCGGGTTTCATGTCCTTTACAGCCTTCGAAATAGCTTCACGCGCGTCGGCGGCGAAACCATTTGTCGGTTCCAAACCCGCAACACCCTGGAACGTGATCTGCGGATCGGCCGCGAGTTGATGCGTCTCCTTGTCGACCGTTACGACCAACGAGATCGCACCTCCGTAGGCGAGTTTTTTACGCTCGCGGATGATGTCGTACTCGATCTCTTCCATCGATTCTTCGTCGATAAAGGTTTTGTGAAGCTCGTGCTTTTCAATGATCTTGGCGGCGTATTCATCGATCTCGAGAACGTCGCCGTTCTCGATCAGGATAATGTTCTCATCTGAAAATCCGGCCACATGATGCTTTATATACTCCTTTTGCCGGAACAGCATTCGATACTCGCCGTGGATCGGAACGACAAATTGCGGCCGCACGGTTTCGACCATTATCTTGATGTCCTCCTGCGATGCGTGGCCAGAAACGTGAACGAGACGTCGTTTCTCCTCGATAATGTTCGCACCCCGTTTGTAGAGGTGACCGATGAGCCGACTGATGTTCTTTTCGTTACCAGGTATGATCCTTGCCGAAAGGATGACCGTGTCACCCCGATCGATCTCGAGACCTTTGTACGTGGTCGTGGCAAGATTCCAAAGCGCCGCACGCATCTCGCCCTGCGAACCGGTAACCAGATAACAGATCTCGTCATCATCCATCGATCTTGACGTTCCAAGGTCGACCATCGATCCATAGGGTATCTTTAGCAGGCCATGCTCTTCGGCGATCTCGACGTTTTTCTGCATCGAACGCCCAAGTACACACACTTTGCGACCGAATTCATGGGCGACATCAAAAACGATCTGAAGCCGGTGCATGGATGACGAAAACGTCGAGACGAAGAGCCGGCCTTCGGTTTCTTCAAATATTTCTCTAAATGCGGGTATGACGGCTTGTTCCGACGGCGTCCGACCGGGCACGGTCGAGTTGGTGGAATCGCAAAGCAAAGCCAAGACGCCTTCGTCCCCGATGCGCCGCAGCATCGCCAGATCGTATGGCTTCCCGATCACCGGCGTATCGTCGATCTTGTAATCACCCGTATGTATGAGCGTGCCGGCGGGCGTGTGGATGGCCAGCGAAAAACACTCAACCAGCGAATGCGACGCATGGATGAACTCGATACGGAAACTGCCAATATCGATCGAATCGCCGGCTTCCACCCGGTGCAGCAATACGTCGCCGAGCATATCGAATTCCTCAAGCCGCTTTTCGGTCAGGGCAAGAGTAAATCGCGAAGAGTAAACCGGGAGATTAAACTTGCGGAGAATATACGAAAGGGCCCCAATGTGGTCTTCGTGCCCATGGGTGAGAATGATGGCGGTCAGATCGTCGCGATATTCTTCGAGAAAATCAAAATTCGGGATCGATATATCGACGCCGAATGACGTTTCTTCCGGAAAGCCTATCCCGGCGTCGACAATGATCATCTCATCGCGATACCGGATGCCCATACAGTTCATCCCGAATTCGCCGATGCCGCCAAGTGGTAAGATCTCGATCTTGCTCAAATATCTGCTCCGTTATTCAACAACAATTTTGAACTGTGCAGTATATCACAGCGATACGAGCGTTCTAGGCCGAAACGATATTGGATAATGGCTCGATTAGACAAGAGAGGGGTGTATTCCCGTCGACAGCACCCTACCGAACAGGTCGCCGTAAGGCGAATGGAGAACGGAAAATGGAGAATGGAGAATTAAGGAAGGGAAAGAGTGAAAAAGTGAAAAAGTAAGAAGCCGTATCCTGCCGCAATATTTGAGCTCCAACCGAAGGTCTGTTGATCAACTCGATGTCTTCTTTGTTTCCTAACGTTTCCGTCGTTCCATTTTTTCTAATTTTCCATTCTCCATTTTCCATTCTCCATTTCCATGCTTAGCCGGACCCACTCATCCAGCGATAAGGTTTCCGCACGCCGGCGGGCATCGATTCCACTCTTCTCCAGCATCTCCGCGGCGCGTTCATACTTCCCTTTCAGGTTATTGAGGATGGTCTTTCGCTTTTGCTCGAATGCGGCACTGAGAAGCCCGCGGAATACGGCGTCATCCGGTGAGGCCGACGGCTTTGGCGTTAGCCGCACAACCGCGCTCCACACTTTAGGTACGGGATAAAAAGCGGACGGCACAACATCGAAGAGGTACTCAGTTTCAAAAGCGTTCTCAACCAGAACGCTTAGATAACCACGGTCCTTTGTTCCGGGAGCCGCGGTGATACGCGCGACGACTTCCCTTTGAAACATCAGAACGAGGCTAAAAAAGAGATGGCGCTGCTCGATCAACCTCTGCAGGATCGGTGTCGATAGGTTGTAAGGCAAATTGGCTACCAGCTTTACTTTGCCGGCGGCTGTCTTTATTTCAGGACGATCTGCAAAACTCAGGTGCAATGCGTCAGCGTTGATGAGAACAAGCTTTTGCGATTTACCAAAACGATCGCGCAGCGGTTCGATCAGGTCGCGGTCGAATTCGATTGCGATGACATTGTCGGCCTTGTTCAGGAGCTCGCCGGTTAACGCACCCGTTCCAGGTCCGATCTCAACGACCGTATCAGTCGCGCTGATCTCGAGAGCGTCGACTATTCGCCCGACAACAGACTGGTCGCGCAAAAAGTTTTGGCCCAGAGATTTCTTTGCACGAAGGGTCATTTACGTGTCGCTTTGATCAATTTGGCCAGGGCTTGTGCTACTTTCGTGTGATTAGTGGGGTTTCGTGGTTGCGATCCGGATAACCACTAAACAGCACGAAATAACACTAAAACAACATGACGGCGAATCGGATCCGGGACGCGGTCTCTTAGTCCGTACCAATCGGGTAACCCGTTACCTCGATGTCGTCGCCATATCGGACGATCGAGAGGTCGCGAAGCTGCATAGCCTCATCTAGGGTCGACGCTCCGGCGCCGCCTATCGCGCTCGGTGCATCGCGTCCACCGATAACGAGCGGGGCGGCGATAAATGTCAGCTTATCTAGAAGCCGTGCGTCGCAAAACGATCCGGCGATCTCGTTCCCGCCTTCGACCAGGACGCTCTGGATCTCACGCTTTTTTAGTTCCTCAAGCATGCCTGTAAGGTCGCGTCCGCCGTTCGCGAGCTCGATCACGTCAACCGACTCGGCACGCAAGGCGCCGACTTTTTCCTGATCGCGGCCAATCGTAACGACGATCGTCGGCGTGTCTTTGGCGGTTGTAACGAGGACTGACGTCAAAGGCATCAAAAGGCGGTTATCGAGCACAACGCGAACGAGAGGTCGACGCCGCAGCTTGCCGCTGCGGTCCGTCAGGCTCGGGTTGTCAACCAAGGCAGTGTTGGCGCCAATCAGTATCGCATCGTATTCGTGCCGCAATTCATGCACCCGTTTTAAGGCGGTGCGGCCCGAGAGTGCCGTCGAAACACTCTGGTTCAGAGAGATCCGGCCGTCGAGCGAAACGGCGAGCTTGAGATGAACAAACGGCCGCCCCTTTTTGTGCCAGCAGATGAACTTCTCATTGAGCTTTGAAGCCTCGTCAACCAAGACCCCGGTGACGACTTCGACCCCGGCGGCTCGCAGATGTGCAAATCCGCGGCCCGAGACGAGCGGGTTAGGATCGTCGATCGTGGCAACGACACGCTTGATACCGGCATTGATCAATGCGTCAGTACAGGGAGGCGTCTTCCCGTGATGATCGTGGGGTTCGAGCGAAACGTATGCGGTGCCACCCCTTGCACGCTCACCCGCTTGCTCGGTGGCGATAAGCTCGGCATGGGTGCAGTCGTCGTAGGCGTACGAGCCTTCGCCAACGACCATGCCATCAGCCGAAACTATCACGCAGCCGACAAGCGGATTGGGACTGACAAGGCCGAGCCCGCGGGCCGCGAGATCAAGGGCCGCTCTTGTAAACTCAACGTCGAGGGGGCTAACGTTCATTTTAGGTAAATAAGCTGTCGACATATGTTTCGGGGTCGAAAACCATCAGGTCGTCAACCTGCTCGCCGATTCCAACATAGCGGATCGGCAGATTAAGCTCTTTCGCGATCGCGACCGCAATGCCCCCTTTTGCCGTGCCGTCGAGCTTTGTCAGGACTATTCCGGTGACGTTCGCGGTTTTCATAAACTGGCGTGCCTGCTCGAGCCCGTTTTGCCCCGTGATGGCATCGATGACAAGCAACGTCTCGTGCGGGGCTCCCTCGACCTCGCGCGAAGCGATACGTTTCATCTTTTCGAGCTCGGCCATAAGGTTCGCTTTATTGTGAAGCCGTCCGGCGGTATCCACGATCAACACGTCGCTTTCCCGGGCCTTGGCCGATCTTACCGCATCAAACAGCACCGCGGCCGGATCCGTCCCCTGCTTTTGCTGAACTATCGGTACACCGGCCCGCGTCGCCCATATCTCGAGTTGATCGCTCGCCGCGGCTCGAAACGTATCAGCGGCACATATCAACACATCGTTCCCCTCGGTGCGGATGCGTTGGGCGAGCTTACCGATCGTCGTAGTCTTGCCGACACCGTTGACGCCTACAACCATAAGAACATATGGCTTGATGTCCTCCGAGACAGAGCGTTCATCGGCCACGCCGCGTTCTTCCGAATGGTGGAGTATTTCGAGCAGTTCGCGCTTCATCGCGGCCTTTAATGCCTTAAGATCGTTGATCTCGGCCCGCGACACGCCGCGGCGAATAG
>OCZT010003331.1_pt1 | contig 16417 bp, 12 predicted proteins | sample 1539031 | NCBI WGS metagenome assembly OCZT01 (sample SAMEA3539308, study PRJEB22396) | soil metagenome | biome: tundra; feature: field; material: soil | place: USA | collected 2010-05 | depth 0.15 m | reverse complement strand
TGCCCAACGGTTGATCGGGATCCTGGGCGGGGGTCATGCGCTGGCGGTCACCGACCGCCAGGAAGAGATATTGCTTGTCCTGAGAGAACGCGACGGCCGCGCCGAACTGTCCACCGCGACCCCGCTCACCGTCGCGCCAAATTACTTCGAGCCTGTCGAGACTCGCGGTGCGGTCGCCGATCGAGAGCCGCGCCCGCGCCAGAGCGAGACTCGAACCTCCAGGCTCACCCGGCTCCGAATACGTCAGGTAGACGTTCCGGTCGGTCGCGAAGTTCGGCGACAGGTACACGCCGAGCATGCCACCCTGCCCCCCGTACAGGACGGCCGGCACGTTCGTGACTGGCGTTTTCACGCCCTGCTGAGTGACCAACCAGAGGGGCCCCACCTTTTCGGTGATGAGCATGCGCCCATCGGGAAGGAAGGCAATTCGCCAAGGCTGGTTGAACGACGCCACCCGGGTCATCGTGAACGGGAGGCTTGGTTCCGGCGATTGCGTCCCGGCATTGAACTGCGCCTGCGCCGCCGTCGCGACGAGAATTACAGGCAGCATGGCACGCGTGAACATCTTCATTGATATTTCCCTCGCCTGAGTCTTCCGCGATGCCGAACTCTACGCGTCTGGACGAAACGATGCCAATCCCTGATTCTCCGGTGTGCGAGCGTCATTGAGACGCGCCCGGACTTACTGGAGGATTCGCTGATGCCCCACGGCAAGATCTGTTACCTCGAAATCCCGGCCAATCGCGCCGAGGATTCCGCGCGCTTTTACTCGGACATGTTTGGCTGGAAAGTGCGGGAGCGCGGGGATGGGAACCTGGCTTTCGATGACACGGGGGCGTGAGCGGGACGTGGGTCAAGGAAGGCGACCGGACGCCCGATGAGCGCACTCGGGCTTACATCATGGTCGACAGCATCACGGAGTCGTTGAAACAGATCGAAAAGGCTGGCGGAAGGGTGATCACGCCGCGCACCGACATTGGGCCGAACATGGGGGCCTTCGCGGCCTTTGCCGATCCGGTGGGCAATGAGTTCGGGCTCTACGAGGAGCCGCAGCGGTAGACCGCAGCGCCGACGCGCATCGGATCCAGTCTGACACCGATTAGCGCTGCACGGGGGTAGCTTGTCCATCCGCCCGACGCTTCCCCCTTGCACAGATGCACGTGAGCCTCGACGACGATCTGGACGACGAGTTCCCCGAAGGCGACGGCACGGCGCAGACCGAGGCGGTCGTGGTCTGCCCGTACTGCTCGGAGGAGGTCGAGATCGCGATCGATCCGGGGAGCGGGCCGTCGCAGCTCTACGTCGAGGACTGCGAGATCTGCTGCCAGCCGTGGCGCGTGAGCGTGAATTACGACGAGGCTGGAAGCGCCGAGGTCGTCGTCACGGTGCTGGACGAGTAGCTCCGGACTGCAGCTCGGCGAGGATCTCCGCCGTGTGCTCGCCGACTGCGGGCACGGCGCCCATTCTCGGCTGCGCACCCTGAAGATTGTGCGGCGGCAGCAACGCGGGGAACACGCCGCCCGGTGAGTCAACGTCGACCCACCGGCTGCGCGCCGCGAGCTGCGGATGCGCGGCGACGGCCGCGACGTCGTTCACCGCACCGGTGGGAATGTCGGCCGCCTCGAGCAGCGCGATGACCTGAGCGCGCGTCATCTTCGAGAAGTGCGCGTCGATCAACGATTCGAGCGGCGCGCGGTTCGCGACCCGCAGCTCGTTGGTGACGAACCGCGGATCATCGGCGAGCCCGGGATCTTCAAGCACGAACGCGCAGAGCCGGCGCCACTCCCGATCGGTCTGCACTGCGAGCAGCACGTCTCCGTCGGAGCAGCCGTACGCGCCATACGGCACGACCATGTTGTGGCGCACGCCCGCGCGCCGCGGGGCCTTGCCCGTTCCCTGCCACACGTTCAGCGGCGGCATCATCCACTCGGTCATGCACTCCAGCATGGAGATGTCGATGCGTCCGCCGCGGCCGGTCTTCTGTCGATCGAGGAGCGCCGCGAGGATCGACGAGTACGCGTACAGCCCGGCGCCGATGTCGGCTATGGACACGCCGACCTTCGCCGGTGCGTCCTCGGTCCCGGTCATTCCCACGATCCCCGCCTCGGCCTGCACGAGCATGTCATACGCCTTCCGGTCGCGATACGGGCCGTCCGGCCCGTAACCCGAGATTCCGCACCAGATGAGGCGCGGATGGCGCGGGGCGAGCTCGTCGTATCCGAAGCCGAGGCGCTCCACCGCGCCGGGCGCGAGGTTGTGCACGAACACGTCGGCGCGCGCGAGCAGCCGTTCGCACACGTCGTGATCGTGCGCGTCCTTCACGTCGAGGACGATGCTTCGCTTTCCGCGGTTGAGCCACGCGAAGTACGCGGAGACCCCGTTCAGCGCGCCATCGTAGTGCCGGGCGAGGTCTCCGCCGCCGGGCCGTTCGATCTTGATGACGTCGGCGCCCATGTCGGCGAGCTGGCGCGTGCAGAACGGCCCAGTGGCGGCCTGCTCGAGCGCGACGACCCGGACGCCGCTGAGCGGCAGCTCCACTCCCTCTGCTTCATCCGCGTGATCCGCCATATCCGTGTTATCTGCGTTCCTCAAAACGACCTCGGCATGCCGAGCACGTGCTCGCCGATGTAGGACAGGATCATGTTCGTCGACACCGGCGCGACTTGATAGAGCCGCGTTTCGCGAAGCTTCCGCTCCACGTCGTATTCCGCGGCAAACCCGAACCCTCCGAACGTCTGCAGACAGACGTTCGCGGCTTCCCAGCTCGCGTCGGCGGCGAGGAGTTTCGCGAGGTTCGCTTCCTCGCCGCACGGCTTTTCCACGTCATAGAGGCGCGCGGCCTCGTACCGCATGAGATCCGCCGCGCGCACGTTCGCGTACGCGCGAGCGATGGGAAACTGCACGCCCTGGTTTTGCCCGATCGGCCGGTCGAACACGACGCGCTCCGACGCGTAGCGCCGGGATTTCTCGGTGAACCAGTAGCCATCGCCGATGCACTCGGCGGCGATGAGGATCCGCTCGGCATTCATGCCGTCGAGGATGTAACGGAATCCCCGCCCTTCCTCTCCGACGAGATTCTCCGCTGGAATCTCGAAGTCCTCGAAGAAGAGCTCGTTCGTCTCATGGTTCACCATGTTGCGGATTGCGCGAAGCGACATCCCCCGCTGTTCGGCGCCTCGAAGGTCCACGAGAAAGACGGAAAGCCCATCGGTCTTCTTTCTCACGCCGGCGAGTGGCGTGGTGCGCGCAAGCAAGAGCATCAGGTCGGAGTGCCGCACCCGGGAGATCCACACCTTCTGCCCGTTCACGATGTACCGGTCGCCGCGGCGTTCCGCGAACGTTCGCATGTTCGTGGTGTCGCTGCCGGTCGTCGGCTCCGTGACGGCGAACGACTGCAGCCGCAACTCTCCCGACGCGATCTTCGGGAGGTAGCGCTGCTTCTGCTCGGCCGATCCATGCCGCAGGAGCGTGCCCATGATGTACAGCTGCGCGTGGCAGGCCCCCGAGTTCGCGCCGGAGCGGTTCACTTCCTCGAGAATCACCGACGCCTCCGTGATGCCAAGCCCCCCACCGCCGAATTCCGCGGGAATGAGCGCAGCGAGCCAGCCGGCGTCGGTGAGCGCCTTGACGAATTCCGTCGGATATCCGTCGTCCTCGCTGATCTTCTGCCAGTATCGTCCGTCGAATTGCGCGCAGAGCGCGCGCACGGGCTCGCGGTACTCGCGGAAGCTGGATTCAATGTCGCTCATCATTGATAAGATGCCGTCCGGTGCGCGGATTGCCACCATTCGGCTGCGTGCTAGTTTCTGGGAAGCGAATAGCCGTCACATCGTCCGCGGGGTCTCATGCAGCGGAACCTGGTTGCCATCCTCCTCGTCAGTCTGCTTGGCTGCGCCCCGCGGCCGCTGTCGCCGCACGAGCTCGAGGCACTCTGGTACTCGGTGCGCGGCGAACAGAGCGTGCAGAGCTTCCTCGCGCACGCGGACCAGATCTCGATCGTCTCGCCGCAGGTCTTCTCTCTCGACAGCAACGGAATCATCACGGGCAGCATCGACCCGCGCGTGGTCGCCGCGGCGCACGAAAAGCATGTCAAGCTCGTGCCCCTGGTGATGAACCCCGGATTCGACCAGCCCTCGATCCACCGTGTGCTCACCGTTCCGGCCGCGCGGTCGCAGGCCATCCGCAGCCTCGCGGCGCTGTGCCGCGACCAGCGCCTCGACGGCATCCAGTTCGACATCGAGAACGTGCACGTGCGCGACAAGGACGCGCTCACCTCGTTCACGCGCGAATCGGTGGACTCGGTGCACCACGCCGGCTGCACGCTCAGCGCGGCGGTCGTGCCGCGCACGGGCGAGGACTCCGGCCCCACGAATTACCACAGGTGGATCTACGACAACTGGCGCGCGGTGTACGACTACAAGGCGCTCGCCGACACGCTCGACTTCATCTCGTACATGACGTACGCGCAGCACACCGGCGGGTCGCCCGCCGGCCCGGTCGCCGGGTATCCCTGGATGGTGGCCTCGCTCGAGTACGTGCTCTCGCTCGGCGTGCCCCCGGGAAAGATCTCACTCGGCATCCCGTCATACTCCGACTGGTGGTATCCAGCGTACGACTCGATCGGCGGCTCGAAGATGCGCGGCAGTGATGTTTCGTTCACGAGGGCGCAGGAGATCCTCGCCGCGAGCGGGATCACCGCCAAGTGGGACGACGTGCAGAAGGCGCCCGCCGCCGCGTGGAGCGAGCACGACGTGTATCAGTACGTGTGGATGGAGGATTCGCGCGCGTTCGTCACGAAGCTCGGGCTCGTATCGAAGTACCACCTGCGCGGCTACTCCGTGTGGGTGCTCGGCTCGGAAGATCCCGCAACCTGGAGGGCACTCAAGTGATCACCACGTTCCTCACACTTGCCGCGGCGGCGATGATGGCCGCATCCGACTCGACGACGTACGTGGTACTGAACCACGGGCGCGGCGCGGGAGGCATGGTGATCGTGAAGACGGGCGATTCGACCGTGGTCCGCTGGATCTTCGTGGACCGAAACCGCGGCACGCGCATCGAGACGCGATACCGCTACGCCGCCGACGGTCATCTCCTTTCTGCGGAGTCGCGGCCGATTGCCGCGAGCGGCCAGGCGGGCGACCCCATGGAGGCGTTCGAAGTTCGCGGCGATTCGGTGCGCTGGATTGCCAGCTCCGCTGGACGGGGTGGCGGCGGTGGCGGACGGGGAGGTGGCGGCGGTGCTCCCGGGCCCGTCAAGATGGAAGCCGGCGCATATCTCGGCCTGCGCGGCGGCTCGCCGTTCGAGCAGGCCGCGCTCGCGAACTTCCTGCTCAAGCAGCCGCAGTATTCGGCGAAGATCCTTCCCGGCGGCACCGCGCATGCCGAAATCGCCGGCGAGGCGACGGTGCCAACCAAGAGCGGCCGCCAGCATGTGCGGCTGGTGATGATGTATTCCGGTACGAACACGACGCCGAACGGCGTGTGGCTCGACGACAAGGGCGCGTTGTTCGCGACCGAGGTCCAGTGGTTCATCACCATCCGGCCGGGGGCCGACGCCGCCCTAGCGGTGCTGCGGGCGGTAGAGGTGAAGTACCGCAACGCGCAGGCCGAAGCGATCGCAAAGAAGGTGACATCGCCGCACGCGGCTACCGTGGTGATCCGGAACGGCGACCTGTTCGACAGCGAATCCGGCGCCATGCAGCCGAACATGAGCGTTGTGATTCGCGACGACCGCATCGTCGAGGTCGGTCCGGCCGCGTCGGTCGCGGTTCCCGCTGGGGCGACGGTCATCGACGCGACGGGCAAGACCGTGATGCCCGGCATGTGGGAAATGCACACGCACCTGCAGCTCACCAACCAGTCGGCCGGAAGCCTCGTGCAGCTCGCGCAGGGGCTGACGACGGTGCGAGACCTCGCCGCCGACATGGACATCGCGACGTCGCAGCGTGACCGCGAGCGCAAGGGACTGCTCGCCTCGCCGCGCGTGGTTCTCGCGGGTTTCATCGAGGGACCGGGCCGCTGGGCAGGCCCGACCGACGTCATCGCGAAGACCCAAGACGAGGCGCTCGCGTACATCGCGCGGTACGACTCCGCCGGATACAAGCAGATCAAGCTCTACAACATCGTGCAACAGGACCTGGTGCCGGCGATCGCCGCCGAGGCGCACAAGCGCGGGATGCTGCTGAGCGGACACGTACCGCGCGGGTTGAGCGTTCCGGTGGCGGTGCAGCTCGGCTTCGACGAAATCCAGCACGCCGCGTTCCTGTTCTCGACGTTCTATCAGGATTCGCTCTACGTGCCGACCATGCGCGCGTACTCCGCGGTCGCGACAGCCGTGGCGCCGAACATCGACGTGGACGGCGCGCCGATGTCGGATCTCATCAAGTTCCTCCACGACCACGGGACGGTCATCGACGGAACGTTCAACCTCTGGATCGGCGGCGGCGCGTCCATCGTGGGTGCGGGCGGCTCGACGAACCAGCAGAAGGCCGACGCCGCGTACCTGCGGCTGATCCGGAGGCTCTATGACGGCGGGGTGACCCTCGTCGCCGGCACGGACAACTCGTACGGCAACACGTATCATCGCGAGATCGAGCTGTACGAACAGGCGGGAATCCCCGCGCCGCAGGTGCTGCAGATCGCGACGATCGGCGCCGCCCGCATGATGAAGGAGCAGAAGGATTACGGCAGCGTCGCCGCCGGGAAGGTGGCCGATATCCTCATCGTGAACGGCAAGCCGGCGCAGCAGGTAAAGGACATCGAGAAGGTCGAGACCGTGATCAGGGCCGGCCGGATCTACAACGTGCGGGACCTCCTCAACGCGGTGTCGGGCCAGAAGTGAGACGTCGCGAATTCGTCGAGGCGTTCGGCGCCACGTTCGCGGGCGCGGCGTTCCTGCCGCGCATCGCGCGATCGAAGGACTATCTCTGGCGCGTGGGGCTCGAGCTCTATTCCGTGCGCAACGCGATGAAGGCGGACCCGGAGCGCACGCTCGCCGCGGTGCGCGCGATGGGGTACGACGACGTCGAGTTGCTCTGGAGCTTCAATAATTTCGGCCGTACACCGGAGCAGGTGCGTGCGACACTCAAGCACGAGGGGCTCAAGGCGCCCTCGGCGCACATTGCGCCCGAGGCGTTGCTCAAGGACTGGGACAAGAGCCTCGCGACGGCGAAACTGCTCGGCCACCAGTACCTCATTGTACCAAGCCTTCCGTCCGAGACGAGCGATTCCATCGACGCGTGGCGCCGATGGGCGGATCGGTTCAACGCCGCTGGAGATCTTGCGCGCCGCGCAGGGATCTGGCTCGCGCTTCATAACGAGCCGGATCACATGAAACCGATCAAGGGCGAGGTTCCGTACGACCTGTTTCTCGAGCGCACCGACCCCTCACGCGTCCGGCTGCAGCTCGATTTCGGGAACATGGAGGTAGGCGGTGGAAAACCGCTGCAGTACCTCGAGCGGAATCGCAGCCGGTACTGGAGTTTCCACGTGAAGGATGTCGTTCCGGACGGCACGCACGACACCGAACTTGGAACCGGCCGGATGAACCTGCGCGCCCTGCTCGCCGCGATTCCGGACGTGCAGAAGAAGCCGTGCTACGTCGAGCAGGAAAGTCCGAGGGACGAACTCGCGAGCGCGCGGCAGAATTACGGCTACCTCAAGAAGCTCGAGTTCTAGGGTCGCTTGAAACAGCGGGCGCGACCAGTCGTAGGGTTCGTGTCCCTCCCAATGGACCGGAGCGCCAGTGCAAGCCATCTTCCGCGACATTCGCCACGGATTCCGCTCGCTCGCCAAGAGTCCCGGGCTCACGCTCGTCGCGATCGTCGCGCTGACGTTCGGCATCGGGCTTACGACCGCGATGTTCAGCATCGTCTACGGCGTGATGCTGAAGGGGCTTCCGTTCCCGGACGGGAATCGGATCGTCGCCGTCTATCGAAACTACACGCTCAACGGAAACCAGCGCGAGCCGGTGCCGATCGCTGACTACGCCGATTATGCGGCTCGCCAGCATTCGCTCTCGGTCATCGCCGCGTCCTACTCCGGGACCGTCAACGTGAGCGGCGTCGGACAAGCCGAACGATACAACGGCTCCTGGGTAACGGCATCGGTGTTCGATATCGCGAAGACGCAGCCGGTGCTCGGACGCACCTTCCGGCCCGCCGACAACGTCCCGAACGGCCCGCAGGTGGCGATCATCAGTTTCGGCATGTGGAAGACGCGGTTCGGCGGCGAGACGAGCGCGCTCGGCCAAGTGATCCGGGCCAATGGGACGCCGTTCACGATCGTCGGCGTGATGCCGGAGAAGTACGCATTTCCCGACGGCGCCAGCATCTGGCTGCCGCTGCAGATGGATCCCCTCGCCGGCAAGCGCGGAGAGGGACAACAGCTGAATGTGATCGGCATGCTGAAGCCCGGCGTCACCGTCGATCGGGCCTCGCTGGACTTCGCGTCCATCGCGAAGAACCTCGCGGCCGAGTTCAAGGAGTCGAACGCGAACTATACGGCCGCCGTGTCGGGGTTCATCGACGCGGCCATAGGCCCCCAGCCGCGCCAGCTGCTCTACTCGATGCTCGGTGCGGTGTTTCTCGTCCTGCTCATCGCCTGCGCCAACGTCGCGAACCTTCTCCTCGACCGCGCCGCCCACAAGACGAAGGAGGTCGGCATCCGCACAGCGCTCGGCGCGTCTCGCGCTGCACTGGTGCGGCAGTTCCTCACGGAGGCACTGGTGCTCTCCGCCGGAGGCGCGATCGGCGGCACCGCGCTCGCGTTCGGGGCAATCACGATTTTCAACCGCGCGCTCGCCGACACCGACCCGCCGTACTTCATCGACATCCGGCTCCATCCGCCTGTGCTCGCCTTCGTCGTCGCGTTGGCAATTGTCTCGACGCTGTTCTCCGGCGCGATTCCGGCAATCCAGGCGTCGCGGTCCGATATCAACGAAGTGTTGAAGGACGAGAACCGCGGATCATCCAGCCTCAAGATGGGCAGGATCAGCCGGGCGCTCGTCGTGTTCGAAATCGCGCTGAGTTGCGGACTGCTCGTCGCTAGCGGCTTGATGATCAAGAGCGTGACGAAGCTCAAGACGATGGATCCGGGTTTCCGGACGCAGAATGTGTTCACGGCGCGCATCGGCTTTCCGGCCACCTACACGGATACCGCGGCGCAGAAGCAGTTTATGGTCCGGTTCCGCCAGGATCTCGCCGCGCTGCCCGGCGTCCGCGCGGCGGCCATCACGTCGAACCTTCCGGGAATCGGCGGTTCGAACGGCGGACCGGTGATGATCGAAGGGGTGTCGTATGCCGCCGAGCGCGACGTGCCGAACTCCCGCTGGTATGCCGCGTCGGACGGATACTTCGAGACGTTCGGTGTGAAGCTCCTCGAGGGACGGGGATTCACCGAAGCGGATCGCGCCGACGCGCAGCCCGTCGTCGTGGTCAACAAGGCGTTCGCAGAGAAGTACTTCCCGGGCATTGACGCGATCGGCCGGCGGATTCGCCTCGGCGGCACCACGAGCACGAATCCGTGGATGACGATCGTCGGTGTGGCGCCGACGATGTTCAGCGGCGACAACGGGCGCCCGCGGGGCTCCGCGTTTTACGCGCCGCTCGCGCAGCATCATTCGAATTTCGTGAGCGTGGCCGTGCAGACCACGGGCCCGCCGATGGCCGTGACGCAGCTCGTTCGCGAGGCCGTGGCGAAGCAGAATCCGGACATCCCGCTCTACTCAGTGTACTCGATGGAAGAGGCGCTCTCGCGTCCGCTGTGGTACATCCGTGTCTTCGGCACGATGTTCATGGTCTTCGGCGGCATCGCGCTCTTCCTCGCGGCGATCGGCCTCTACGCGGTGATGTCGTTCTCCGTGAGCCGGCGCACGAAGGAGCTGGGAATCCGCATGGCGCTCGGCGCGCAGGCAGGGCAGGTCGTCCGCATGGTGTTCAGGCAGGGAGTGTGGCAGCTCGGGCTCGGCATCACGCTGGGGCTCCTGCTCGCCGCCGTGATCGGCCAGGCGACGTCGGTGGTCCTCTTCGACGTACAGCCGCGCGATCCGCAGGTGTTCGGCGGAGTGGCCGTCGTGCTCGTAATCACCGGCATGGTCGCGTGCCTCGTCCCCGCTCGACGTGCCACACGGGTGGATCCGCTGACGGCGTTGCGCAGCCAGTAGCCGCTCACGACATTCGGGAAGCGCTCACGCCGTACGCTCCCCGACCGGACTATCCATACTCGCATGATCGTCGCCCGCCGACTTGCCATCGCCTTCGTCGCGCTCGCCGCGGCAACCACACCATCTCGCGCCGCGGACGACCCGCGCCTCATCCCGAAGCCGCGCGAGGCGACGGCCGGCGATCTCGTTCCGCTCGCAAGGTCCGTCGTGGCCGTCAGCGCAAACAACGACGACGATCGCTTCGCGGCGAAAGACCTCACGGAGACGCTGAAGGCGCGCGGCATCCGGGTCGTGACCGGTGCCGACGCGGGCTTCCGGATCTCACTGCTGCGCCTCGACGCACCGGCAGCGAAACGCACGCTCGAGGCCGCCAGCCTGTCGTTCACCAACGACATGAAGCCTGAGGGCTACGTGCTCGTGACGACGAAAGACGGCGCCGTGGTCGTCGCGAACAGTGCCGCGGGAATCTTCTACGGCGCGCAGACGCTCAAGCAGCTCATCCGGACCGACGGCGCCGTGCCGCGCGTCCAGCTCGCCTTCATCCGCGACTGGCCGGCCATGAAGTACCGGGGATTCCACGACGATCTCTCGCGCGGCCCCGTGCCGACGCTCGAATTCCAGAAGCGGGAGATCCGTACCTTCGCGGCTTACAAGATCAACGTCTACTCGCCGTACTACGAGCATACGCTGAGCTATGACGCGAACCCGCTCATCTCGCCGCCTGGCGGCGGCATGAGCCACGATGACGTGCGCGCGCTCGTCGCCTACGCGAAACGCTACCACGTCGACGTGGTGCCGGAGCAGGAGGCGTTCGGCCACCTGCACCACGTGCTGAAGTACGACCTGTATTCGCCGCTCGGCGAGACGGACCACGGACACGTGCTCGCGCCCGCCGATCCCGCGTCGCTGCCGCTGATCAAGTCGTGGTTCGCGGAGATCGACTCGCTCTTCCCGTCGAAGTTCGTTCACCTCGGCGCCGACGAGACGTTCGAGCTCGGCATGGGCCGTACGAAGGACCGCATCACGCAGGACGGACTTGGCCAGGTCTACATCGACTTCCTGAAGCAGATCGAGAGCGCGTTGCGCTATACAGGGAAGCGATTCCTCTTCTGGGGCGACATCGCACAGGGCAGCCCGGCGCTCGTGAAGTCCCTTCCGAAGGACATGGTCGCCGTCGGCTGGGGATACGGCGCGAACCCGAGAGTGGAAACGCTGCTGCGTCCGTTCCTCGATGCAGGCATGGAGACCTGGGTCGCGCCCGGCGTCAGCGGATGGAGCCGCGTCTATCCGAACAACGAGGTCGCGCTCAAGAACATCCAGGCGATGGCGCGCGATGGACAGCGCCTCGGCGCCACGGGACTGCTCAACACGAGCTGGGCCGACGACGGAGAGGCGATCCTCAACCAGCAATGGTACGGAATCCTGTTCGGCGCGGCCGCGAGCTGGCAGGCCGGCGAATCGTCGTTCGACGATTTCCAGCGGAGTTTCGGCTTGCAGTTCCACGGTGACGCCAGCGGCAGGATCGACGCGGCGCAGATGAAGCTCAGCGCCGCGCACGCGTTGCTCGCCAAGGGCGGACTAGGCGACGGCAGCGACTACTTGTACTGGGTCGATCCGTATTCCGCCGAAGGGCAGATCAGCGCGCAGAAGATGCGGGTGGTGTCGCGCGACGTGCGCGTGCTCGCCGAGAGCGCGATGGTGCTCGTGGCGCAGGCGCGGCAGGCGGCCAAAGGGAAGCTGCGCGAGGCCGACGCCCTCGAGTCGCTCGAGATGGGCGCGCGCCGCATGGACTTCATCGGGATGAAATTCGAACTCTCCGACGAGATCTCGCGATTCTACACGCACGCCTACGACACCGTGCAGGTGGGCGGCAGTCCCGGCCACGACCTCGGCGAGATCACCTCGAACATCAACGCGAGAGCGCAGGACCTGCGCGACGGATACGTGCTCGGCCGCGAACTCTACGAGAAGAGCTGGCTTGCGCAAAACAAGCCGTACTGGCTCTACAATGTGCTCAACCGATACGACCTCGCGACGCAGCTCTGGATCCAGCGGGCGGACAGGGTCGCACAGGCACGCTCGGCGTACGGAAGGACGAGGAAGCTGGCGACGCCGGAGGAGATGGGAATTCCACGGTGGGCGCCGGTCACGCCGTAGCGAGAGGGGAGGGGCGAGATTCGACCCGATTCGGGGTGCGGAGGAGGAATCCGGGATCCGGGGCAAGAGTCGAGATCTGAGTTTGAATGCGGGATGCGGCAGGGGCGCGACCTCGTGCGAGTCGCGCCCATTGCCGTTCCACCATCGCGCATCCAACTCGCTTCTCCCTTCTTGTCCGGCATCCCGGATTCCTCCTCCGCACCCCGAATCGGGTCGAATCTCGCCCCTCCCCTCTCGCCCCTGCCTACAGCGTTCGTTTGAACAGCCACGTCGCCGCCGTCATGCACACGACCGTGAACACCGAAAGGAACAGCAAGTCGTACCCGATCGCCCCGAATCCCGTGTTCTTCAGCACGAGGCACTTCAGCGCGTGCACCGCGTAGGTGAACGGATCCATCACCGCGATCACGCGCATCCATCCCGGGAACGCCTGCTGTGGGTAGACCGCGCCGCTCGGGAAGTACAGGAACGTGTTCAACACACCGAACATGGCGCGCGGCAGGAGCGGGTCGTTCATGCGCACCATGAGCAGGAACATCATGCTCACGAGCGCCATCGAGGTGACGATGACGACGACGAAGAGCCTCAGGAGCCGCAGCGGCTCGAAGGCGTCCGGCACGCCCGCGATCACGGAGCCGACGGTCACCACGACCGCCGCGGCGAGCACCGCCTTGATGGCGCCCGAGATCGTGAACCCGAGCACCAACTCGAGCTTGGTGATCGGGGTGACGAGATAGCCCTCGTGCAGCCCGCGCGACTTGTCGTCGATGAAGATGATGCCGCCGCCGATCATCACCATCATGAAGATCGACATCACGATGGACCCGGAGAGCAGGTACTGGATGTACGGCACGTACGGATAGACCTCCACGACATCGAGCGACGTCGAAGGCGACACGCGCCGCGTGGACGCGGCGGGCTGGTCGTACGCGCCGACCATGCTGCTCGCGGTCGCCGCCATGGAGCCGGCGACGAAGCCGTCCGTGTTGTCCTCGATGATCGCGACACGCGGATCGTCCTTCGCGAGCACCCGGCGCGAGAAGTCCGGCGGGATCGCCAGCACGCCGTTGAGCTCTCCGTTGCGCAGCGCCTGCACGGCCTGGCCGAGATCGGGATACTGCAGCGGTACGAAGGTCTTCGCGTTGGACGCGACCGCTCCTGCGAGCTCGCGCATCCGCACGGCCGGCATGCCGCGATCCTGGTCCACCACGCCCAGCTTCAGGTTCTTGACCTGGCCGCCGAACGCGTAGCCGAGCACGACGAGCTGCACGATCGGCATAATGAGCGACATCACGATGAGCATCGGGCTGCGCCGGAAGCGCCGCATCTCCCGTTCGACGATCGCGAAGGTGCGTTCCATGGCAGCTCCTCGCTATTGCCGCGAAGGCGCGGCGGCGGCCGTTTCGGGCTGCTCGGGATGGAGCTGGCGGCCAGTGAAGTAGACGAACACGTCGTCGAGCGTCGTGCTCTGCACGGCAAGCGTCTTCACCGTCACGCCGGCCTTGGCGGCGGCGTCGAGTAGCGCCATCGTCGTCGCGGGACCGTCCTTGGACGCAATGTGATAAGCATCCCCGTCCGACGAAACCGCGGCGACCGCCGGCAGTGCGCCGATCCTCGCCTTCCAGTCGGGAGGCGTGCCGCTGAACATCACTTCGAGCGCGTTGTCGCCGGGAACGGCGGCCTTGAGGCGAATGGGCGAGTCGAGCGCCATCAGCTGGCCGTGATCGACGATCGCGATGCGATCGCAGAGCTTGTCGGCCTCGTCCATCAGGTGCGTGGTGAGCACCAGGGTGAGATCGCGCTCGGACTTGATCTTGTCGAGCATCTCCCACACGTTCTTTCGCGAGACGGGATCGAGCCCGGTGGTCGGTTCGTCGAGGAAGAAGATCCGTGGTTCGTGCACCAGTCCGCGCGCGATCTCGAGACGCCTGCGCATGCCGCCCGACAGCTTCTTCACCTGGCTGTCTGCCCAGTCGGAGAGGTCGACGGCCTCGAGCAGTTCGCCGATCAGTTTCTCGCGCCGCTCTTTCGGCACGCTGTACAGTTTCGCGAAGATCAGCAGGTTCTCACGGCAGCTCAGCTCCAGGTCGCTCGTCATCGCCTGCGGAATCACGCCGATCGCGTGGCGCACCGTATCGGGATCCGTCACGATGTCCGCGCCGTCCACGAGCGCCGTGCCCTCGGTGGGAAGCATCAGTGTCGTGAGCATCCGGATCAGCGTGGACTTCCCGGCGCCGTTCGGGCCAAGCAGGGCGAACGTTTCTCCCCGTTCCACCGTGAACGAGACCTCCTTCACGGCGGTGAAATCGTCGAATCGTTTCGTGATCTTGCGTACGTCGACGGCGACGGTCACTTGGCCGTCACGCTCTTCGGGAGCACCACGTAGGCGGTCATGCCGGTGGCGAGGCGCCGGTCGCGGTTGTCGAGCCGGATCCGGATCTCGAATGTCTTGATATCGCGCTTCGTGCGGCTGACGTCGCGCTGCGTCGCGAACCCGGCGTCCACGCCGCGATAGAAGACGGCGCCGCGGCGCTCCTCGCCCGAGGGGAGGCGAACGGTAAGCGAATCACCGAGCTTGATGCGGTCGATGTAGCTCTCCTCCACGTCGGCGCGCACCCACAGGTCGTCGGGGTTGATGAGTGTGACGATCGCCTGTCCCGGGCTCACGATCTCTCCGGCACGCGCGGCGGCCACGTCCACGATCCCCGCGATCGGCGCGCGGATCTCGGAATACGCGAGACGCACATCGGCCTTGGTGGTCTGCGCGCGCGCGGCGGCCTTCTCGCGCTGCGCCGCCAACAGGCCGCCACGACGCACCGCAATCTGCTCGGCCGCGGACTGCGCCAGCGCGAGCGCGGCGCGCGCCGACTCCACCTGCTTGGTCGTCGCCTGCACGCGGGCCGTGGCGACGGCGAAGTTCGTGCGCGCCTGGTCGAGGTCCTGGTTCGAGATCGCGCCGGCCTTCAGCATCGCCTCGCTCCGGCCGAGTGAGAGTTTCGCGATATCGAGGTTGGCCGTGGCCTCCTCCTGTTGCGCGATCGCGGTGGCGACGTTCGCCTGGGCCTGCTTGATCTGGTCGGCGGTCTGCTGTTCCTGATAGCGAAGCGCCGCGGCGCTCACGTCCACCTGATTGCCGAGTCCCTGTTCGCTTTGCGCGGCGAAAGTGCGGTCGGCGCGCAGTTCGTCGGGCACGAGGACGGCAAGCAGCTGGTTCGCCTCGACCTTGTCGCCTTCCTTGACGAGCAACTTGCCGAGCTGGGCGCTGACCTGCGGACTGACGATGACGTCGTTGGTCGTCACGATTCCGGTGAGCACGAGCGGGCCCGGACGCGTGAAGATGACCACCGCGACGACGATAACGATCACGATCGCGCCGATGGTGACGGCGCGCTTTCTGGGTGCCATTGGGAATACTCCGGGAGACTTCGAGCGATGGCGCTATCCGGCGAGGAGCAATTTGCGCTTGGACGGAATGATGTCTGTACGGAACCCCCCGCGCGATACCCGGGGAAACCCCTGTCACCGCGACACGCGAGAAGAACTACCAGGGACGAGCGACGGGTGAGGAGCGACTGGGTGAAGAGCGACGTGTGAAGTGTGAGGAGAACGTCCCCTCGCTCCCTGTCCGTCGCTCCTCACCAGATCGCGCCTCACCCGTCGCCCATCGCCCGTCGCCCTCCGCCTACCCTCAGGGCATGATCGCCGCACCCGGATTCCCGTTGCCGTGATGGCAGCTGATGCAGTTGATCTTCGGCGTGGGCTGGCCTGCACGGACCGGCATCTTGGTGAGCAGATCGTTGTTGATGCCGTTCAATACCTGAATCATGACGCGCGCAGTCTTCTTGCGGTTCAGGCTGTCGCTCGCCCACTGGTCCTTTATGTGGCAATCGGTGCAGTTGTGGCTGAGCGCGCGACCGAAGTCCTGGTCCATCGACGTCAGGAACTTGCCCGCCGGCATGTCCTTCAGGAGCTGCACGTTCTTGAAGACCGTGCCCGCGGATTCGTTCTCACGGCCGGCAATGTCCTTCATTGCTTGCGCCAGTGTCGCCGTACGGATGGTAGAGATCGAATCACGGCGGGCGGCGCGCCGTGATT
>OCZT010003330.1_pt1 | contig 16421 bp, 8 predicted proteins | sample 1539031 | NCBI WGS metagenome assembly OCZT01 (sample SAMEA3539308, study PRJEB22396) | soil metagenome | biome: tundra; feature: field; material: soil | place: USA | collected 2010-05 | depth 0.15 m | reverse complement strand
CCAGGATCATCACCCTTCTGCTGTCTCCAAAATCCCGCCGGAAGCCTTCGTACACTGAGGCTGTGTGAAACAGCGGATAGACGTTATAGAAGCGTATGCCCGAACCGATCGAGAACGCATCTCCCACTGGATCTATATCCGGCTCTGTCTCATCCAGCCACAGAAAATCGAACCCGTAAGGTTTTACGTACCGGTCGCGAATCTTCTCCCAGAACCACTTCGCCGCCTCAGGGTTCGTTGTATCGAGATTCGGTCCGATGGCTTCCTTGGTCCATCCCGGATCGGGCTTTCCGTCGCGCGTATGTATCAGCCAGCCGTTGTTCTGCAGCATGTCGTAAAACTGAGTGCCGCGCGAAAAGTGCGGCCACACGCTCAACAGCGTATTCACGCCCATCGCATGCAGTGCACGATTCATCCCTGCCGGGTCCGGCCAGCGCTCCGGGTCGAGATCCAGTTCCCCCTGCTTCGTCATGTTGAGGAAATCCACGACCATCACGTCCAACGGCAGCTTCTTCCGGCGATACTGCTTGGCCACATCCAAAACTTCTTCCTGCGTTGGATAAATCGCCTTGCTCTGAATGTATCCGTACGAGGCCTTCGGCAGCATGTGCGTTACGCCCGTCAGCAGACGGTAGCCCGCGTAAATTTCGTCGCTCGTATCCCCTGTGATGACGAAATACGAAACACGGTCTCCCACCTCCGAGGACCATGTATTCCGTCCATTGAACCCCAGAAGCACTGTCGTTTTGGACGGGTTATCCCACACCAGCCCGTAGCCGCGGCTCGACAACATGAACGGTACGCAGACGTCCTCGCCGCCAATCGCCGAGTAGTCATGCCAGCAGCGGATCTCGTGATCCCGCAGGTCCATCCAGCCTTTCTGCTGCTGTCCCAAGCCGTAGTAGTGCTCGTCCGCGGGCGAGTCGAACATGGCTGCAACCGAGTAGCCGTTCGCTCCGGTGTCCTGCTGAGCGACGTCCGCGTGTTCCGGCGCCATCGTCCAGGTATCCATGTGCAGCAACATCTTCCCGCCCGGCGTTGTCACCAGCAGCGCATCCTCGTACGGACCATGCCCGCCGCCTCCGCCAAAGTAACGTTCGCGCAGTTGACGATTCAGCGCATCCAGCGGCATCGGCTGCGGCACTTTCTCAGCCGGAAGGTCTCCTGGTCCCAAACGCACCACCATCCTGGCCGATCGGAACACTTCGCCGCCTTCCGCGTCGCGCTCGTGCGTCCATTCGCCTGCCGACGGCTTTGCCACAAAACCATAACCCGGAGCACCGGTCGCCCCCGCCTTGTCGATGCTCATCGTTACCCGAACAATGTTTGCAGCATAAGGCTCCAGAGAAATCACTCTTCCATCCCGCTCCAGCACAAGTGGGGTTCTCTGAGCTATCGCCACGCCTCCCAACGATACTGTCAGGAGGACCCAGCCTAGTCTGTGCGCCAATGACTTCCAAACGAAACGAGAGCCCATTCGAGACTCACGCTCGCTACAGTTCCACGCAACCATCAGGCACGAAATCTCCATTTCTCCCTCGCCGCCAGCACCGCTCTTCTCAATGAGACACTCCTTTTGCAGCCTGGAAAGGCAGCGCCATCCTATAAGACTCCCGCTCCCGGAGTCCACGCATTGCATCTGGATCCTGCGCGGCAGATCTTCGCGCCACGCCATCGCATATTCTCTGTCATTGATGCTGGCTTGGAGTGAAGAATATCACTTAGACCTTGAAGTCCCTTCGGCTGCACGCCGTCATCCCAGAACTCATACTAAAGTACGGTTAGGGTTCCCTGCGAGCCATCTGAATCAGCTTCGGCAGCACGTCTCCGTAGTCGTTTGCCTGTCCGGACTTTCCGAAACCAAAGTAAACCCGGCGGTACAGTGAGTAGAGTTCCTCATAAGTTTCTTTCTCGCCGGCTTGCGGAGTAAAAGTGCGGTGCGACGGGCAAACCCGCTCTTGCGCTTCTTCGATGGTGCGGAACGTGCCCGCTGCCAGAAAGGCGAAAATGGCCGATCCCAGGCCGGTCACTTTGCTGCTGGGCACGAGCACCGGCCTGCCCAGCACGTTGGCATAGACTTGGTTGAGGACGGGATTATTCTGCGGGACGCCTCCGCCGTTGATGACACGCAACGTGGACGCGCCGTATTCGCTCATGCGATCCAAAATCACCCGGGTATGAAATGCTGTGCCTTCGATGGCGGCAAAGAGCTCATCCTGCGCGGTGTGCTGCAGATTCCATCCGATGGTGATGCCGCCGAGGTTCGGATTAACCAGCACCGTGCGGTCGCCGTTGTCCCAAGTCATGCGCAGCAATCCGGTCTGGCCGGCGCGGTAGTTCTCCAGACCTTGGCTCAGATCCGCCACCGTACTATTCGCCCGTCGCGCAATGGCGCTAAAAATATCGCCCGTAGCTGAGAGACCCGCTTCGACGCCGGTGTACTGCGGATGCACGCTTCCCTGTACGACGCCGCAAACCCCGGGGATCAACTCGGCATGCCGCACATACGCGATGATGCAAGTGGACGTACCGACGACGTTCACCACGTCGCCTTCTTTCGCGCCCGCGCCGATTGCATCCCAATGCGCGTCGAACGCGCCCACCGGGATGGGGATGCCAGCCCGCAATCCCAACTTTTCCGCCCAGAACGGCGAGAGATTGCCGGCGAGCTGATCGGAGGTTGCGTACCTGCCCTCTAGCTTGCCCCGAATGCCCGCCAGCAGCGGGTCAACTTTGACAAGAAAACTTTCCGGGGGAAGACCGCCCAGAGCCGAGTTCCACATCCACTTGTGGCCCATCGCGCAAACGCTGCGTTTGACGTGTGCGGGATTCGTAATGCCACAAAGGGTGGCAGCGACCATGTCGCAGTGCTCGAAGGCGGTAACGAACTTTTCGCGTTTTTCAGGATTGTGACGCAGCCAGTGCAGTAATTTGGCGAATCCCCATTCCGAGGAGTACACGCCTCCACACCACTGGATGGCTTCAAGGTTCTCCTGGTGCGCCCGTTCCGTAATCTCCGCGGCTTCATTCTTCGCGCGGTGATCGCACCACAGGTAGTACTCATCGAGCGGTACCAGGCCCTCGCCGACCGGAACTACGCTGGAGCCCGTCGTATCCAGCGCAATGGCCTCGACCTGATCGCCATGGATTCCGCCTTCTTTCACCGCCTGCCGGGTCGCTGCCGCTAAGGCGCGCATGTGGTCGTCGTGTGACTGGGTGCCGTATTCCGGGTCTTCTTTCTTGCGGTGCAGAGGATACTCGGAAATGGCCGACGCGATGATCCCCCGGCCGCTTTCCACCAGGGAAACGCGGACGCTCAGGGTGCCGAAATCTACTCCCGCAACAATCGCCATTTCTTGCCTCTAGTTCAGGTGCCGGTACATCTGCCAGCCGAGATAGCGCGTGGTGGCCTCCTGGATCGCACCGGCCACCGTCGAAAAATTTGCGGCCACGTGATGCTCGAAGCCGTTCTCGCAGATGTAATGCAAAAGCCGCTGCAGATGCGGAATCCGGACGACTCCGGCTCCGCCAAAAGTGTTGAGCGGATCGTCGGTGAACGAGCCTTCGCCGGTATAGCCGCGCATCACTCCAGCCGTGTCGTCGGTGGAGAAGCGGGCAAAACTCATCGCGCCGGCCTTCACGCGGCCCACGCAAGTGCCAAACGTATTCTCTTTCCCGACGGTGCCGGCAATGATTTCCTGGAAATCCATGCGGACGTCCTGGAAAAAATGCTTGGGCAGGTTGCTGCAGTGAAAGCAGACCGCCTTGTCGGGATCGTCTCCGTAGTTGTTGTTCCAATCGAGCAGCGCGCTGGGAGTTTCCGAGGCCAGCGCCAGGGCATGCATACTGATGGTTCCGCACACGTCGACCTCGCAGGCGCTCGCGATCAGGTTGTTGCTCATCATGCTCATGATGGTGCAGGGCACGACGCCGAAGAACTCCTCCATCGAGGTCCAGCATTGCACCGCGCTCACCGCTACGTCGGCCGATTTCATCCAGCCGTCAATGACAGCACCGAGCTTGGCCATCTTGATCAGCGCCGAATCCGGCACGCTGCCGGTGGATACGTACTTGCGAATTTCAATTAGCTTGGCTTGAACGCTGGCGTCGGCATCCGGCAAACGCGCGATGCGCCCGAAGATTTCCGACAGGTCGATGGTTTCGACGGAAATGCCTTGCGCTTCCAGCAACTTCTCGCTATAGCGCACGGTGTTGAACGCTGCCGGGCGCGCGCCGATGCTGCCGACCCGCAGATTGCGAAGTCCATTGGCAATCCGGCAAACGGCGGCGAACCAGGCCAGATCCTTTTGAAATTCCGTGGAATCGGGACTTACCGTGTGCAGGCTCGTTAGCGAGTACGGGATACCGTACTGCCGGAGGTTGTTGCACGCCGACATTTTGCCGCAGAAGCTGTCGCGCCGCGAGGCAATCGTCATCTTGCCTGGAATATCGGGAGTCGCCTGCACAAGCACTGGAACATTCAGGCGCGCCAGCCGCAGCGTGTCGGCAATCGCGCGCTCGTCGCCAAAGTTGGGCAGGGTCACAATGACGCCATCCAGGCGTTCCCGATTCTTCTGGAACAGCGCCGCGCAACGCTTGGCCTCTTCGTGAGTTTCCACTGCCCCGTGCTTGCTCTCCTCCGGACCGAGCACCACACAATCGAATCCCGCCTGTGCCAGCACCCGCATCATCTCTTCGCGGCCGGACTTCGCCAACTGGTCGGGAAAGAAACCACGGTTTCCGACGATGACGCCCATCGTCATTTTCTTATTAGGCATATGTATCCTTCTTCTATGAAATCGGTTCTAAGGCAATCATCATGGCTTACCGGCATTCCGTGCCCGTTCCCGCGCGGGCGAGAAACGGGAGCAGTAAACCGCGCCGAACACTAACAACAGTCCGCCCCACCAAATATTGGCATGGTGATTCAGAGACAACACTGGATTGTCCGCATGAGTGGCAACCTCCCACAAGCCGGCGCCGGTGATCAAAATTCCGTTCACCAGCAACGACAAGCCAATGAAGAACCATATCGACAAGGAACCACCGGATTTCATTCTTCCTCCCTACCAGAAAATAATTTGCAGGATGACAAACACAGCGCCTACAACCACCGCCCAGAAAATCGGCCGATGGAAAACCGAAACGTGCTCCTCGTGTGGGATTGCGGTCAAGCCGTAGACCAGACCCGTCAATTCGGCATCCGGCTTCGGCTTCGTCAGGAAGCTGACGACGACGGTGACCACGACACAGATCAGCCAACACCACAGCGCTCGGAACATGTTCTGCGCCTGATCCTGCGCCTTGAGCGACAGGGCCAGGTATTTCACTGCACCGGGGTCGACCTTCGCCCAAGCCCACATGCCGATCGAAGACAGGGTTCCGGCTAACAGTCCCCAGAACCCGCCCGCCGGAGTGGCCCGCTTCCACAGCATGCCCAACAGGACTGTGCCAAACAGAGGAGCGATGAAGAAGCTGAAGAGTGCCTGGACGTAGTCCATGATGCTCTGGGCGTGCATCACCAGGTATGCCGTCCCGATGCTGACGGCCACGCCCAGCAGGGTGCACCAGCGGCCCATCTTGACCTTCGATTCGTCCGACGCATGCTTATTGATCAGCGCGCCGTAGATGTCATAGGTCCAAACCGTGGCAAAGGCGCTGACGTTGCCCGCCATACCCGACATGAATCCGGCAATCAGCGCTGTAATGCCGAGGCCAAGCAGGCCGGGTCCGCAATAGCGCGCCAGCATCAACGGCAGAACCTCGTCGTAGCCGTGCAGGCCCTGCGCTCGTCCCGCATCCGACCACGCCAGATCGCCGGGAACCAACCGGAGCAGGTGGCCCGACGAGTCTCGCAGCAATGCCAGACCCAGCAAGCCAGGGAGGATGACGATGAATGGAACCATCATCTTGAAAGCCGCTCCGATGATCGGTGCGAGCTTGGCCGAACGCAGGTCCTTCGCCGACAAGACACGCTGCACGACCAGGAAGTCGGTCGTCCAGTAGCCCATCGAGATCACCGCGCCCAGCCCGAACACGATGCCTACCCAGTTGATCCCCATCGGATTGTTCCCAAAGTCGCCCAGAGTTGACCACAGGTGGGTATAAGCGCCAGCGTTCGCCACGTGCTGTTCCGTGAGATTCTGCAGGATGCGCGCCTTCAGGCCGCTCCAGCCGCCAGCCTCCATCAGTCCCAGAATCGGTATCAGCAAGGCGCCCGCCCAGATCAAAAAAAACTGCAGAACCTCATTGAAGATCGCCGACCGCAATCCACCCAACGCCACGTAGATTGCCACTGTGATGGACGAAATCCAGATACTGAAGTGAATGTCCCAACCCAGGACCACCCTCATCACCACCGCCATGGCGTACATGTTGATACCGCTCATCAGTACGGTCATGAAGGCGAAACAGATGGCCGACAACGTCCGGCTACTTTCCCCAAAGCGCAACTTGAGATATCCGGGAACCGAGTGCGTCCTGCATATGTGGTAGAACGGCATCATTACCAGGGCCAGGAACAACATTGCCGGTATAGCGCCGATCCAATACCAGTGCGCCGCGAGGATGCCGTACTTATAGGCATTGCCAGCCCAGCCCATGAGTTCGAGCGACCCGAGGTTGGCCGACAAGAACGCCAGGCCCGCCACCCATGCCGTCATCTCGCGTCCGGCCATGAAGAAGTCCTCGCCGGTGTTGGCCCGCTCCTTCAAATACAGTCCAATCGCCAGAACCAGCACGAAATAGAAGACGATAATGGCAAAATCCACCGGTGTAAGGTGGACCAACGTGGATGCAACCAACAATGCGGGGAGGTGAGTCATTTCGTTTTACCCTGGCCGTAGTAGGCGCCTTGTCCGTGCTTACGCAGAAAATGTTTGTCGTGAAGTGAGCGGCCGATCGGCGTAGCCTTCCCGGCCAAGGTGCGGGTGTAGTAGGCCATCCGCGCCACCGATTCGAGAATGACTGCATGGTGGGAGGCCCGCGCCGCCGTCATTCCCCAGCAGAATGGGCCATGTCCGGCCACCAGTACCGCGGGCACGGCATCAGGATCAAGCTGCTGAAACAGCCGGCAGATCACTAGGCCCGTGTTTTTCTCATAGTCGGTGGCAATCTCATCCGGGGTTAGAGCAGGCGTGACTGGCACCTCCCCGTGGAAGTAGTCGGCGTGCGTCGTTCCAAAACAGGGAATGGGCATGCCAGCCTGTGCCCAGGCGGTCGCGAACTCCGAATGTGTGTGGGCGACGCCGCCCGCGTGGGGAAAATGTTCGTAAATCTCCAGGTGAGTCGGCAAATCCGAAGAAGGGTAAAGTTCACCCTCGACGATCTCTCCGTCCAGTTTGGTAATCACCATGTGCTCCGGCTTCAGATCTTCGTAAGGCACGCCGCTCGGTTTGATGGCAACCAATCCATCCTTGCGCGAAATGCCACTGGCATTGCCGAAGGTATAGAGCACCATACCCCGACGTACCAGTTCGAGGTTGGCATCCAGTACTTCCTCGCGCAAACTTTGCAGAAGCATAGAACTCTCCGAACTAACTCTCCGACCTTCGGCGTGTTATCGCGCGTCGCCAACCCAGGAGCCAGGGCGGTGGACTCCCGCAGCACCAGACTGGTTTCGAGGGCATACTCCGTCCCATTCGGCACCGGGGTCATTCGCTGCACGTCCGACAGCTTGCCCTAGTTAATTTGCAGCATAGCTTATCTTATTGCCCCTCTCCTTGCCGTACCCGGTCGACTAGACAACAGAGGTTCATCGAGCAGCACCTCGATGCGAGAATCGGTCAGAGCTGACTCGGCATGCGCTGCGAATCGCACTGCCCCCATCAGGACAACCGACGCGCTCGCTAGGGCGCTATCGCGCAGGAACTGGCGACGATTCATGTTCCGCACCTTATCAGCTGCAAAAATTCGTTATTTCAAATTGATCGATTCCTTCAACGGCAAATCGCGCGATGAGCTTCCCACCAGGAACGTGTAGTCTCCAGGCAGCAACTGCCAGGCATCTTGATCGACGTTGAAAACGGAAACATACCACGGATCTATTTCGATCGTAACTTCCTTACTTTCGCCGCGGTCGAGTTTGACCTTACTCCACCCCACTAAACGCTTGGGCGGCTCTCCCGCACTGGCGGGCAATACTGCGTACACCTGGGCAATTTCCGCACCCGCACGGGCACCAGTGTTCGCCAGCTGGAAACTTAGGCGGACACTCTTCCCGGGAGACACCTTGAGATTGGAATAGGTGTAAGTCGTGTAGGAAAGTCCATAGCCGAAGGGGAACAGAACTTCTTTCTTTTCGGCGTCATACCATTTGTACCCGACCTTAAGTCCTTCGTCGTACGTGATCTGGAATGCCGGCAGGCCCTTGGCGATCGTCCGCCAAGGTTCTTGATCTGCAGGGTCGGTGGTTGACTTCTTCGGCGGTTTCACCAGCGCGGGATGGGGCAAGTCGGCGTCGCTGCTGGGGAAAGTGATCGGCAGCTTTGCGCTCGGGTTCACGTCGCCAAAGAGAACGCTGGCGACCGCGTCTGCTCCGCGGCTACCTGGATACCACGCTTCCAGGATGCCAGCCACCTGGCCAGCCCATGGCATTGTTACCGGGCTTCCGGTCTCGAGCACGACAATGGTGTGAGGATTCGCGGCCGCAACCTGGGCGATCAAGTCATCTTGATGGCCAGGAAGGGACAGGGTTTCAAGGTCCGCTTCCTCGCTCTCCCACTGGTAAGCGAACACGATAGCCACATCAGCCTTCTTCGCCAAAGCGGCTGCTGCGACCGGGTCCGTACCCGGGTCGTACTGAACATCTGCGTGCGGGGCCTTGGCCCAAATGGCTTTCAGAGGGGATGTCGGAAACCATATTTGGGCCCGCCATGCAGGTCTGCCTTTCCCCGGCAGCATGATTGCGTTTCCCCCCGGGGGATCGACTTGGGCCGATCCTGCACCCGAGATCATGCCAACGTCGGAGTGCGCGCCGATCACCGCAATGCTGGAAACCTTGGAAACGTCGAGCGGGAGTTGCGAACGCTCGTTTCTGAGCAGCACGATGCTTTGTTCCTCAATCTTCTGCGCGACCTCGAAACCGCCTTGTATGTCCACCACGCTTTTTTCCGGGGGATCATCGATAACCCCGCACGCAAACATGGACCGCAGTATGCGGTGAACATGTTCATCCAGTTCAGCCAGGGGAACCTTGCCGGACTCCACCGCTTTCTTCATGGCGTCCCCATAGAAGATTTCCCCGGGTTCCTCGTGATCCAATCCGGCTGCGGACGCCTTCGCGGTACTGTGCGCTCCCTGCCAGTCCGACACAACAAAGCCCTTGAAGCTCCAGTCTTTCTTCAACACGTCGGTCAACAGGTACTTGTTTTCACAAGCATAGTCACCAATCACCCGATTGTAGGAGCACATCACCGCGCCAGCGTTGGACTCGTGCAAACCGATTTCGAAGGCCAGCAGGTCGCTTTCTCTCATCGACCGCTTATCAATGTTGACGTTGACGGCGTTCCGCCCGCTCTCCTGATCGTTGAGCGCGTAGTGCTTTAGGTCGCCAATGACGTGTTGCGCCTGCTCACCCCTCATAACCTGGCCGACCATCTTTCCCGCCAGGACGGGATCTTCGCCCAAATATTCGAAGGTGCGTCCATTGCGAGGCTCACGCGTCAGATTCACGCCCCCGCCCAGAGACATGTTGTAGCCCTGGGCTCGCAACTCGCGCGCAATCAGCGCGCCATATTCATACGCCGCATCCAAGTCCCAACTCGCCGCACTGGCAAGATTGTTCGGCAAGGCCGTGGAATAACGGCCATTCTCTCCGCTCTGCCTCACACCGTAAGCTGCGTCGGACATCTGGATGGCGGGAATCCCCAAACGTGGAATACCCACGACATATCCAGCGCCGCCATTGGATCCCACGGCCAGCGGGCTGACCGGGCCAAGGCCCTTCAGTCCGGTGCCATGCAAAAGCGAAACCTTTTCATTGAGCGTCATCTCCTTCATGACCAGCGCCGCCCTCTCGTCCGGAGAAAGGCTGGTATTCATCCAGGGCGCCGGTGGCCTCTTAGGTTCCGAACCGGCCTGCGCGGACGCCGGCAACAGCGCCAGACTGAGGATCGCGATGCAGAGCGTAAGTGGATTTGTGCGGAGTGAGTGTAGAAATAAGTTCATAGTTGTCCCTTTGTGCGTCTTAGTCTCCATCACCTTTATCTCGCCAACGCGTTGGCCGCGTTCGCTGCCAGAATAAAGGTCGTCACCGTGTCGACCACATACTCGTTTTCGAACCACAGAAACGGCCAATCGTCCTTGAGTTCCGGGTAGTCCGGCTGCACGATCACCACTCCAGGGATCATGCCGCCTGGAATGAAGGAATAGTCAGCCCGGTTGTTGCCATAGCCGATGAGTTTGGACTGCGTTCCCACCGAGGACACGTAGGAAACGTTGGACACCGGATGCGTACCGAGCACGTAATCGAGACCGCGGAGCGTGTACTCCGAGCCAACGATGTCTGGAAATGACTGGTGGAGAAAATACATGTGCGCGGCGAGTGCTGCCACCTGATGGGAGCCACCCCATGTGCCGGTAGCGATCGGCACACCGTAAGGATTCTTGGACAAGCCCTCGTCGAGTTTAACTTTGTAGGAACGGAGCGCGGTGGCAAGGCCGCTTTTGAACTCTGGATCCATGAAGGGCATGGCGCGCACGGCAATCCAGCCCAAGTCGCTGAACCGCTCCTGAATCACGGGGAGAAGTTCCTGCAGACGTTTGCGGTAAGCATCTCCACCATGGGTTGCGACTAAGAGTTCAACGGCGGCCTTGGTTTCCTCGTCACTCAGCTCGCCTGCGGTTGTGTTGAAGGACTTGAACAACGCGGGAGACTGTTTATGCTCCTCGTCCCACACCCGGACCGCCGTTTGAAGGCACTCTGTGGCCATCTTGTCGTCAAATCCACGAAGCACCCGGCTCGCCGCCGCCAAGGATGCAATGGCCGCATAATTCAACGGCGTGGTATGGGTCGTGAACGCCCACCGGTCATCGGGCACGCCGGAGTACTCGCCGTCGGTATCCAGAAGGCCGAGGCGCGAGGAATAGATGCGGCCATCCGTCTTGGAGGCCGCGTCTCCCAAGTGTGTGTACTCCTCAAGAGTAGGTTCGATAATGCCGGGAATAGCGTGGCCGATCGCTTTGTATTGCGCCAGCAACTGCAACACGCCGTGCTCGATCTGCTGTATGGCGTCTGGAATGCCGTCCGGTTTGCGGATTTGGACGTACCGGGCCTTTTCATCCACCGTCGTCTCGTCCCAATCGATTCCAAAGGATTCCCTCGCCAGCGTGAGATCGGTGATTACATTTGCCTGGGTTTGAGTGCGGATGTCGAAATCTCCGGCGTCGTACCAGCCGCCAACGTTCAGTCCCGGGATGTGCTCGCCTGGCGCAAAAGGAGAGTCAGTGGAAGGTCCCTGGGCATAGCCGTCGAAGTGCGTGTAATTCACCGGCGCCTGTCTGGCGTCGTCAAGATGGGACGCGCCATGCCAGATTCGATATCCCTCGCGCACTTTGACGTGGTCCATCTGCTCCGGCAAGTAGGTGTCGAGCGAAGGACGCCAGATTCCCTCATAAACGTTCTTCGCAATTCGAAAAGGCCCGTTGATGTGGCCTGCGTATTCGATCGCGTAAAGACCGGGCTCGCGCACGGTCGAAAAGTCGAAATGGGCGTACTGATACCGCATCCATTTGCCCCAAGGTGTTATCTCACCGCGGAAAACCTCCTTGTAATCTCCCTCAGGTGTTATGCGGAGCACTCGGGCAGTCTTGGGCGCGTTATATAAAGGATCGAGTTCCAGGACCGCAACCTTCGTCCGCTCGGGCGTATAGCCGACCTGGTTGTAAGCCACCACGGGCGGACGCGTCCATCCCGGCACTACGTTCGGATGAATGTGCCAGACCACCACGTTCCCAGTCTGGCCGGACGGAATCAGGCTGCGAACCACAAACCATCCGTTCTGCGCCTGGTTGCGGCCGTCGAACAGCATCAGGGGGCCATTTTCAGAAGTGATCGTCACGCGCGTCAGGGGATCCTCAGGCGCCAGCACGATCCGATGGCCGGTCGCCAAGGGCAGCGGTTGTACAGTCCCATCTGCTTCTTTCCGCATGGGCCCGTCGGGGTGCCGTGGGAAGACACCTGCCGCGTCGTCAAGGACGAAAGACTTTCCGAAGTAGGCCGTCGGCAGGAACTCGAGGTTGAATCCAGCCTTTCCCGCGAGCGCGGCCGGCAGCGGCTGGTCGAGTTGTACGGACACGCGGAAGCCATCCGCCTCTGGCTGTACCTCGACGCGATAGCTCAAACCGCGGTCGGCGTAGGTGCAGAAAGCGGACAACTCGTTTTCCGACGGTCCTCGCTTGCGTTCCTTAAAGTGAGGAATTGGATCCCACTGCGCCGGTGTGGGGGACAAGCGCACGTCTCCATTCGTGGCGATCCGCTGCTCATGCAGGATGATCTCGAGCCCGCCCATCTTCTGGTCGCCGAAAACGTCATGATAGGCGTTGTGATACAGCAGGACGCTCAGTCCATGGACCTCAAAATAATCCTGTGCGTTCAATCGGAGATCGGAACCACGGAGTGACGGCACACAAAGCAATAGGAAGACGATCAAGCGAGTCTTCAACACAAGGACTGTTCTCTTCACCAATCCCCCTTTATGATTGTTCCCACAATTCCCCGGCTCCTACTTAGGCAGCGAAGGCGGAGCGGCCGACATTTTGGATGCGACAGCCTCATCGGCCTTCTCGTGCAGTTCGCGAACTTTGGTGAACTCCTTCTGGGATTCCTCTCGGTTCCCCATGTCCTGGAAGACGTGCGCCAACCGGTAGTGGGCGTCGGGCTGAGCGGGATCCAATTCCACAGCACGCCGGAGCGCGGCCACGGCCTCGTCGTAGCGCTTCTCCTGGGCGAGAATGGTCCCCATATCGAGGAAGGCTATACGAATGTCGTTCTGCAGCTTTGTGGCCTTGCCCAGTAGCGCCAGAGCCGCCTCTGGATGGTTCCGCTTCATCTCGATATCGCCAAGATAGGCCACCGCCTGTGCGTGGCTTGAATCGACGGACAGCTCGCTCTCAAACTCGCGCTTGGCATCGTCGTACTCGTGTGATTTCCAATACAGGTAGCCCAAGCCAAAATGCACGTTCGGTTCTCGCGGTGAAACCTTCGCCGCCGCCTGAAACTCGGCGATAGCGTCGGGCGTCCTTCCCAGCCCGTCCAGTGCTTCGCCGCTCAGCACGTGGGCGGCCGCGGAATCCGGGTTCTGTTCCAGAATCTGGCGAAACTCGTCCAGCGCACAAGAATACTGCTTGGCCCACAAGCAGCTTTGCGCCAGGACCTGATGAAGCTCGGTGTTGCCCGGGTCGGACTTCACCGCGATTTTGAGGTGCTCGACGGCTTCCGCGAAGCGCTTGACGCCATAGCAACTGAGGCCCAGCAGCGTCTGCGCCTGCATGTTCTTTGGTTCCGCTTTCGACGCGGCCATCAGGGGAGGGATGGCCGCGTCGAGGCGCCCCTGCTTGAACTCGGCCAAGCCCAGATTCAGCTGCACTCCGGGCAACTTCGAATTCAAAGCAATCGCCTGCTTGTAGGCGGAAGCCGCTTCGTCGTACTTCTGCTCTTTGGAAAGGACCACGCCCAAGCTCGCGAACGCAGCCGCATCCTTCGGATTTCGCTGGGTCACGGCCCGCCAAACCTGGGCAGCCTCAGCCAGCTTCCCCTGTTGTTCGAGGACGATCGCCTGGGCCGGACTGGACGCTTGGCCTCGCGCAAAGCCCGACAACACGAGTACAAAAACCGCCAGTTGTAGCTTCCAGTTCTTCATGCCCAAGTCGCGGTGCGCGGCGGGTGGACTTGTAGAGGACGACCTGAGAAAAATCCGCGCCCGAAGAAGGAACCTATCCGTTCTCCGGTCTTTTCGCAACTCTTCATGACTGGGCTGCGACTCATGGAGCGAGCCTTTGCATGATTTCGGTGGGCAAAATGTAGCCCCGCTCCCAGCCGTTTCTCTGGGAGCGGAGCAAGCTCGCCTCATGAGGCAAACTAGAAGACCATCTTCAAGCCGAGCTGCAGCACCCTCGGATCGGCAGCCGCCGTGAACGAACCGAAGTTTGAGCCCCCTACCTGGGTACCAATTCCGCCCTGCTGGACATTTCCTACGAATTGAGTGTGGTTCCAGATGTTGAAGGCGTCAACCCGGAATTCCAGACGGGTGCGTTCAGTGAAGTTGAAGTTCTTGAAGAGCGACATATTCCAGTTGTCGCGACCAGGACCGCGTACCGCGTCATGCCCCAAGGTGCCAAAGCAGTCTGGGCCAGTGGCGCAAGTGGGAGCGGTAAAGGCTGACGGATCGAACCATTCGGTGGGCTTATGCGGATAGGAGATCTTTCCCGTAAGGTTGGCCCGGACCGTCGCGCCCGGAACGATACTGGCTGCGCTTTGGCCGCTAACCGTGATGTCGAGCGGCGCTCCCGACATCAGGCTCACGATGCCAGACACTTGCCATCCTCCGAGCGCAGCTTTCGCCGCCCGGTTCGAGCTGCTCTGGAACAATGGGATATCGTAAACAAAGTTGAAAAACGCGACGTTCCTGCGATCGAAGATCGACGGCCCTTGATCGTAGCGCCAGCCGGCGTATGAATTCGAAACGTTGTCCAGATCGAATCCATTGCCACCACCGATCGTCGGGTCCACCGCCTTCGAATACGTCCAACCGGCCTGGAGCTGGAGGTTACGTGCCACGCGCCCGCGGAGGGACGTCTGTAGTGAATTGTAATGGGCGTTGGCCTCGTCGAAAGCGATCCGGACCTGGTGGTATCCCTGATACGGAACCAACTGGTCGTAAGGGGTCGTATTCGTCTTGGCCACGAGCGCAGGGAGATCCGCAATGGGCGCAAGATTGATCTCGCGCCAATCGCTTTGGTGCCGGTTCTGGTTGCCGACATAAGCTACGGTCAGTACGGCTTTCTGCCCCAACGCCTGCTCCACGCTAAAGCTGTACTGGGCGCTGGTGGGCAGTTGGTAATTAGTCCGGCTCAAGCCCGTGATGGTGGTAGAGACAATCGGCAATGCTGGGAACGACACGCCGGTAGAAGCTTGGGTCTGTGGATTCGCCAGAAGAACGTTGTTGAGGGTGACGCTGGCGCTGAACGGAACGTTCGTGCCGGCGTTGTACATGTCGTTGCCCTGAATGCGTTCGTACATCAAGCCAAATCCGCCGCGGATTACGGTCTTGCCCTGGCCGGTGACGTCATAGGCAAATCCAATGCGCGGACCGAAAGCGGCCCAGTGGTTGTCCACCAAACCCTTCGGGATCCCATTCAGACCGTCGATACCCATGCCGTTCGTATACAGCGGAACCGGTGCCAAGATGGGATTGGGGCTGGTGGTCAGGCCGGGACTGCTGGCGTTGATGGTGCCGTCCGAGTTCCAAATCGGCAGTTTGGTAGTGTCATACAGATTGGGGTAGAAGTTCGACGTGCGGTGATTCGCTTCATAGGTATGCGGGACTCCATCCCACCGCACTCCAAGGTTCAGCGTGAGTTTCCTGTTTACACGCCAGTTGTCCTGGACGTAGGCGGCCCAGGAAACGTTGTTCCATTGGCCGCTGTCGTGAACTCCGGCCTCCTGATACTGCTGCGAATATCCCAGCAGGTAATCGGCAAAATCGACGCCGGTTAGCGACTTTGGGACACCATCGCTGGTGAAAGAACCGTTGAAATTGAAACTGCCCTGCGTGGCGGCGAACACGTCCTGTTGCTTCTTGTAGAGCGCCCAACTGCCACCCATCTTGAATTGGTGAGCGCCCCTGGTCCAGGAAACATCATCGCGGATTTGGTAATCGTCGTATTTATTGACCCACGGGGTCCAATTGGAACTATATTGTGCGCCCGTCTGGCCGTTCAGATTGATCGTCGGAATGTGGCCTAGGGAGGGGCCGGTAAACACCGGGTTAGTCGCGAAGGCGCTCGGAGTGTCAAGGATAGGGCCAATGGGAATGATGTTGATGCGGTTGGCGTTGTAGTTGAACGCAACCTCGTTAAGCAGATTCGGGCGAATGGTGTGGATCATGTGAAACACGCCGCTGTAGGAGGGGTTGCCGAAGGTATTGCCGGCGGTGGGAACGTTATCGCCGCTCCACATCGTGGTCCCGAAAGTTTGCAGGACGGACTCATCGACAAAGTGTCCGAAAACCGTAAACTTGTCGTTAAACGTGTGATCAACCCTGATAATCTCTTCCCGCACATTGGTCGGCTGGTTGGCTCCGCCTTGGAAGTTGAGCCCGTTGTTGGGCAGGGGGAAGATGCCGACGCCCGGCGCTTTGGCATTCAGCAGCGCCGTGGCATTCCCCGCGATCATACAGTCGGGAATCGCATTGCCGGGGAAT
>OCZT010003329.1_pt1 | contig 16422 bp, 8 predicted proteins | sample 1539031 | NCBI WGS metagenome assembly OCZT01 (sample SAMEA3539308, study PRJEB22396) | soil metagenome | biome: tundra; feature: field; material: soil | place: USA | collected 2010-05 | depth 0.15 m | reverse complement strand
CGATGGTGGATACGTCAGAAATCGACACCGACGGCCGGAACGAAACTTCGAGGTCATTGCTGGTAAGGCGTTGGATCATGATGGGCAGGCTACACGCTTTGCCTTTGTGCGAAGTGGAGGTTCTGAGGCCGTGAGCGCGGTCGGTCTTGCGCTCCGGCATTGCGGAGTCAACGAAGCCACTTCGGTCACAGTTCTTACCGATGGCGATGCCGGTTTGCGGGCTATTCATCAGCAGGTTGCGCCACATGCTGACCATATATTGGATTGGTTCCACATCTCGATGAGATTCAAAAACCTCGAGCAGCTCGCGAAGGGCATAAACGCTATTGCTGATGGTGGGGTTCGCAGCCATGCGCTGGCTGAGATCGACCACGCGAAGTGGCGCCTTTGGAATGGCCTCACCGAGCGAGGAATCGTGGGTTTGATACATCTTGGGCAATGGGCAGATGCGCGATGTTTCGAGCACATCCCCTCCTTGAAGAAACTCGCGCGCACGCTGTTGGAGACGATACGCTATCTGGAATTGAACGCAGACTCCATGCCCAATTACGGTAAGCGGTACAGCGCCGGTCAACGGATCTCGACCGGGTTTGTCGAGTCGGCGGTCAATGAAATCATTGCGAAACGGATGGTCAAGAAACAGCAGATGAGATGGAACCGGTATACCGTCCAAAGGTTGCTAGACGTTCGCATTCATGTGCTCAATGGGACTTTGGAAGACGCGTTTCGCCATTGGCACAAAGGCTTCAGGCCTATCGCTGGCCAAACCCAAGAGGTTCGGTCAGCATGACCAGCCCACAACTTTGCACACTCTCGACGCAGACGCGCCACTACGCGCCGCAGCTGCTCAACGCTTCCTGTGTAGCCGCGATCCCGCAGCATCTGATGCAGTCGCGTGGCGCGAAGGCGCGGATGCGCTTCCAGCGTCTGACGCACGAACGGAAGATAGGGATCGAGAATCGAGGCGCACAACTGCTCGGCGCGATGAAAACGCTCCACCTCGATGGCCCGCCTCACCGTCTCGGGATGAACTCCCAGCGCCTGTGCGATCGTGCCCACCTTCCAGTGCTCGGCGTAAAAGTAGCGGCGGATCTGAACCCGCACTTCTGGATCGATCATCTCAGCTCACCTGCGAGAAGATGTGCGCGGAAAAGGATCGACGAAGCGGCCAGCCCGGCCACAGACCGCACAACGCAGTCCATTACGGGACCGTTCGTGTGGCCGGACACACAACGGCACGAGCGCCGGCGTCGTGTCCGCTTTTCCACCCTCCGATGGTGGCGTAGAAATCCCCGTTTGGGAACCTTGATCCGTCACGCCGCGCGGACATCGGCGGCAACGATAGGCACGTTGACGATCACGATGATCCAGTCGTTCCTCGGCGCTCTGTTGATGCCGCCGGTTGGCCGCGCGATGTTGCTGGCGCCGCGCATGGTCTCGGCACTCTGCGCCGCAATAACGCTGGCCGCGATCGCAGCACGTGCAAATCCAGAACAGAGACCGGCAGCCGGAGTTGCGGCAAAACCTCAGCAGCAGAACAACTTCCCCATGAACCCCCATCCGCACGCGTAGACGGCCTTTGACAAGGGCAGCGGTTCATGCCAAGGTAAAACCAACTCGTGGTTGCCTTCGTTTGGCATGAAGGCTGCCTACAAAGAACCCCGCTGCTCCAACAGCGGGGTTCTTTCTTACCGCCTTCTCCCGGAAACACCTTACAACTTCCAGCCTCCCCGACGACGATCGACTGATGATCGCGCGCCTCCGGCGCGGATGATATCAAGCTGCACTATACCGGCTGACGTTCAGAAAACTGCGTTTTCCGATGACCGATGACACATAACCGCAAACCCAACATAATCGGAGAACTTCGCCGCGAGCAAATGGTCTAGAGTTCAAGGTAAATTACCTCAACCGGGGCGGTCTGCCCGAAGGTGTTGCCAGCCACAACCTTGGGATGGCCGTGGTGGACGACGGCCGTCAACTTGCCGCGGTGCCAAGTCCAGTCAACGACTCCGAGCTCAGTTTGCAAGCCGCGCACTTCCATATCGCTTTTGCGCCATTCAGCAGGAATTCCAGCGCCTATAACGACCGTTGATGCACGGGTCTTGTCAACATAGGCCAACATATCGAGTTGCAGAAGCAGCACTTCAGCCGCGGTCCAGTAGTGCGGCGTGACGCTTTTGGGGTCGATCCAGCCGCGGACATGTTCCCAGCGACCGAAATTATTTTCTTCCCCTGTACCTTCCCACCACGTGTAGAGTCCCGTGGCACTCTGGTGATCAAAAAACGAATCTAAAGTCTGCCAGGCACGGTCCTGTCGGTTGAGCATTAACCATTGGTGGGCGTCGGCGATGTCGAAATATGTCCAGACTGGCGGAGTAAGATATGCACCGGAAGCATTGTGCAGGCTGTCCCAACGCTGCTGCAATAGCTCCGTGAACGTCTCGATGGAGTTGGTGCCGACCCATGTTGGCCATAACGAGGAGATGAAGGTACGCTCATTCTGATGCTCTTTCGTCGGTAGAGATGCTTCCCACGCCGCCTGGATGCTGCTTGCCTCATCTCTCCATTCTTTCGCTTCCCGCGGATGGCCGGTCCTGTCTGCCAGCCCAGCCGCCTGCGTCAGCCCCACATAGCTGACGGCGTTCACGAAGAGCAGGGGCCGCCCCCAATCCATGCGTCCAATAATCAAACCATCGCGTGCCGCGTCGACGACAAGGCCCAACTCGGCATTTTTGGTGTAAATTGGAACGATTGGCCCGTAGGGCTTTTCGTAGATTGGCGCGGTTGTGTGGCGCATCCGCTCGATAAACTGAACTTTACGCTGCACGCTTGTCCACACGGAGGTATCGAAAGCACGGTCTCTCGCCAGCACCGAGACCTCGCCAATTGCCCACAAGGAAAGACCGGGAGCATCCGCCTCGGGTCCGAAACCGCCGAAGAAATCGTGATCGACAAAATAGAGCGCAAGTTGCTTGGCAACATCGACTTGGCCAGCACGTGCCAGAGCCACCACGACGTAGGCGCCATCGCGCAACCATGGAAGAGGATAGTTGGTGGGATCTCCAGGGCGCGTCTCATCATCTACCAGACCCATCATCAGGTGCGCGGTCTGCGCATCCAAACTAGCTTTGAAACGGGAGTCCGGCAGTTGCAGGTGGAGAGCCGGGGCCATACTTTCAAAGCGCAGTCGCGAAGGTCGGGCGGAACCCGCGGGTTCGATGAATACGGCTTGATCGACTCCCGGTATGGTGGTCAACAGAGCAAAGCCCCAGCCATCGTCACCATGCCACTCCATCTTGTTGTTTACCAGCGTTGTCCACCCGCTATCGCCTTCGTGGCCAATCGCCCGTAATCTAACCTGGGCTGAGAAGTGCAGATTCCAATTCGCGTTTATGATGAGCCGGTGAGCGCGTCCTCTAATAGAGTCAATTGACCCGCCTGCAGGCCCTACGCTGCGAAGTGCGATAACGATTCGAGCATCGGGTTTGGGGCGTAAATGAAGGATGTACCCGCCGGGTTTCTTGAGAGACCACGTGGCGGTGTAGTATGGCGTTTCCACAACGATCTCGGGTAGACCACGTCCGGGCACCGAAACGAAGCGCTGACTCACTTTGTCCAGCGGTATCGAGTCACCGGTGCACAGCAATTTGCCGTCAGAACCCAGGACCCAGAACGAGATGCCGAAGGAACCCACAGCCGGGCTAAGGCTGCCGCCGGGCTCCTCATATCCTTTGTCCGGCTCGTTTGAGCCGGGCCATGCGTACACCACGTGCCCGGTGCCACGCGGCCATGGATCAGCGGGCCGCAAGGCCATTGCCTCCTTGACTACGGTTCGCTCGCTCGGCATATCTGCAGCAAAAGCCACGGAGGTGGCAATCAGGAAGATGGAGAGGGAAGCGAGTATACGGAGCGAGGACATCTTGGTTTTCACCTCATAGCCTGATAACAGGTAAAATGAAAGGTTTCAGCCACGAAGCCTAATCTCCATAGGAGCGAACTGTCAAGATCGGGTGAGCCGCAACTTCTCTGCTTGGTTCATTTCTGTTCGGGAACAACCTCAAGCGCGGTCAGGGCAGCATAATCCTGATTCGGAATAAATGAGAGAAGCAGCTTGCCCTGGTGGTTGGGTCTCAATCCGTGAAATGTCTTGGTCAATGCCTTCAGGCTTCCGCCCGCTTGCTTATAGATATCTAGGTCGTGCAGCAGGTATACGCCATTGCAGTAGACGTCGAAGACTCGCCTACCCGCCGCGTCGTCGGTGCCGCCATAATTTGGCACGCCGAACCAATGCTCGGAAAAGTGCAAGGTGAGGGTGTAGGTGGCATCACTGGCCACCGGAATGGCATAGCTGAAGTTGCCATACCGCTCCGACTTGTAGAGCGCCGGGTCGCTAGTGTTCCCAACCTCCTCTCTGAGTTCTCGCCTGCGCCCACCTTGAACAAATTGATCTGGAATCCATAACTGGCTGTCATGATCCTCAACTGCGGAACTGCCTGCAACCCAGCGGACAGGCGACATGGCCCTGCCTTCGCTACGGATGAGATGGATAGCATTTACAAAGGCGACACCCTTGAGCACATAATGATTCCGGAATCGCAGATGAAGACTACCATCGGCCGCAGGCGAGATTCCAGGGAAGATCCGAACGTCGGCGATGTTACTCCCCCCGGCGTCGGAGAGCGGATCGAAGTTTGTCAGAAGTGGTGTCCCGTTCGCCGTAACGTCGAATATGCGGCTCGACTCTCCGCCGCCCTCCGAATTGTCATCTCCATAAAAGGTCTCCGCAAAAAATAGTTGAAGCTCATAGTTCCCGGGCTTGAGAGGAATGTTGTAACTAAAATCCTGACCTTGCCGCGCTGAAAGAAAGATCTGCGGATCAACCGTTCTCGCGATTCGCCGGTAGCGGACACTCCAAAGCTCTCCGCCGTCGAAATAGCGATCGGCGGACCAAACATGCCCCAGCTGATCCGTGTAGGTCTGCGCCGACGAGCCGGCCATGATCAGAACCTCCTGTGGAGAAGTTGCCGATGCAGACGCAACCGGTTTAAGGGCGGGCATGGAAGCTGGAGTCGTCACATGCTTTAGGACATAAACCGCAAAACCCGCGACCAAAGTACAGACGCCGACCAGAACCAGCAACAGCCTTACGCGCCTGCGGGGAGCCCACTGTGGAATGGAAGACGGTGAGGCGAGGTCGCGCAAGAGCATGTCTGGCGCGACGGGCAGAGTGGCGGAGTCCTTCTCAATTTGGCATGACGGAACAAATTGAGGTAGATATATCCCATGCGGGAGGACGAGACGTAATTCGTGCTTCGCCCCTTCCCCCTCATAGTACTCCTGCAGACGTTTGCGCACACGATGGGCTTCCACGCGGACAATGGAGTCCTGAGCCGGATCGAAGTCAGCTCGTCTTCCCAGCGCTTCGACGGCAATCTCGACCTCAGAAACGGAATGAATTCCAGCGAAGTACTTGTCGCACACAAACCTCAAAACGCGACTTGAGTTGGTAGCGGCAGAGAACAGGCTCGATGACAGAACCGCACTGTATTCCTCCCTTTCGCTTGTGAGATCGTTCATGTGCAAGGGATCTCCTGCCAATTGGCCGCTAAACGGGAATCCTACCACACTTAACGCTGCCCAAGTACCGCGCCTTTGCGTGTTACTTTAACCGGGGAATTGGGCTTGTAACGTGACAAGACGCATTCTGAAAGGATCGCATTTGGCCTGGAATGTGGTTCCCGGCGCCGAGAGGCGAGAGTACGAGAATTTAACGAAAAATGTGCTGGCGCGAGCCCCGCTATGTAGCTGAGCGTTGTTTGCGTCGAAGGGAAATGCCCTTCGGGTTTGAATAAGAATTCAGACGGAGATGACCATGATCAACACAGGTGAGAACTCTAGCGAAAGAGATCGTAGAGGGCTCGGCTGCACCAATCAGAGCCAGTCGATCTCCGGAAACAGTGTCAATTCAAATTCAAATAGGCATCACACGAAAGCGATGGCAACACGCATACTATCAGATACTTGCAGTTGCCAACCCGCAGCTTCACAGAACCGCGATGAAAAAGTCTTAACAAAACAACTTGACATTTCGGCAGTGCTGGGAATAGCGTGTCCGTGTTCAAGTAAGAAAGTTTAATAGAAGTATGAAAGCTTTCATTTCGCGGCCATGAGAGCCTTTTCATTTGAAGCTTTCACTCTGGTTAAGTCGTTGATTTCGATGGTCACTTTGTGGAGAAAAGGAGACGCACTATGATTCGTTCAGCAATCCGCTGTAACCAATTTGGCGCAGGAGGGCACAGGAGCGGCGCATGCTTGATTCATTTAGCCGCGGTCCTGGGAAGCTTCCTCCTGCTTCTCTCAACTTCTGTGGCAGCATTTGCGCAGGTGGACATCACTGCCCGGCTGGTGGGCACGGTGACAGACCAGACAGGCGCTGTTGTCTCTGGCGCACGAGTGGTTGCGCGTAGTCCGCAGACCGGAACAAAACTCGAGACTACCACCAATAACAGCGGCTACTTCCAGATTGGCTCTGTTCCTGGCGGGTCATACACAGTGACCTGCTCGCGGGATGGATTCAAATCATCGGCCATAACGGACGTGGTAGTTCATGCCGGCGACTCCCTCACACTGCCAGTGACGCTGCAAGTGGGAGAAGCGACAACGACGGTGACTGTATCGGGCACGGTCGCGGTTGTAGATACCGAGACTGCAAACATCCAGACTACATTTGACACCGATCTCATACCCTCCATTCCCGTGGAGGGACGCGATCCGCGCGAATCCATGGAGTTGCTTATGCCAGGAGCCGTACCAGCAGGATCTGGAATCAGCTATAACGTTCCGGTTACCAGCTTCAATGGCGTCTCCGGCGTGAGCAACAACTACAGCATCGACGGCAGCAACGTGACCGACTACTTCCACGGCGCTTCCATACCGGGTCCGCAGTCGGAGAACATATCGGAATTCAGCGTATCCACAAGTTTGCCAGACGCTTCGGTTGCACGCGGCGCTGGGGGCCAGGTGGAGACGGTCTTGAAGAATGGAGGCAACAAGTACCACGGCCAGTTTTGGACCTATTTCCAGAACAGTGCCTGGAACGCAAATAGCTGGTCGAATAACCTCCTGGGCGTTCCCCGCCAACACTTTTCACAACACTGGATCGGAGGCAACGCGGGTGGTCCTGTCCGTATACCCAAGCTCTACAACGGGAAAGACAAGACATTCTTCTTCGCGTCATACGAGTACACTTCCAATTCCAAAGCGTCCACTACATCTGGGCAGACGATTACCGAGGAAGAACGGGCCGGGGATTTCACGAACTCGCCGGATGGCATCCCAGTAATCGGCGGAGTCCCGACGCCGAACATTGCAGGGTTGTTCGGCAGCATGGGAACTTTTATAAACTCCGCCGCCGGCAAGCAGGTTCTTCCTGTCGCAACGAGCGGAACCGACACCTTCACCTGGAATCCCACCTACTCCGACACCACCAAGACTCTTACGGCAAGAATCGACCAGAACTTCGGTGAAAAGCATCGTCTATTTGGCAGTCTCTGGTGGTACCAGGACGTTCCAGTTTTTCAAGACCTCTACGATTCATTCAGCGAAGCATCTTGGGCGACGCAATACCCGAATCCGGGTTCTGTTTGGGGGGAGCCCAAGAAGATGCAGACCTGGACTTTGAATGACACTTATACCATTTCTCCTACGATGGTCAACAACTTCATCGTAGGCGTAACACGTATCGGGATCTCAATCAGTAACAGCTGGACTGCAGGCGGCGCGCTATTCGGAGCAACGAGCACCGGTCTGGGTTCTGTTGGAGACGTAGCTGGGCCGGATGTTCAGGACATCTCGACACCGCGTTCGATGGGCATGGGCATGTACAACGGATACATCAATCCGCTGCAACAGAATGCTGTCGATATATCTGACAACTTCACGATGACGCGCGGCCGTCACACAATTAAGGGGGGCGTTGAGTTCCGCCACTGGAACGAATCCTTCTATCAGACCTGGGGGGCGGGCGGCAACTTCTCATTTCAGGATTCCAATGGCACTGCCGGTGGCACGGGCAATGGAATGGCCGACATGATGATGTCCGGAGTGGGTGGAACCGGAGTGGGAAACTTCTCCGAGAACAACACGCAGATTATCAACATCAACTATCCAGCTAGGGAAGCGTATGTGCAGGATACGATCAAACTCAGGCCGCGCCTGACAACGATGATCGGACTGCGCTGGGAACCGCAGTTCGGCATCTCGCCGGTCAACAACAACTTCACCACCTTTCATCCCGGTCAACAATCCACGGAGTTCCCATTGGCGCCCGTAGGCCTGGTGGCCATCGGCGATCAAGGAGTCCCCAGTAACCTGTATGGAATCCGGTGGAAGGACGTAGGACCACGCGCGTCTTTTGCCTGGGATATGCTTGGGACCGGCAAGTACGCGCTGAAGGGCGGCTATGGCCTGTACAGCGATTACGAGGTTACGATTGGGTTTAACGGTTACACCAACTCCCAGCCCTTCGGTTTCACGTACCCGTTCTCTGCTCCACAACTGAACGCCAATCCGTACGAGCCTCTAGGTTACACGCCGTTTCCATTTAAGGCTCCGGTACCCGGAGCGCCAGGAAACTCCACGCTTATGTTCTCTACCCCAGTGGCTGCCTTGGCCATGGCTCCAAACTACAACGCTGGGCAAATTCATGAGTTCAACCTGACGTTTGAAGCCGAGCCTATCAACACCTATCTGTTTTCGGTTGCGTATGTGGGAACCAGGGGCACGCATCTCGACCCGCACAACGCAAACACTGACATCAACTGGCCCCGTTTTGTTCCAGGGGCGAGCGACAATACCGGAGATAACGTACTTTCCCGCAGACCGTATTACATGAATGGAGCTGGATTTTCCACCATCAGTACGGACACCTCCGAATTCAACAGCATGTATTCAGCCCTTCAGTTCAGAGTGACCAAGCGGTATTCGTACGGCCTGAACCTGATGGGGAACTACACGTACAACTTCAAGAACGCTGCCCAGCAGGGAGACGGTTCCGGCTTGCACGCCAACGGGTGCCGCGACTATTCCGACTGTGGTTTGGATTATTTCAGCCCTGGAAGCACTCATACCATGGCGTTAGCTTTCAGGTATGCGCTGCCGACTCTCAAAAGCCAAACTTACCTGATGAAGGAAACCATTGGCGGCTGGTTCGTGGGCGGGACAATCAACGGTAGCACTGGCGCATACGGAAGCGTAACGGACAACAATTGCAATGCGTACAACTTCCAGACAGACGACTGCGCTGCTACATATACCGGGAGCGGGGCTTTGCTGGGCAACCGAGGGAGGGGATCGATTGTGGTCAACGGTTCTAGCCCGGTCGGAGTTGCGTGGCTGAATCCGAGCAACTTTGTACACGCCGACCAGGTGAAGACGTCAGCGGGAGTCGTTCAGACCATACCTGGTGCCGGTGTCCCTGACTCTTCAACCTCGATGTATCTTGGCAACGCAGTTATGGGCGTTTGGAAGGGGCCCGCGTACATCAACCTCAATTTGAGCCTGGATAAAGACTTCCCGATCGCGGAGGGACTCAAATTCAACTTCCATGTGGAAGCGTTCAATGCGCTCAACCACACGGAGTTAAACGCTCCTGGATATAACAACCAGGTCAGCCCGAATACGATTGGCTTCGGCGCAATCAGTTCGGCCAATCCCAACCGGAGCCTCCAGTTGTCAGCACACTTCGTCTTTTAACTTGAGGCAAAGTGCCCACCTGTGAAGCCGGGGCCGTCTCCGGCTTCACAGACGTGGGAGGTATGACCGCCCTTCTTCACTGGGAACTAGAGGCGCCAGTCTCTGGATCAGGCCGGTTTCGAGTTGCACTGAAGCGAAAGGCTCGAGTTTGGGGACAAGCTATGAAAAGTCAAGGAGACGTTGCTCGCCACCTGGTCCAACTGGTGGCCCTGTTGGGAGTAGTTCTGACGTTGGACGGCGCTGGATTGTTCCAGGCAGGGAAGCCATTACCAAAGAGGGTGGTTGACCCGGCAAGTATCCAGCACTATTTTACTGAGTTTAACAACGACGAACGAGAAATGCTTGGTACGGCCCCGCCACTTCAGTGGGGGTGGTTTGTGAATAATATCCCGTGGCTCGATGTTCCGGATAAGAACATCGAAGAGATCTATTACTTCCGTTGGTATTCGTTTCACAAGCACATTAAGAAGACTCCGGATGGGTTTATTATTGATGAGTTTCTCGACAATGTGCCATGGGCGGGCAAATTCAATGCGATCAACATGGCGGCGGAGACCCATATACGGGAGGCTCGATGGCTGCGCGACTCGCGCTATGCGGAGGACGACGCTAACTTCTGGTGTGGTCCAGATGGCGAACCGCGGCGGTACAGCTTAGCGCTCGCGGACTCTGTCTACCAACTATACCGTTCTACCGGAAAAGGGCAATTTGCAACCAAGCTCCTCCCCGCTCTCGAAGGCAATTATGAGGAATGGGAGAGAACGCATCAGGATCCAAATGGGCTGTTCTGGCAGATCGACGACCGTGACGGGATGGAAGACAGCATTAGCGGAGACGGCTATCGCCCAACCATCAACAGTTATTTGTATGGAGATGCCGTGGCGATTTCGCGAATCGCAGAATTGGCTGGTAATACAAAGGTGGCCGCCAAATATGCCGGAAAAGCGAATGACCTTCGGAATTCAATCGAAAGTCGCCTGTGGAACCCGCAGGATAACTTCTATGAAACGGCGCCGCGGCACGCGGACTCCGGGTGGGCTAATGTTCGCGAATTAATCGGGTATGTTCCCTGGTATTTTGATGCCCCCCCTGTCGCCCACAACATCGCTTGGAAGCAATTATTCGATCCTGGTGGCTTTGCCGGACGCTTCGGTCCTACGACGGCGGAACGCAGAAGCCCGCGGTTCGAGTTCAGTTTCCCGCATGAATGCCTGTGGAATGGACCTTCCTGGCCATACGCGACAACGCAAACTCTGGTTGCGCTTGCCAATCTCCTGAATGGTCCTGAGCAGAATGTCGAGCGTTCCAGCGATTATCTCCGGCTGTTCGATAGCTACGCGAAGTCTCAACATATCCGCCTTGCCAGCGGACGGATGGTTCCGTGGATTGATGAAGATCTCGATCCCGACACAGGGGAATGGATTGCTCGAAACATTCTCATATCCAAGCATCAGCCACCTCCGAATCGCGGCCGCTACTATAACCATTCCGGATTCGCCGATTTGGTCATTACAGGCTTGATCGGCCTAAGACCTAATGGCGGAAATGCCATTACCGTGCACCCACTGGTACCTTCCGGAAAATGGAAATACTTTGCTGTGGATGGGCTTCCGTATCACGGTCATCTGCTGACCATTCTGTATGACAGCGACGGACATCGATATGGCCGAGGGGCCGGGATGCAGGTGTTATGCGATAAGCGAATCATCGCTCATTCCGCAGATCTGGGGGTGCTGCATGCCACGCTGCCGGAACACCCATGACGAGATTTGCACTCATTCGCATCACTATCGAGAGCTTCTTTGCAAGCTCTGATTGTAATGCGCTTGCAGGCCGCAAGCGCCTCTTTTGAAAACTGCCGGTAGTTATTGAATGTTCTGAACTTCAACCGCGGTTAATAACACGAGTCAGGGGGAGATGTGGTTACTAGGAGGGTTGTACTTTCATGGGTTGGAGCAGCAAGTGTGTACGCCATGGCCACTCGACAGGGGTTTGCAATCGATAAGCCAGCGGAGGCTGCAGCAGGATGGAACAAATTTGCAGGAAACCCCGTTCTCGGCGGGCAGTACGGAACCTGCTTTGACATCGGCGTGCTCCAGGAAGACGGAAAGTTCCGGATGTGGCTTTCCTGGCGTCCCAAGAAATCGATCGCGATCTCGGAAAGCGTGGACGGCATCCATTGGTCCGCTCCGGAGATTGTGCTTGCGCCGAATCCTGAATCAGGGTGGGAAGATGACATTAACCGGCCGGTGGTCGTTCGCCGAGGAGATAGATACCACATGTGGTACACCGGCCAGACCTCCAGCAGGAAGCTATCGGAAGAGGGGCGTGAGGATGGCCATTCCGCGATTGGCTACGCCACCAGTCGTGATGGCAAGGCGTGGGTCCGGGGATCAAAGGCTCCGGTAATTGCTCCGGCATTACCTTGGGAGGGCGTGGCCCTCATGTGTCCAGATGTGCATTGGGATGAGAAGAACCAGCAATGGCGGATGTGGTATTCAGGAGGGGCACAATATGAGCCGAATGCTGTCGGCCATGCGGTGAGTTTGGACGGTGTGCATTGGGTAAAAGACGAACTGAACCCCGTCTTCCGTCCTGATCCGCAGCATGAGTGGGAACAGCAGCGGGTTGCAGGAATTCAAGTGATTCCCCAGGGCGAATGGTTTTATGCTCTGTACATCGGCTATCGCGACATCGATCACGCGCAGATTGGGCTAGCTCGGTCGAAGGACGGGCGGAAAGACTGGCAACGGTGTCCGCAGAATCCAATCATTCGGGCCACGGGAAAAGGGTTTGATGCAGATGCCTGCTATAAACCCTATGCCGTTTATGCCAATGGAAAATGGATGCTCTGGTATAACGGCCGGAACGAGCATTTAGAGCAGATTGGGCTCGCAACAAATCATCGGCGCGATCTAGGATTTGGTGCATGAGTTTCCGCGGCAACAAGATAACTGCTGTTTTCGGGATTCGGGTATATCAGTACGTTCTTCGCGCCGCGGAATAGACCCACGCACATCTGAAACACACCGTTGGATAGGTTCGACCGTTGCAATGCTTCTTGTCACTATTGGGAAGTTTCTGTCATTGACCAGAGGCTCTTCCGAGAGGCTCTGTAAGGGCGCCACTCGAAGTCGTATGCTGCGTGCTTCATTCGCTTCGTACCACGCACCAGATGTGGAGGACTATCGTGAAGAAAATGATGGTCAATTTGTCGATTGGCATTGCGCTGTTGTCGATTTGCAGCGTCGTAGCAGCGGCTGCGGGCGATGGCAAGACGATGGTTCTGGAAAACCGTGCGGGTATGAAGTGGGAGTTGTTGAGGACGACAAGCGGCTGGGCACTGGGGACGATTTCACTCCATGCCACGTCTGTGGAACAACCGGCAACCAACGGCCTCCTGGCCTTACGCAATTTAAAGAGCGGAGAAATCCGATGGTTGTCTGCATCATTGGCCAAGAAGGTCAATCCGCGCACAGCCCGGATGTCGGGCCAACAGGATATCGACGGCGTGATGTTTTCCTGGCAAGCCGAGGTAGCATTGCGGGACGACCTGGCCGCCGCAACCTTCACGGTGAGCTGGTCAGTTGATAAGGATCTCAATGGTTGGGAAGTGTGTCTTTCGTATCATGATGGTCTCACGAATGACTGGCGTGTACAGAGTTATCCCTGGGCTGGCAACAGCGAAGAGGTGTCCATCACGCCGTTGCGCTACTCTGGCATACCCGGCGTCCTGGTCTACAGGCCGGACCTGTCGTTGGTGCTTCTGTATGCAATTGACAGCAACTCGGACTACCTCAATCCAACAACCTGGACGGGGAAGACCAGTGTATTTTTCGCCGATCGCCGGACCGCTCCGCAATTTCGCCTAGGCGGCGGTCACCTCGCTGCTGGCACCAAGTACCAAATGCCACTTCAACTCTTCCTCAGCGATGCGGGCGACTTTACCGGCTCGATCACTGGAATCATGCAGTCGTGGGTTAAGGTCAACGGCTATCGTGTGGATGATTCTCTCAAAGTGCGCACGCCGCAAGAGGCCTTCGACCTTATGCTCGACGGTCGCCGTCAGATGCAGAGCTGGAAGCCGGGCATTGGCTACGAGCATCACCGAGGCACCCCATTCGTCTACATCGGGAACAATCCATATATTGCCTATTTCGAGTACCGCCTATACGAGTTGACCGGCGATAAGATGTGGCGTGAACGGGCCTTCGAGCAGATCGACTTTGCGATCAAAGGTCAGCAGGCAGGCGGCGTTTTCAACACGACCTATTATTTTCTGAAACAAGGACGGCCTGGCGGGCAGACGGCGGAGGGCTTCTGTAGCTGGGATTGGGATCACAACGGCTACAAACTGGACATGAATACTTGGATGGTCCGGTACATTCTGCAAACCTGGCAGCTAGTGAAAGAAAAAGAGGGCGTAGATCGGCAGGATTGGTACAAGGCTGCGATGGCATCGCTCAGATGGGTGCTTGCACAGCAGAACTCTGATGGTGGCTTCCCGCAGGTTGTAGACATAGAATCCGGCGCGAAATCCCAGTCCGTGGTGACCGGTCGCACGTTGGTAGCATTGCCGATTATCGCAAAGATTACCGGCGAAAGTAGACTACTTCGCGTCAGCGAGAAACAGGAGCAGTTCCTTCGACAAAATGTCGAAGGGCATTTCTGGTACACCGGGCAGCATCCGGATCTTCCTCCCGGTGATTTTGAGCAAGACAGTATCTACAATGTGGTGCAGTACTGGATGGATAAATACGACAGGACGGGAGACAAGAAAGACCTGAGCGAAGCTGTAGCCAATGCATATTATGCGCTGCTCTATTGGTGCCCGAAGCAGCTGAGCTGGGTGAAGAATCCGACACAAGGCGCGCACACTGAGCAGGAGCACTACAACCAGTATTCCGTTTATAACTATCAAAATCGCAAGATTCAGTGTTTGGACCGGTTGTATAAGGCGACCGGAAATCCGCTGTTTAAACAGCTCTGGAATCGGGTGATGCAACTCAACTTCTATACTCAGGTTGCCGATGGCCCATACAAAGGCTCCATGACTGAGGCGATTGCAGACCCGTGGCTGGAGCGCGGAGGAGGGTTTGAGTTTCGTGGTCAGCCATATACCAGCGAACTTGTGACAGACCTGATGCTGCAATTGTTGGACATGAAGCTAGTGGCGAAACCGTGATTCAAGTTGCTATTCCGGGTATAATAAACGCGCACGAACATCTCTGCGGAATGGAATTCATCGTGCGGAGTATGACATGCCTTTTATCGAAAGAAATCTAACCATCGTGCTGAATCAATGTTCCGCATATCTGATCGTCTATGTTCTTACTATCGTTTCTGCCCAGCAGTTGGGTGGTCAAACAAGCCTCAACAGAGAGCAGATAAAGCATAATGCAGAGCAGGCACAGGCCGACCTTCAGAATCGGAAGCTTGAGCTTGCAGTTCGTGAATATCAGGACATTCTTGCCGTCGATCCGAACAATGTGAGCGCGCATGCGAATATTGGTGTGGCCTATTACATGGAGAATTCGTTTAAGCAGGCTGCGGAACACTTTGGCGCCGCGCTAAGTCGGCAGCACAATCTTTGGAACACTTTGGCCTTGCTTGGGATGAGCGAAAAGCAGTTAGGACAGAATATCCAGGCAGAAGCCCATCTCAAAGATGCGTTCGCGCACGTAGAGGAAAAGGAGCTGCATACCGCAGTCGGCAAGCAATTGTTCATTCTATACATTCAGGCCGGTAAGCTCATCCAAGCCGCAGCTGTGGTTGGTCAATTGCAGGGAGAGAATCCCTCAGACGTTGACATTCTATACGCGGCACATCGGGTCTATTCCGAACTGGCCGACACAACCCTCTATTCCATCGCCGTCTTGCAACCGGATTCAGCTCGCCTGTACCAATCAAAGGGTGACCAGCTTGCGCAGCAGGGGAATACAGCAGGAGCAATCGCAGCCTATCGGCAGGCTCTTGAACGCGATCCGCACCTCCCTGGGGCGCATTATGAATTGGCCGAGATCATGAGCGCTTCCATTTCTTCGGCGGAGCGGGCTCAGGCTGAAACGGAATATAGGTCTGCCCTTGCCGACAATCCACTTGATGAAAAGGCTGAATGTGGATTGGCATCAATGGAGCTTGAACGATCAGACTTCCAGATGGCATCTCAAGATTATACGAAAGCGATTCGATTGCAACCTGATGATCCAGTCGCAAACGAAGGCCTTGGCATGGCTTTGGTGTCATTGGGCGAAGAAAAAAGGGCCCGGCCGTACCTGGAGCATGCGGCCCAGCTCGACCCGACGAACGGCCGCGCTCATTATCATTTGAGTCTGGTCGATCACAAGCTGGGAGATGCTACAGCCGCGAAACAGGAGATGGATGAATTTCTCAGGTTAAAGGTAGGACAAGAACGGATCGACCAGACTCTCAAAGGTATGCACGGTCAACTTTTAATGCAAATCCAGAAGGATCGGAATGCTGACGCTTCTATAGATACTGCTCCAAAGTAAACTGGGCGCCGCCTGACCATACGGAAGGCGCCCAGTACCTCTATCGTCGTCGGATCCCCCGGTCATCAGCTCGACGCCAACGGCATCTGGTCCTGCTAGTTCGCATCTTTGACGCAGCGAAATCCTACAGCTCCGGATCTGTCGAGGCTCGGAG
>OCZT010003328.1_pt1 | contig 16423 bp, 16 predicted proteins | sample 1539031 | NCBI WGS metagenome assembly OCZT01 (sample SAMEA3539308, study PRJEB22396) | soil metagenome | biome: tundra; feature: field; material: soil | place: USA | collected 2010-05 | depth 0.15 m | reverse complement strand
AAGGTAAACCCCGTTTTAAGTCAAAGAGACAAGCGTCATCGGTAGAGGGCAAATCCAACACTGGCAGCATTATATGGAAGAATGAAAATAAAGATTACCTCGACGCTGCGGTTTTGCCCACAACTGGATATTACGTAAAGTGGAATGGGCTTAAGCTTCCTGCTGTCATTGATCCAAAAGACGAAGTTGTTTGCTGGGGATTAACTCTAAAGGTCAAATACTCTCGTATTGTACGAAAAGTAATCCATGGTAAAGACCGATTCTATGTGCAGTTAATTCAACAGGGCGTTCCGTATCGAAAACAGAAAAATACAATTGGAACGGGTAAGGTAGGTCTTGACCTGGGACCTTCGTCTGTCGCTATCGTGGGTGAAAGAAAAGCCATGCTGCTGGAATTTTGTCCCAGCGTGGTCAAGGATGCAAAGAAGACCAGAAAACTGCAACGCCGCACAGATCGACAGCGGCGATCCAACAATCCAGACAACTATAATCCCAACGGCACTATTAAAGAAGGACCTAAGAAATGGAATATCTCCAAACACCAGAAAAAAGTAGAGGCACAACTAAAAGAGACAGATAGAGTACTGGCGGCCCATAGGGATTCCGAACATGGATCTCTGGCTAACAAAGTTTTAACCATGGGCGATGATATTCGCTACGAAAAAGTATCAATTAAAGGTTGGCAAAAAAACTATGGCAAAAGTATTGGACGTAAAGCTCCAGGAAGTTTCCAAAGCAAAGTTGAGCGCAAGGCTGAGAGCGCTGGCGCAAAGACGACTAAGGTTTCAACCTATAAAACAAAGCTTTCCCAAACTTGTCAATGTGGTCAGGTTACAAAGAAAGACCTCTCAGAGCGATGGCATCGTTGCCCAAGCTGTGGGATCGTAATGCAACGTGACCTTTATACTGGTTATCTTCTGCATCACGTAGAAGATAACGTCCTCGACGCGGATCAGGCTGCAAAGCATTGGTCGGGTATGGAAACAATCCTGCAGGCGGCGTTAGAGGATACATACAAACGTGCGAGTAGGGAGGGCCACGCCCTCTCTTCCTTTGGGCTGGGAGCCCTGAGTCAGAGTGCGTCGTCTGTTAATTCTAGGCTAAAGGTAAGTGATGCGGAGGTCAACGTGGCCAAAGAAAGCTTATCGGAGTCTAGAACCCCTGGGATTTATCTCTAGGGAGTTTCAGTTGCAATAAGAGATAATATTTTATACACGCTAGACATAGACGAGCCTGGATTGCCCGGAATCGACTAACACGAGCAAGCACCTACTCAAAATCTAAAGAATCGGAATCTTAAAATTTATTTCTGGTACAATTGAAGAATGTTTCACGACTTGTAAATTAGTAATCTAAAAAGGAGAAAAATGTTAACCGATACTCACTGCCATCTACAACGAATTGAAGCCTTAGGAGAAAACGAGGCTGATATGGCGGTGCTCGCTGCCCAAAAAGAAAATGTATCCAGGATTGTAAATGTTGGATTAGGACCGGATGACAACGAAAAAGTTATAGAACAAGCTTCCAAACATAAAGAGGTATATGCGGCCGTGGGATGGCATCCTTTACGCAAGACTAAAATTACCGAAGACGAATTAGAGACAATTGCTCAACTTTCTACAAACAGTAAGGTTGTACTAATTGGGGAAATTGGACTTGATTATTTCTGGCGACCTGGATATAACGAAGTTCCTATCGAAATTCAAAGATATAACTTTAGAGAGATGCTTAAACTTTCTGCTAAAGTTGATAAGTCTGTTTGTGTACACGTTAGAGAGTCCTTTGAAGATGTTTTAGAGGATTTATATGCAGTTCCTGATGCCAAAGGAATTATTCATTCTTTTATCGGCAATAAGAAAATGGCAGACGCCTTCTTGGAAAGAGGAATGTATCTGTCTTTGTCTGGTCCACTTACCTATCCTAAAAATCAAGAATTGCGTGATGCGGTTAAGGATGTGAGTATCTCTAGATTATTGGTAGAAACCGATGCTCCATATCTTCCTCCTCAACCTTGGCGTGGACAAAAAAGCCGCCCAGCAATGGTTGTGGAGACGGCAAAAACTCTGGCTGAGATTCAAAAACTTACTTTGGAAGAGGTTGCCGAGTTTACATCGGCGAATGCTTCTGCGATCTTTGGCCTGCCACTTTTAGAAAAAACAACTACGGTTCAATCTCTTGCTTAAAAATCTGCTATTATTGTCCAGGTATAAAACGGGAGAATAATAAATGCCAACATATCTTGAAGAAGAGTTTACGCCAGAAGAAAAAAGTATTCTTGATCGATACTTTACTGACTTGAAATCTCCGGTTGCGGCACTAGTGAATATGCCTGACTCTACTAAAGCTGCTCTATTTGCTCGATATAGTAGAACTACAAAATCTCTGAAAAGACTTTTTCTCGATGAATTTTACGATCCTACCGAAGAAAATCTAGTAGAAGGACGAACGGGAAAGCAAAAAGCCTCAGAACTCTTTCGCAGAGTATTGGCGGAATATGGTGACGATTCGGTTGCCCAACTTGCCGGAGTACATATTAGTTGTGAGCAAGTCTCTAATATATTAACTAAAATTTTAGAACGCGGTCGCTTGATGGGATACCTAGAGAAGTCTACTCGATATGTATTTTATGGAGATAAACAGGGAGGTTATTATCGTTATTATCGCGACCCAGTGCTTCTTAAAGGACCACACGGGCAAAAATATGTTCAAGCAATGGATGGACTATTTAAGGCATATGAACAAGTTTTCGAAAAAGTTAGAGCAATGTTCGACATGGAAATCCCGGAAGAAGATAAAGCAGCTAGGAGAGCCTCTAGGGCGGCAGCGTTGGATGTAGCCAGAGGATTGCTACCTGCAGGTACTTTGTCAAATTTAGGAATCTTTGGAAGCGCCCAGGCATATGAACAAATGATCCTTCGCTTGCGTTCTAATCCACTTCCTGAAGCTAGAGAATATGCGGAGTTGATTCTGGTTGAAATTAAAAAGGTAATTCCAGATTTTCTAACTCGCCTGGATCGAGTGGAGCGTGGCGGAGTATGGGTCGATTATCAAGTGGAGAGAAAACAAGCTCTGGAACAGTCGGCTAAAGAACTTTTAGACCCGGTTATCCCTTTAGAACAAATTTCACAAACACGATTGCTTAGTTGGAACGATAATGCTGAAACGGAAATTGTTGCTAGTGCACTCTTTCCTTATAGCAGCCTGCCATTAGACGTCATCTTGGAACAGGTGAAAAAAATGAGTAAGGCTCAAAAGGAAGAGGTATTCCAAAAAGGGGTCGGAACACGATTGAACAGACGTCATCATCCGGGGCGCGAGTGGGAAGTAGCCGATTATGAATTTGAAGTTATTTCTGATTATGGTGCTTTTAGAGATTTGCAAAGGCACCGTTTGCTTACTATTGAATGGCAAAGACTCTCGCCAGAACTGGGATACAAAATACCGGATGAAGTAATAAAAGCTGGAGCAGGCTTAATTTGGGCGGAAGCGGTGGCTGAAGCTGAAAGAGCGTATATGAAAATTGCTAAAGACTCCCCTTCACAAGCCTCTTATTTGTTAACGATGCAGCATCGGATTCGATACGTTATAAAAATGAATGCTAGAGAAGCGATGCATCTAATTGAACTTAGAAGTTCTCCGCAAGGTCATGCTGCTTATAGAAAAGTAGCGCAAGATATGCAACGTTTGATTAGAGATGTTGCGGGACATACTCTGGTTGCGGAGGCTATGCAGTTTGTTAATCAAGAGGATGTACATTTGGGGCGTTATGAGGCCGAAAAACGCCTGAATGAGCCATCTGAATAGAGGCTTGAGTTGCAGACGGGAAATTGATGCTGTACAGTTGCGCTATAACAAATCTAAAAGAACTTTATAAGGAATTAAATTGTGGCTAACGGGAGTACTCCTCTAATTATTGTTGAATCTCCGGCAAAAGCGCGTACTCTCTCTAAATTCTTGGGCGGACGTTATCAGGTAAAAGCTTCAATGGGAGCGGTACGAGATTTACCAAAAGAGGGTATTGGCGTAGACGAAAATAATGATTTTGCCCAAACCTATGTTATAAATCCCAATAAAACTAAAACTGTAAGAGAACTAAAGGAAGCGGCAAAAGGGGCGTCGGAAGTTTTATTGGCAACAGATCCTGATAGAGAAGGGGAGGCCATCTCGTGGCATCTGGCTCAAGCCCTAAGACTTATCAATCCCATTCGGATAGAGTTCCACGAGATAACTAAAAGTGCCGTAGATAAGGCTATAGCGTCACCTAGAGCTCTAGATAACAACTTGGTGAATGCGCAAATTGCTCGTCGCGTATTAGATAGGCTGGTTGGGTATAAAATTAGTCCTATTCTTTTCAGGAAGATTAGTGGAGCCAAATCTGCAGGAAGAGTGCAATCAGTAGCCGTAAGGCTAATCTGTGAACGAGAGGATGAAATAGATGCTTTTAAAAGTCAGGAGTATTGGAGTCTAGAGGCTTTATTGAAAGCTACTGGAAAAGAACCTGATTTTAAAGCTCGTTTATTAACTAAAGGAGTTGAGGATAAAGATAAGAAAAAAGAAGATACCGAAGGAGCGTTTTATCGACCTGAAATAAAAGATGAACAGACGGCAAAAATTATAAAGGATGAATTACAAAAAGCTCAGTATAAAATCCTTTCTGTTGACAAGAAAGAACAAACTAGAAATCCTCCTAAACCATATATTACCAGTTCTATCCAACAAGATGCGTCGACCCGACTTTATTTCAATCCTAAACGCACAATGGCTATTGCTCAACAATTATATGAAGGAGTGGAAATAGGAAGTGCTGGTCCAGTTGGCTTAATTACTTATATGCGAACCGACTCTATAAGAATTGCTCCAGAAGCAGAGGCTGCAGCAAAACAGTTTATTGAAAAAACTTGGGGAGTTGCCTATTGTAAAACTGGTGCCGCTAGTGGCGGAAAGGCCAAATCTCCAGTAGCGGCCCAGGATGCACACGAAGCCATTCGACCTACAGACGTAACTAGAACTCCTAAATCTTTGCAGGCTAATCTTAGTGAAGAACAGCATAAACTCTATACTTTGATCTGGAAAAGATTTGTTGCGAGTCAGATGGCAACAGCCAAGTTTGACACAACCAAGGTTGATATTTCTGCGGACAAATATCGACTTAGAGCCAATGGTTCTATTTTGCGGTTTGAAGGTTTCTATAAAGTGTGGGAACGCAAAGCCGAAAATGATGATGAGTTAGGTATTCCAGAACTTTCCATACAAGACGCTCTTTCGCTTCTTGATCTAATTTCTGAACAACATTTCACCCAACCACCTCCCAGGTATACAGAGGCGTCCTTAATCAAAGAACTTGAGGAAAAGGGTATTGGGCGACCGAGTACTTATGCTTCAACCGTAGGAACTATTCAAGAACGTCAATATGTGGAAACTCTTGAACGAAAACTTCATCCTACATCATTAGGTAAAACCGTAAATACTTTTTTGATAGCTAACTTTGGAAATTTGTTTGAGTATGATTTTACGGCTAATATGGAAAATGAATTGGATAAAATTGCCAAAGGAACTGCTTGGCTTCCGTTTATGCACTCTTTCAATAACCAGCTTAAAGGGTTTTTAGGAAAGGCGAATGATGCAGAGTCCTTTAAAAGAACAGGAGAAACTTGTCCCGAGTGCAATCAAGGGGAACTTATTGTTAAGCAGGGGAGGTTTGGATTGTTCACAGGATGCGAAAGATATCCAGAATGTAAATATATCCGTAAAGACGAGGGGATGAGAATTGCTCCGGTGGAGACCGGAGAACCGTGTCCTCAATGCGGTAAACCTTTAGTGTTTCGCAAAAGTAAGAAAGGTGAATTCGAAGGATGTTCCGGATATCCGAACTGTACCTATATCAAAGGCTCTGAGAACCGCCCTGCAGCCCAAGAGACCGGAGAGAAATGTCCTAAATGTACAAAGCCGCTTTTGATGCGTCAGGGTAAACGTGGGCCATTTGTGGGCTGTTCTGGATTTCCTAAATGTCGCTATATTGCATCTTCTAAGATAGAAGGTGACGGGACAGGAGTTACGCCTGTCGTTGGGAAAACTCTTGATGAGAAATGTTCTAAATGCGGTTCCTCCATGGTGTTGCGTGAGGGTCGTTATGGCGAATTTAAGTCTTGTAGTAATTATCCAAAATGTAAGGGACCAGCCAAAAAGACTAAGGGTAAAAAAAGGGCAGCATGACTTTTTTGGACGAGATTTCTCATAACCTTCGATTACAGGCATCTGAGTGGAAAGAATATTATCACCAAAAAGAAATTGAACTTGGGGAAATATTTATAGAGGGAATAATTCCGATTCAAGAAGCGGTTGTTAAATTTCGTACAAAAGGTGGAGACGAAACAGTATGGCGTAAACTTATTGCCTTGAGAGATTCTGCTGGACAAAAAAAGACGCCAGGAATAATAGCTCAGGATCTCTGGTTGGATTTTCAATTCTATGTATTTATTCCCGAACCTGGAGAACACTGCTGCACGATGATGGCTTTTTATGTCCTTAGTTCTCCTGCGGTGTCTTATTCAGAACTTTCGGCTTCGTACTTTTTTTATAATCCGGGAAAAAGTCCATCTGAAATCCCACTAAGTTATTGTCCATGGTGCGGGAAGTTACTTCCTGAGCCATATCTAGAAGAAGGATTCTCAGAGTATGGCTTTTCTAACAAAATTCAAAAAAAACTTGAAGTTATTAAAGGTGGTAAAGAGAGAGTCTAATCCCAAGGGATGAAAAGTATTTAGAAGTAAAAGGTTTCAAAAGAAAAAAGGGCGCTCTGGTAAGATTATTTTATGAAAAAACTTCCACTATTTTCAATTCTCCTAGTTTTGGCTGGCTGCCAGACGCCACCTCCTTCGGGAGCATCTTTAAATGGTAATCAATTGGTTGAGCAGGCCAGGAAAACTTTGAGCGGAAGGTCTGGGTATCATATGGTGGCAACTGGACAAAACGCGGACCAACTTTTACAAATCAATGCGGATGTGCTCAATTCTGGTTCGGCCAGTGGAAATTTTATTTATAAAGGATACACGGTTCAATTTATAGTGGTCTCAGGCCGAGCTTATTTGAAAGGAAAGGAGTATTTTTTAGCTCAGTCGCAAACTAGTAGAAATTCTAAGTTGAGTGCGGTGGGAGATAGATGGGTTTATCTTGGAGAGACTGGGGCTCTTGTGGATTTAGAGGCTTTAATTAATGCGGTTAAATTATCTGACTGTTTTCTAAACTCAAACACAAATTTTGTAAAAAAGGGATTAGTTAAACTTGAAAAAGGATTGACATATGAGGTTGATGAAAAAGGGGCACAAGGAGGTGTGCTTTCTTCAATATACATAGGTGCAGACTCTCCGTATTATCCTTGGAGAATTGATTCTAAAGTTAACCATTGTTCGCCTTCAGCCACGCTTAAACCTTCAGTAGCACCAACGGCATCGCCGGTAGCAACAGAAACTCCATCTCCCTCAGCTTTGCCGCAAATACAAAGTAATACCTTTGAGTTTAGTAATTTTGGATATAAGCAGCCCATCCTTATTCCTCAAAATTTTATAGATTTAACGGCCAAATAATCAACTAAATATGATTATTCAAAATAAACAGATTTAGCCTTGTAGGTTTCAGTTATAATATAGGAAGCTAAAAATACAGGAGAATTAAAGTGAGTTTAGAAAAAGAGTTGGATAAGGCGATAGGAGCATTGAGGAAGATTCAAGAAGAAGCGAAAAGTTCTTTCGAGAAAGAAATTAATACTTCAGAGCCTGGAGCTGTATTTACTTTTGCACTTCAAGCATCCATTCCTGAAGTTATTGAGCACACAGAAGCTTTGCGAAAACTGGTAAAAAAATTGGACCAGAGACATGCAACCGGCATTGAATAGAAATAAGAAAACAGAGATAGAATTCTCTCAAATTAAACCCTACCTGCTAAAGATTCCAACAGTAACTCACTGGGGAACTTTAGATGCGTCTCAAAAAAGCAAGAATAGCCAGGAAGCCAATGCCCTTTCGATAAGTTTACATCCTGAAGATTGGTCTGCGATTACTCCTTTAGGTCCCTCTTTATTTTTATTAGAAAAGAAAAACGCGAAGTTTCTAGATAAATATACATTTAGTGACAGTCCTTACATGGAATTAGTTTGGAACTGGGCTAGCGAAAATGGTTATGTTAAAAAAGGAACTCTTTATAAAATAATTTATGATAATGAAGGTGAAGAGGTAGAGCAAATCTTTGATAACTTAGATGAAGCAGAAAACGAAATAGATGGTTTAAGTGAAGAGGTTCAAGAAGTAAGCGGATATCTGATGACTCCCAAAATGCTAAAAAGATCTTTGCATTCGGAAGAGGTTGGAGCAGAACACGTATTTGCAGAAGATTTTGCCATTTCTTTTTTTATGGAAGATAATTTTCCACAGCTGGATGGAATTTGGTGGGAAGACACCTATGATCCCCTTGAACTTTCTTGTCCAAGAGGGGGAATTTTTCCTGGTAAAGTAAAGAGCTGGAATTCTAAAAAAATAACTCTTGAGGAATTCTGGGAATTAGGTTTGGAAGAAGAAGGATTAGTCTTTAGCTGAAAAACGATACCCAATTCCTGGGATGGAATGTATATATTTGGGCTCTTCGGCATCGTCGCCTAATTTTTTCCTTAGTCGATATACATGAGCGTCTATGGTTCGAGTTTCCAGTTCTACGGTATAGCCCCAAACCTTTTCTAAGATATCGTGTCGACTAAAAACATGGTTGGGTTTAGAGCTTAGAAGAGTAAGAAGATCAAATTCGATAACCGTTACAGAGACTTCTTGACCATCTATCCAAACCTGACGACTACTGGTATTTAAAGATAACCCCTCAAAATCTCGTTGTTCATTATCGCTTGCGGATTTAGTTGTAGGTCGATCTTCGTGGCGTAAATGAGCACCAATTCGAGCCAAGAGCTCATGCATGTTAAAAGGTTTAGTCACGTAGTCGTCGGCTCCAACCTCTAATCCTACCACCTTGTCAATAACATCGCTCTCGGCAGTTAGCATTATTATGGGAGTTCTAAATCCTTGTTCGCGTAATTTTCTACAAACTTCTAGCCCAGAAATCCCTGGCATATTAATATCTAATAAAATGAGATCTGGATTACCTTGAGCGACTTTCTCTAAACCTTCAAGGCCCGTTGCAGCTTCTTCCAGATCATAAGTAAAAGGATTGATGGTCAAACGCATCATTTTGCGTGCCTGTTCGTCGTCATCAATTATCAATATTTTCTTTTTCATTATTGTCTCAAAAATTCTCCAATGTCTCTGGCAAAACGAGTAGCGTCAATGGGTTTTGTCATGTACCCGATACATCCAGCTTGGAGAGCTGCTTCTTTAGTTCCTTTCATTGCGTTTGCTGTTAGAGCTACTACTTTAATATCACTGGTATCTGGGTCTGACTTTAGCGCACGAGTCGCGGAAAGTCCATCTATTCCGAGGAGCTGAAGATCCATTAGGATTAAATCAGGATGTAACTCTTTGGCCAACATAAGAGCGCTTTGTCCATCAGTAGCAGATTCGACGCGATAACCGCCACTGACCAAAATCATTCTTGTGAGTTCAAGGTTGCTCGGATCGTCTTCTACAATTAGAATTTGACTGGAACGACCCTGGGAGCCATCTACTTTTCCGGACTGTAAAGGAATAGTAAACGTAAAGACGGAACCGGTCCCCTCTTGACTTTTTACTCCAACCTGACCACCGTGTAGTTCAACCAGCTTTCGAACTAGGGCTAACCCAAGTCCTGTTCCCTTTTGTTTTTGGTGTTGACCCTGGACCATGTAAAATTCTCCCCAAACCTTATCAAGGTGCTCGGCGGGAATCCCGACACCAGTATCGCTGACCTCTACAAGAACATCTTGGGCATCAGGACGAAGTTTAGCTTGAACTTTTATCTTTCCGTCTTCTGGAGTGAACTTAATTGCGTTAGAGAGGTAGTTATACAATATTTGTTTCACCTTACTTTTATCGGCATAAACACGTAAGTCCTCAGGTTCTATAACTAAATCTAATTCAATACTCTTTTTACTAGCTAGCGATTTAACAATGGTTATCACTTCTCTAAAAGTGCTGTCGACTATAAACTCTTCTAAGAAAAGTTCCATCTTTCCGGCTTCAATTTTAGACATGTCTAAGACGTCATTTATGAGCTGTAGTAGATGCTCCCCTGAAGCGTGAATACTTTCCAAACAATCCAATCGTTGCTCCTCAGTCAAAACCCCCCCAAGATTATCCTTTAAGATTTCCGAAAAACCTAAAATTGAATTCAAAGGGGTACGAAGTTCATGACTCATGTTTGCAAGAAATTCGCTTTTGAGACGGCTTACTTCTTGAATTTGGACATTTGCGTTTTCTAACTCATCATTTTTACTGGCGATCTCTTCCATTTGAGAGTGCATCTCGGTATAGAGGGTTGCGTTTTCAATACTGATGGCGGCCTGATTGCTAATTACCTTGATTAAGGCTGTTTCTACATCGGTAAAAGGCGTTACGTTTCGCCTAGCTACCGACATCGCGCCGAGTACTCGCTTTGGGGTAGATAGAGGTAAAAGCAACATGGAGCGTGGTGCTCTACTTGGGTCAACTATCTTAAAACGATTATCTTGTAGTGCGTCTGGGATGTTGACGACTTTATTATTTTGTACAGTCCACCCCACGATTCCTTCTCCTACTCGAAAAAGCGCAATTTGATTTACTTGTTCACTATATGGATAAGTAGCGATAGCCCTTAATTCTATTTCGTTACTGTCTAAAAGAAAAACACTGGCGGCATCAAACTTTACTAAACGACTAATAGCTCGCAACATGTAATCTATATTCTCTTTAAGATTTAAAGAGGAAGTAAGCATGCCTCCAAGTTGATCTAATAGTTTAATTAAACCTGGTTCTTCCGGAATTTGACTCATGAAATTAGTATATCTTCTTGTTCTGTTTGCCGGAACTGAAAACAAATCAAATAAAGATCCTTCCAAGAAAATTTTGCAAGTTTGATACCCGGTAGTTCGGTGTTGTTCTGTTATACTTGGAAATGAAGCATTGTTTGGAGAGTATAACAGGTGGTTAAAGCAATAACTCGTAGACGTAAAAAAACAGTGTCTCTTTCGTTCAATCAGTATGTAGAAACGAGTTTAAGTATTTCTAAAGAAAGAGATAAGTTAATGTTGCGTGGAAAAACCATGGATGACTGGATGTCTGGGCGAGAACTTGAACGAATACTTGACAAAATCGAAAATTATCAAGAGGATAGTCAGAAGGTAGATGTTGCTTTATCCGAAAGCGATTGGCAAACTATTGATAAACTTCTGGAACTCCATGCTAAGAAACTGCAACGACATCCAAAAGATTCTCCGGCACGAGTTGTTGCCGAAACTCTCAAGGATGTTCGTGATGCAATTAGCGGCGTAGAAAGAGAAACTCTCTAGTTCGAAAAATCACATTGTATTTCTTTTTTATTATTAATTTTCCAAAATGTGACAACAGCTATAGCAATTGTTCTTTTTTTCTGGTATAGTTGCAAACGTGCAAAGAGCTAATCTTCAAGACAAGCCTTTTTCTCCCCCCTTGAGCGCTGCTGTTCGACGAGGACGGTTAACTCGTTTAGATCAAATGCTTCATATTTTAGAAGAGTTAAATCTAAGAGAAAGAAAAGATATTCCGGATAATGTCAAAGAAGGACTTACCTCTGAAGGGATATATTTTGAAACCCTTACAATTACCGAAATTATCGATCGAGTCTTTTCTTGTCAAGAAGGATATATGTCCCCGGATAAAAATAGGTCTTCTAAACAACAAAGTTTCAGTTTTGTTTCTCCAGACAGTATCGTTGGAGGGCCGCCGGTCAAAAGGCCGCGAGGCCGTCCACCCAAACATTAATTCATTAAACAAAGCTAGAATTTGAGTCTGGCACTTTCCTTTTGTCAAAACGCGCTATAATCATTCCTAAAAAGAGAAAGATGTGACATCCTCCCCCACTCAAGTAGGGCCTTCTGCGAGGGACGTAGTAAAATATCAGTCGACTAATAAACCTAAAAGCTTTAAAGATTGTTTTTTTGTTATAACTGCAATCTTTTCAAAACTGAGTATGCTAAAAGAATGGAGCAAAGCCAAATAGTGATGTATACAGCCCCTTGGTGCCATGACTGCAGGGTGGCGAAAAGAGTATTGGAACAACATTCGATTGGCTACATAGAATTTGATGTAGATCAAGATGATGAAGCGATGATTCAACTAAAAAAGCTAAACGGTGGGTATAGTACTATTCCGGTTATTATTTTTCCGAGCGGAACAATTATACGTGAACCATCGGCCAGGCAGTTTGAAGAGGTATTGGTTTCGGAAGGATTCTTGGAAATTAAGCCGTAGCTGATGATTTTATAGAGTTGTCAATCTTGGCTCTAAGAGCGGGTTTGGATTGAAATCCTACCATTCTCTGCACAACTTTTCCGTTCATAAATAGGATCAGAGTAGGAATACTCATAACTCCATATTGTGCAGCGGTTACCTGTGCAGAATCTACATCAAGTTTTGTAATCTTGACACTTCCTGCATAATCTTCATTCAGAGCTTCGACAACTGGAGCAACCATGCGACAGGGCGCGCACCATGAAGCCCAAAAATCTACCAGGACTGGTTTATCGGATTTGAGAACTTCCTCTTCAAAATTTTGGTCAGTTAGGTGAGTTATTTCAGGCATGCTATCTCCAGTATGGAATATTTTCTTGGTTTCCATTAGTTTACCACTTTTTAGGTTATCTAAACACTGATTTTTGCTTAATGCTTATAAGCATATAATTATCTAAGTTTTAAAAAAGTCGTAGACGAAATCAAACAAATAGGAGATAATGGAGCCGCCAAATATAAGACGAATGGGAAATTAGTTTATAAAATGATATCTAAAAAGAAAAAAGCGCTAGATCAAACTGCTGCTAAAGAAAAACCTAAAACACATTTTTTAGTCGTAATGCCTGCCTATAATGCGGCTCAAACATTACGGCAGGCGCATCAAGAAATTCCTTATGAATATATTGATGCGGTAATTCTTGTGGATGATCATAGCGTCGATAAAACCGTCGAAATTGCCAAGGAACTTGGCATGATTACAATTAAGTTAAATCACAATGTTGGCTATGGTAATACTCAACAATTATGTTATCTAGAAGCTTTGCGTCAAGATCCAGAACTTATTGGTGTAGTAATGATACATGGGGACATGCAGTATCGTCCGATCTATATACCCGAAATTATAGCTAAAATCAAAAACGAAAAAGCAGACGTAGTGCTTGGCAGCCGTTTTTTGACGCGTGGAGGAGCCTTAAGTGGAAATATGCCAATTTGGAAATTCTGGGCTAATCGATTTTTGACGGTCGTTGAAAACATGGTTTTGGGCTTAGGTCTGTCCGAATATCATACCGGACTTCGTGGATATAGTCGTAATTTTTTAGAAACGGTTCCATTTCTTAGAAATTCTAATGACTTTGTGTTTGACACCGAAATTTTGATTCAAGCCGCAGCCTTTAAAATGAAAATAGCCGAGATTCCGATTGAAACCTATTATTTCAAAGAAGCCTCTTCAATCAACTTCAAAGTATCAACTGTTTATGGATTAAAAACTTTAGGTGCTCTTCTTCGCTTTACTTTGCATCGTTTAGGTTGGCATTCAAAGAAATATTCACGATAGTTTGTGCGTGTTTATCCAGAGATTTTTGGTTTATGATAACCCTGTGTCCAATAGTTTTACCTTGAATTTTTCCCTTTCTTACCCACCTTGTGAGCGAATCACGACTGCGCGGTATTCCCATAGAAATAAGCTGTTGAAGAGATTCTTTGCGAGTTATCCAACCTTCTTCTTTTAGCGCTGCGAAATCAGTGGAAGATTTGATCAACAAATCTGGTGAAGCCGATTTGATAAATTTGATTATGGACTTTTCTGAAAAAAGAAAATTACCCTTCTTGTCCAATTTACAATTAAAAACTTTTTTGGCTCGCCATCCCGTCAAGGTTACTGGGCTTACTGTAAATCCTAATGTAAGGAAATACTTTAAGGTCTCTTTACTCCGTAGCCATCTACCTGTGTCTTTGGGGAATGTGGAGTGCTTTTCGATAAATAGGAAAACTATTGAATTGGCCAAATAAAGAACTTGCCTTTCTTGTTGTTTGGTTATCATAAAAGGAGTGCTTCGGCTGGATGAAAGTTCTTTTGCCTTGAGGGTACAACCTCTTTCTTTTGCAAAAATTAAAGCTTGGGTTTCTGTGAACCAGTGCTGTGGAGATTTTCTTACTGAGTTATGAAGTTGTTTTTGTTTATAGAGAATGGCGTAATTATCTAAAGAACTAATTTTATATAAATTACCAATGGTGTGCTTTCTTTTTTGTATAGTTCCAGAAAGAGCTTTGCGGATTAATGCCCCTTCCGTTATTCCTACTTGATTGGTTTTAAGGTAAGCAATTGCTTCCTTACTTTTTAGCCACCCTTCCAGAATTTTTTGTGAACGTAAATAGATTTTATGCTCTCGGGTAGGCCATTTATAAGCAGTTTCTTTTATCGGTGCTGGCCCAAGCCACTCGAAAAATTCTAAAGTATATTGACTAAAAATAGTTGCGCAAGCTACCCGCTTTAGCCCTGTAGTTAGCAACTAAAAGCTCTGGTTTATGGTATAATATGAGAGTAAAATGGCTAAAAATACAACACCAACTTTCACTCACGAACTCCCATTAAAGTACCGTTCTAAACTGGTACACGAGTTGTTGGTTAGGCAAAACCTTGCCCGTTTTATACATAACGCCTGTGTGGGTGAAGCCGAGAAAAGACTCGGGTTATTGTGGCAAAGTAAGCTATATCAAAAGGCGCGTAAAATGCCTCAAGGTCAGCAAAGAACTGAAGCTTTTAACCAGTCCCGAGCTGCAGTGCAGTTCACCGACTTTGCTTTACAGAGTTACGCACAAAAGATTCGCAACGACGCTTACAAAGACAGAATCGATAGCCCTACTGCATCCCTGATTGGCAAACGGGCTTTTGAAGCAGTCAGTGATTACGCTTACAAAAAGGGGGGCAAAGCTCATTTTCGTAAATACAACGAACTTCGCAGTGTGGAGAGTAAAACCAATGATGCGGGTATTCGTTTCCGTGACGGCAAAGTGCTCTGGTCTGGACTGGAGTTTGAGTGTTTAATTAACTCTAAAGATAAAGTAACCCAACACGCCTTAAATTCGCCGATCAAAAAATGCCGCCTGCTAACCCGTGAGCTAAGAGGTAAAACTCAGGCTTATGTACAACTGGTTTTGGAGGGATATTCCTACCACGACCAAGAAAAACATCCTGTGGCACTAGGTAAAACTGTATCTTCAGACCTTGGTCCATCCACTATTGCCACCACTTCTGAGGATAGTGCGTTCTTACAAAAATTCTGTCCAGAAATTGAACACGACTACAAAAAGGAACGTCAGTTAAAACGCAAACGAGATCGCCAGATGCGGGCTAATAACCCCGATAATTTCAACCCGGACGGGACTATTAAGAAACTAGAACCTGGTGAAAAGCATAACTGGAATATTTCTAAAAGAATGAAGGAAACCACCGCTCAGATTCGTAATAATTCGCGAGTAGAAGCTGCCACCCGCAAGAAATCACACGGTAATTTAGCAAACCAGATGTTAGAAATGGGGACGATCTGGCTGATCGAAAAAGTCAGCTATGTAAGCTTTCAGAAGAACTATGGACGTTCAGTTGGCGTAAGGGCTCCGGGTATGTTCGTGGCTCTAATGAAGCAGAAGTGTAAACGCTTTGGCGGCACAGTAATTGAATTTTCTACCTACCACACTAAACTATCTCAAACTTGTTTGTGCGGACGTATCGAAAAGAAAAACCTTTCCCAGCGTGTGCATAACTGTCCCGATTGTGGGCTAGTAATGCAACGCGACTTATTATCTAGCTTTCTTGCACTATTTGTGCTAGATGGAATACTTCAGGCGGACCTGGCACGCAAGGCCTGGTCAAGTGCGGAACCGCTCTTGCAGACGGCCTGGAGGAATGCTCAATCTGCGAGTGGGGAGTCTTCAAGACAAACCCACTTTGGGGCCAGGCCCCGGAGTCAGAGTGGATCGTCTGCTAAAATCCCTATTGCTATAACCAAGGCCCAGAATGTTGTAAGAAGTGGTGGCAACGCTACCGATGAGAGTTTGGGAGAGGTTGTGGATTACAGGGGAGAGAACCTTCCGGCTTTAGCCGTGGAGAGTGGTTCAGTAGAAAGACATATGATAAACTGTTTTTGACCCTTGTCACTGATTCGATCTAAGCGATGATAAAACGGCAATTTTGTAATTTCCTTTAATTTTGGTAACTGTTCAGATACCCCAAAGGCAAGTTCTTATGTCACAATCTGAAACACCAC
>OCZT010003327.1_pt1 | contig 16423 bp, 12 predicted proteins | sample 1539031 | NCBI WGS metagenome assembly OCZT01 (sample SAMEA3539308, study PRJEB22396) | soil metagenome | biome: tundra; feature: field; material: soil | place: USA | collected 2010-05 | depth 0.15 m | reverse complement strand
CGCTTGTCCCAGTCGAAGCCGCCCGCGTCCGTTCCGAACGCGATCGGCACGCCGGCCTTGTAGGCGCGCTTGAACGACTCCTGCGACGCGGCCCAGAGCTGGTCCCAGATCGGGTTCGTCTTGCTGCGCGGGCCCTTCACGAAGTCGGCAACCGTGATCGTCGGGCAGTAGGCGACCTTCTTCGCGACCATCGCCTTGACGGTTTCGTCGTCGAGGACGTCGCCATGCTCGAGAGAATCGACGCCGGCCGTGAGCGCGATCCGGTGGCCCGTCGGCGTCATCGAGTGCGCCGCGACCTTCTTCCTGAGGCGGTGGGCCTCGTCGACGATCGCGTTCATCTCGTCCTGCGTGAAGTTCGGGACGGATGCCCAGCCGCCGTCCGGCGTCCGGTAGTACGACGCGTCCGCGTAGACCTTGATCCAGTCGACGCCGTACTGCGCCTGCCAGCGGACGGCCTTGCGGCAGTCGTCGGCGCCGTCGCATTTGAGGACGCCGTCGGGCATCTTCCGCTCCCACGAGTAGCCGAGGAGCGGGTAGCGGCCGGTCGGCGTCATCGCGGGCCCCGCGGCGAGGACGCGCGGCCCGGGCACGATCCCGAGGGCGAACGCCTTTCGGAGGTCGACATCCGTGAAGCCAGCGCCCTCGGTCCCGAGGTCGCGGACGGTCGTGAACCCGTGGTCGAGAGCGATACGCGCGGCCGCTGCGGCGCGGAGCGCGCGGTAGGGCGTCGACTCCTTGAGGACCTGCTCGTCGTACTCCTCTGCGGTCGCGTCCCCCTGCAGGAGGAGGTGCGTGTGCGCGTCGATGAGGCCGGGGAGGCAGGTGTAGGCCGAGAGGTCGAGCGCCTTCGCGCCCGTTCGCGCGGCGTTCTCGGCCGCCGCAAGCGTTGCCTTGGTGTCGGAGACCTTGCCTCCGTCGAAGAAGACGAGGACGCCAGCGTGCACGGTCCGCGTCGCCGGGTCGAGGAGCTTCCCGCATTTCACGACGAGGGGCTCGGCCGCCGCGCGCGGCGCGCCGAAAAAAAGACCGAGGACGGCGAGAGACAGGGCGAGAGATCGCTTCATGGATGAGGCCTCCGCTTCGGTGAGAAGATGAGGATTATGAGCCGGGTGGAAGCGCTGCGGGAGGCCCGCGCCGAAATGGAGCGGGTCCGCGCGGAGATCCTGGCGGCGGTCGCGGGGAGGCCGGAGGGCGAGCTCCTCGCGGGCCCCGCGGACGCCGGCTGGAGCGCGGCCGAGATCCTCGACCACATTCGCGCGGCGGAGAGCTCCCTCGTGAAAGCGCTCTCGAAGCTCGAGCGCGGCGAGCCGACGCGCGTTCCCGCGCGTGCCTGGACCTACCGCCTGCCCATGACCCCCGTCTTCTGGCCGATCAAGCTGCCGGCGCCGAAGCTCGTCCGTCCGCGGCCGCGCGCGGAGGTGAAGCCGGCCGAGGTCCTCGAAGGCCTCACCGCGTCGCGCCGCGACCTCCTCGCGCTCGCGGACCGCATGGGAGAGGAGCGCTTCGCGAGGCTCGTCTTCCCGCATTTCCTCCTGGGCCGCTTCACGGGCGTCTCCTGGTTCCGGTTCATCGCGGGGCACGAGGGCAAACACCTGAAGCAGCTCCGGCGCGCGCTGTCGGCGCCGAAGGTCCTGCGCTTCGCACGCGCGAAAGGCGCAGCGAGCCCCCCCGCGAGGTGACGCGGGACGGCATCCCGGCGCGCGCGAGGGTCGCGATTCTCCTCGCCTGGGCCTGCGTCGTCGGGGCGGTCGCGATCCGGCACGAGCCGTGGCGCGACGAGGTTCGCGCATACACCATCGCGACTTCGACGGCGTCGCTTGGGGAGCTGTTCGGCACCCTGCACACCGAGGGGCATCCGGCGCTCTGGCACCTCCTGCTCCGCGGCGCCCACGCCGTCGTGCCCGTCCCCGTCGTCCTGCCCGCCGTGAGCCTGCTCGTCGCGGCCGCGGCCGTTCTCCTCTTCGTCTTGCGGTCCCCCTTCGGGCCCGTGCTCACGGTCCTCTTCCCGTTCTCCGTCCTTCCCCTCTACGAGTACTCCGTAATGGCCCGCAACTACGGTGTGAGCCTCCTCCTTTGCTTCGCGTTCGCGGCCCTCTACCGCGCGCGCAGGCGCCTTCTCCTCGCGCTATGCCTCGTGCTGCTTTCGAACACGAACGCGCACGCGGCCTTCCTCACGGCGGCCCTCGCGCTCGTCTGGTGCGTCGACGAGCTGCGGAGCGGCGAGGAGCCGCGGCGGATCCTGCGCGCCACGCTCCCGGTCGTGGCGGCCGCGTCGGGGTTTCTCCTCGCCGCATGGACGGCCTTCCCGCGCGGAGAGGTCAGCGTCCACCGCGGGATGCCGGCCGCCGCCGACTTCCTGCACACGCTGCTCTTCGCCCCCCGCGGCAGTCTTCTCGCGGCGCCGTTCCCCGCGCCGGCCGTCCTCGACGTCGTCGTCTTCCTCGTCCTCGCGGCGGGCTTCGCCGCGCGCCCGAGCCGGGTCGTCGCGGCGACCGGCGCGACGCTCGGCCTCTACGCGTTCTTCCTCGCCGTCTACCCCGGGGACCTCCGGCAGGTGGGACTCCTCCTCGTCCTCGTCCTGACGCTTCTGTGGATCGAGGAGGAACGCCCGGTCCCCGTCCCGCCTCCCGGGCCGGCGGCGCGTTCCCTTTTCCGGCTCGCGTTCGGGGCCGTGCTTCCGGCCGTCCTCAGCGTCGGGGTCGTCTCCGGAGTCGCAAAGGCCTGGACGGACCTCCGCGAGGAGATGAGCGCGAGCCGGGCGCTCGGGGCATTCCTCCGCTCGCGCCCGGACCTCTCCGGCGCGATTCTGACCGGCGAGCCGGACTACGCCCTCGAGCCGCTTCCCTATTACGTCGCGAATCCGATCTACCTCCCCCGCGAGAGGCGGTACGCGCGCTGGGTGACGTTCACGAAGGAGAACCGGGACGCCCTCTCGCTCGGGGATCTCCTCGACGCGGCGGAGCGCCTGAAGCGCGAGACGGGGCGCCGCGTCCTCCTTCTCCTCCAGCCCCTCTTCGTCGACCCGGGGCCGCGGAACGTCTGGACGCACTCGTACGGAAAGACGTTCACACGGAGCCCCGAAGACCTCGAGCGCCTCCGCCGCGAAGCGGCGCCGATCGGACGGTTCGAGGACACCCCGCGCCTCGACGAGCGGTACGCCGTGTTCGAGCTGCGTGATCCGCCGCCGGGGGCGGCGGGCTCAGCGCGCGCCGCGCCCTGAGAGGACCGTGGGGATCGTGCGCAGCAGGATCTTCGCGTCGAGGCCGAGGCTCCAGTTGTCGATGTAGGACAAATCGAGGTTCATCCACTCGTTGAACCGCGCAATTTCGCTGCGGCCGGAGACCTGCCAGAGCCCGGTGACGCCGGGCTTCATCGAGAGGCGCCGCCGCTGCCACCTTTCGTAGCGCGCAACCTCCTCGGGAAGCGGTGGACGCGGTCCGACGAGCGACATCTCGCCGCGCAGGACGTTCCAGAGCTGGGGCAGCTCGTCGAAGGAGAAGCGGCGGATGAGGCGCCCGAACGCCGTGAGGCGGGGATCATTCGCGGCCTTGAAGACCGGCCCGTCGTGCTCGTTGAGGTGTTGAACGCCCGGCATGAGCTCCTCGGCCCCGTCGATCATCGTGCGGAGCTTGACGAGCGTGAACGGGCGTCCGTTCAGCCCGCAGCGCGTCTGCCGGAAGAGAACCGGACCCCGGGATGTGAGCTTGATGACGAGGGCGGCGAGCGTGACGGGCACGAGGGACACGACGCCGATGAGGACCGAGAGGAAAATGTCGACGACGCGTTTCACGAGGAGCGAGATGCCTTCGCCCGGCGTGGTCGAGAACGTGAGGAGCGGCGTCCCCTCGAGCTCCTCGAGCTCGACGCGCGCGAGGACGTGCGGGAAGAAGTCCAGCACGAGCCGCGTCTTCACGCCCATCTCCTCGCAGAGCAGGAAGATGTCTTCGAGCTTCGGCAGGTCGCCGCGGTCCACGGCGAGGACGACCTCGTCGACCGTGAATTCCGTGAGGATCTTCGGGAAGTCCTGCAGCGAGCCGAGAAGAGGCACTCCGTTCGCGGTCGTCGTCTGGCCGTCCTCGGCGGGTTTCTCGCGCACGAGGCCGAGGAGCTTCAGACCCCACCAGGGGTGCTCGCGGATGAGCCGGGCCATCGACGCGGCGCGCGGCGTGTCGCCCACGAGGACGACCGTGCGGAAGTTGAACCCCAAAGAGCGCACGCGCCGGGCCACGAGGCGGACCGTCACCCGCTCGGCGACGAGGAAGAGGATGTTCACGACGAAGAAGATGGCCAGGAACGGGCGCGAGATGAAGTCCCATCGCGCGCCGAACACGACGAGCGCGAGGAGGAGGCTTCCGAAGAAGGACGCGCGCGTCATGAGCGCGACCTCATCCTTCAGGCGCAGCGTGCGGTGGCTGCGATACGCGCCCTCGAGGAACAGGAGACCCGAGAAAATGAGGACCGTGGGCGCGACGAGCACGAGATAGAGGTTGAATTCGTAGAGCGGCGTGAGCCGGCTGAAGAGACGGGGAAGAAGCTCGCTGCGAAGCGCGTAAGCCACGGGCAGCGTCGCGAGCGTGACGCTGAGGTCGGCCGCGTACAGGAGAGCGGCGATCGTCCGGGCCTGTTGCTTCAGCATTCGGAGCCGGGAGCTATCCCGCTACCCCCGGGATGCTAGCAAGGGCCGGGGTTTTGAGCGTCAGAGGGCGTCAGGATCCCGCGAGGAGGGCTTCGTAGGCGTCCGCGACGGAGTCCCAGAGATACCGCGAACGGGCTCGCGCGCGCGCCGCCCGGCCGGACCTCTCCCGCGCCGCGGGATCCGCCAGGAGCGCGGTCAAGCCGGCGGCGAGGCTCTCCGCGCGGTGGACGTCCACGTAGAGCGCCGCCTCCCCGGCCACCTCACGGTTCTCCGGAGTGTCGTGGACGACGAGAGGCCGGCCGAACCCCATCGCCTCGACGAGCGCGGGGTGCGTGCCGCCGACCTCGGTTGCGTGCACGTAGACCGCCGCGTTCGCGAGGAGCTCGTGGTACGGCTCGCCGTAGAGCGCGCCGGGCAGCAGGACGCGCGGATCGCCGGCGGCCTCCGCCCGAATGCGTGAAAGAAGGGCGTCCGCGTATGGGGCCGCCCCCAGGAGGACGAGCTTCGTGTCGCCCGGAACGGAACGGAACGCGCGCACGACCGCGTCGGGGTTGTTCTCGGGCTCGAAGCGCGACACGTAGAGGACGTAGCCCCCCGGGACGAGGCCGAGCCGCTCGAGTGCCGCGCGCCCGGCCGCCGGAGCCAGGTCGGAGCCATACGGGATGTAGACGGACTCCTTGCCGTAGGTCTCCTTGTAGTAGGTCTCGATCGAGCGCGCATCCGTCACGACGGAATCCGGCATCACGCACGACAGGCGCTCCGAGAGCGCGTAGACGAGCTTTCCGAGGGCGTTCCATTTCCGGCGGTTTCGCTCGAGGCCGTCCACGTTCAGGACGATCCGCGTCGGGGCTCCGAGGAGGCGGGGCAGCCGGCAGAGGAGGGCGTTCACGCCGTTGCAGACGAGGACCGCGTCGTAGCCCTGCGTCGCGGCGTGGAGGCCAGACAGGGCCGCGTGCGCCACGGTGTCGAAGTACTTGCGCCGGACCGTCGGGACGTGCACGACGCGCGCCCCGCGGTGGGACGGCACGACGGCGCCGACTCCGTGGGCCCGCGCGTACACCGTGACGTCGTGCCCCCTTTTGGCGAGACGGGCGGAGAGCTCCTCGGCGAGCGTCTCGAAACCTCCATAGGCAGCGGGCACGCCGCGCGTTCCCAGGATGGCGAGCTTCATGCGCCGGCGCGGCGCGCCCCCTCCGGAGAGGACGTGAACCACGGAAGGAGGGCGCGGTCGGGGACGAGCCGTGCCGCGGCGATCGCGGCGCGCTTGGCGAGGAGCCGATCGCGGTTCGCCGAGAGCCAGCGGAGGGCCGGCAGCGAGGTGCGCTCCACGGTGAAGCACGCCCCCACGACGACGAGGTCGCGCGCGATGGTGCCGAGGAACGTCGCCTTGAGGTGCTCCTTTCCCGCGTTGTTGATCCGGAGAAGAAAACGGTTCTTCACGGAATGGAGGTTGGCCGCCGGCGACATTTCCCGCCGCCGCTCGGGCAGGTTGCGCCGCCGGTGCCAGGCGCGGGCGGCGGGGACACAGCGGGCGGTCCAGCCGCGGCCGCGGAGCCGCCACGCGAGGTCGACGTCCTCGCGGTAGAGAAAGAAGTCGTTGTCGAAAAAGCCTGTCTCGATACGGACGTCGGCCAGCGCGGCCGTCCGGTAAAGCGCGATGCAGCCCGAAACGCCGAAGACCTCCGCCGCGTCGTCGTAACGCCCGTCGTCCCGGACGCCCGCTCCGATGTCGAAGTGCCGGCCGTTCGGCGTCATGCGGATGCCGACCGTGTCGATCACGTCCGTGGGCACGAGGTCGGCGCCGTCCGCCCGGAGGATCTTCCCGGTGAACGCGCCGACGCGCGCGTATTCCGGACGGCCGGCCTCGGTGAGCAGGCGCTCGAGGTAGTCGGGCGCGAGGACGACGTCGGAATTGAGGACGAGGACCCACGGGCTTCCCGCCTCGACGGCGCGGGCGATCGCGAGGTTGTGGCCGCCGGTGTAGCCGAGGTTCTCGCGGGACGGCACGACCGCGAGCGGCACGGGCGTCACCTTTTCGAAGGCCGCGAACGTGGCGCGCGTGCCGTCCTCCGATGCGTTGTCCACCGCGACGATCGCGAAATCGCGGAACGTCTGCGCGAAGAGGGAGGGGAGGAGCCGCTCGACGTCTTTCGACTCGTTGTGCGTGACGATCGAGATGACGACGGTGGGGGCCTTCGGGCCCGTCACGCGGCGCGTCCCCCCGGCAGGAGCGCGGAGCGCCAGCCGAGGCCGAGGAGCCCCCGCACGACCCGCGCGTGCGCGACGGCGGCGTCCAGTCGCGGGTGGTCGGGCCGCACGACGAGGAGGAGCGCGAGCCTCACGAGCGCGCCGAGGAGCGTCGAGAACCGTGCGACGGCGCGGACGCCCGGGGAGGCATGGCGCGCCAGGTACTGGAAGAGATTCCGGACGTACGCCGGCCGGAAGTCGCGGTAGGGAAGCGCGTTCATCGTGACGCCGCCCACGTGTGTGGCGCGGCCCTCCGGAACGTACCGGATTCTCCGGCCCGATTCCAGGAGACGCGCACAGAAGTCCACGTCCTCGAACCACGCGGGCAGGAAGGCGGGATCGAAACCGCCGAGCGCCTCGAACGCGTCGCGACGGACGAGGAGGGCCGCGGCCGCGGGCTGCTCCACGTCGAAGGCCGTGTCGCGATCCCGGTCGAGATAGCGGTCATGCCGAAACCCCGGGTTCTCCGGGAAGAGGCGATCGACGAGGAGCGCGTCGCGGACGATTGAGCCGATCGACGGGAGTCGGCGGAGCTGGAAGCGCTCCTGCCCGTCGCCCGCGAGTCGCGGCGCAACGGCGGCGACCGCGGGGTCCGCGTCGAGCACCTGAAGCAGCGCGGCGAGCGTCCGGGGACCGTCCACGAGCGCGGCGTCCGGGTTCAGGAAGAGGATCGTCTCGGAGGGAGCCCCTTCCCGCGCGGCGCGGTTGCACGCGGGCCCGAACCCGAGATTCGCGCCGGCCTCGATGACGCGGGCGCCCGCCGATCGGGCGATTTCCGCCGAGCCGTCCGAGGAGGCGTTGTCCACGACCAGGACCGGAACGCCCCCCGGCACCGACGCGACGGCGTCGCGCAGATGGAGGGACGAGTTCCAGGACACGATCGCGACGAGAAGGCGGGGGACGGTCAAGCTGGGGCGATGATAGGACGCCGCTTGAATCGCGGCGTTGCGCCCGACACAATGCTGGGTTCCATGATCTCGCGAGATTTTCTTCGAAAGGAATTTGAACGGCTGCCCCATCTGTTCCGGCAGCGGAACGTTCCCCTGGGTGCGCTCGAGGACTGGCGCGCCATCGACGCCGAGCGCCGGATGCGGATCACCCTCATGGAAGCGGCTCGCGCCGAGCGGAATTCCCTTTCGCAGAAAATTGGCGCGAAGCGCAAGGCAGGCGAAGACTCGTCGGCCGAGGAGCAGCTCTCGAAGACGATCGCGGCGCAGATTTTTTCCCTCGAAGAAACGATCAAGGAGCTGGACACGCGATTCGGTCCCATCGAGGCGACGCTTCCGAACATCCCCGAGGACGACGTCCCCGACGGCACGGACGAGACGCAGAACGTCGTGCTGAAGACGTGGGGCGAGCCGACCCGCTTCGACTTCGCGCCCCAGGCGCACTGGGATCTCGGTCCTGCGCTCGGCATCCTCGATTTCGAGCGCGCGGCGAAGATCACGGGCTCGCGCTTCACGGTTCTCAAGGGGCCGGCCTCGCTGCTGTCGCGCGCGCTCATCCAGTTCTTCCTCGACGTGCACACGCGGGAACACGGTTACACCGAGGTCCTGCCGCCGTTCCTCGTGAATTCCGCTTCTCTTTTCGGCACCGGCCAGCTCCCGAAGTTCGAGGAAGATCTCTTCCGCTTGCAGGGAACGGACTGGTTCCTGACGCCCACGGCCGAGGTCCCGGTCACGAACCTCCACCGGGACGAGGTCCTCGAGGAGGCCGACCTTCCCATTTCCTACTGCGCGTATACGCCGTGCTTCCGCGCCGAAGCGGGAGCCGCGGGACGGGACACGCGCGGCATGATCCGCCAGCACCAGTTCGACAAGGTCGAGCTCGTGAAGTTCACGCGCAGCAAGGCCTCGCGGAGCGAGCACGAGCGGCTCACGCGCGACGCCGAGGATCTCCTCGAGCGCCTCGAGCTTCCGTACCGGCGCATCGTCCTGTGCCGTGGCGACATGGGTTTCGCGTCGGCGAAGACCTACGACCTCGAGGTCTGGCTGCCCGGTCAGGACGGCTACAAGGAGATCTCGTCGTGCTCGAACTTCGGCGACTTCCAGGCCCGCCGCGCGGCCATCCGCGTGAAGGTCGAGGGGGCGGGCGGGAGGCCCCGGAACGAGCTCGTCCACACGCTGAACGGCTCGGGCCTTCCCGTCGGGCGCACGCTCGTCGCGATCCTCGAGAACTTCCAGCGGAAGGACGGCTCCGTCGCGATTCCGAAGGTGCTCCAGCCTTACTGCGGGGGTCTCACGGAGATCCGAAAACGCTAAGGGCGCCGGGATTGGCGGAGGAGGAGGGATTCGAACCCCCGGAACCTTCCGGTTCAACGGTTTTCAAGACCGCCGCCTTAAACCACTCGGCCACTCCTCCGCGCATCGTCCGGTCGGGCTGTCCCGGGCGCGATTATCCTCTCTCCCTGCTAGACTTCGCGGCCCGGCGCTCACGCGGACAGGTGGGTGAGTGGCTTAAACCAGCGGTTTGCTAAACCGCCGTAGGGCTTTAAATCCTTACCGGGGGTTCGAATCCCCCCCTGTCCGCCATTTCCGACGCGTCGCCGGTCCCGGAAACGGAAACTTTCGCCCCCGGGAATTCGTACCAAACGAGTGGAATCAAGCGTTCTGTGCCGGAAGGGAGCCTTACCGTGACCACGCGGATCAAAGTTGCGATCGGGGTGGTGGCCGCGGCCGCCGTGCTCGGCCTCGTCGCTTTCGCCTCGGTGAAGAGCCGGAACAAGAACACCTTCACGGTGACGACAGCGAAGGTCACGAAGGCGCCGCTCGTCTCGACCGTGACCTGCAACGGACGCGTCCGCGCGCGCGTCAAGGTCGAAATTTCCTCGCAGGTCATGGGTCAGATCGTGACGCTCGCCGTCGTCGAAGGGGACCACGTCAAGAAAGGCGACCTCCTCCTCCAGATCGACAAGGTCCAGTACGACGCGAACGCGCAGGCGACGCAGGCTGCCCTCGACGCGCTCTTCGCACAGCGCGAGGCGGACAAGTTCGCGCGGGAGCAGGCCGAGCGCGACCTCGAGCGCACGAAGAAAAACTTCGAGGCCCACATCGAGTCCGAGCAGAACCTCCAGAAGGCCCAGCTCGCGCTCGACTCCGGGAAGGCCAACGAGCGGGCGGACGAGCGCCGCATCGAGCAGGCGCGGGCGAACCTCCTCGCGAACAAGGACAGCCTGAAGAAGACGACGATCACGTCCCCCATCGACGGAATCGTCACGGCGAAGCCCGTCGAGGCCGGCGAGAACGCGATCGTCGGCACGATGAACAACGCGGGGACGGTGCTCCTGACGGTGTCGGACATGTCCATCGTCGAGGGCGAGATGGAGGTCGACGAGACCGACATCCCGCACGTGAAGCTCCACCAGAAGGCGAAGCTCACGTTCGACGCATACCCCGATCGGACCTTCGACGGCGTCGTCACGGAGATGGGGGGCAGCCCGATCCTAAAGTCCGCGCTCGGCACCGACTCGTCGGCCGTCAACTTCATCGTCAAGGTGCAGGTCGAGAACCCGCCGTCGAACATCCGGCCCGGGTTCTCGGTGTCGGGCAAGATCGAGACGGACCGGCGCGCCGCCGCGCTCGCGATCCCGATTCCCGCGGTCGTCGTGGCCGACCCCGCCTCGCTCGTGCGCGCGTCGGGCAAGAAACCGACGCCGGCGCCCGCGACGGCCGTAGTGACTGTGGCCGGCGCGCCTGCCGAGAAGAAAAAGGACGTTGAGGGCGTCTTCCTCGTGAAGAAGGACGGGACCGTCGACTTCCGGAAGATCAAGACCGGTATCAGCGCCGACCTGCAGACCGAGGTCGTCGAGGGCCTGACGGACGGCGAAGAGATCGTCACGGGGCCGTTCAAGGCGCTCCGCTCCCTCAAGATCGGGGATCGGGTGAAGGTCGACAACTCGGCCGCGGGGCCGGACGCGGCGAAGAAATCCTGAGGACGAGAGGCACCACATGCTGATCGGGGAGCTTCTGCGCGTCGCCTGGAAGGCGGTCACTGCGCACAAGCTCCGCTCGTTCCTAACGCTTCTCGGGGTCATCATCGGCGTCATGACGGTCATCGCGGTCGTGGCGGTGATTTCGGGACTGAACAACTACGTCGCGACGAAGATCTTCACGCTGTCGCCCGACGTCTACGCGGTGACGCGCTGGGGAATCATCACCTCGCACGAGGGATTCCTCGAGGCGCTCAAGAGAAAACCCGTCAAGAAGCCCGACTTCGACGTGGTCCTGCGCCTCGCGCGCCTCGCCGACAAGGTCGGGGCCCAGTCGGGAACGCTCCAGCTCGTCAAGTACGCGAACCATCGCCTCTCGGACGTCCAGATCCAGGGAACGACGGCGAACATGAGCGAGATCCGCAACCTCGACCTCGAGTCCGGGCGCTTCTTCACCGAGATGGAGAACGAGCACCGTGCTTTCGTGGTCGTGATCGGCTCCGACGTCAGGGAGGAGCTCTTCCCGCGCGTCGACCCGATCGGCCACTCGGTCACGATCGGCGGAAGGCCGTTCGAGATCATCGGTCTCCTCGCCAAGCAGGGATCCGTCCTGGGGCAGAGCCAGGACAACGTCGCCTACATTCCGCGCGAGACGCTCTGCAAGGTCTGGGGGGCCAACCGGCAACTCGGCATTTTCATCCAGGCGAAGGGCGGCGTGCCGGGTGTGCCCGCGTCCATGGACGAGATCCGGACGATCTTCCGGGCGATTCGCCACACGGACCCGAAAGCGCCCGACCCGGTCGTTTTCGTGAACGCGGACGCGATACAGGTCGTGTGGAAGGCGATCACGGCGGCCGCGTTCGCGCTCCTCGTGTTCATCAGCGGCATCTCTCTCGTCGTGGGCGCGATCGTGATCGCGAACATCATGCTCGTGTCCGTGATCGAGCGGACGAAGGAGATCGGCCTCCGGCTCGCCGTGGGGGCTCGCAAACGGGACATCCTGTTTCAGTTTCTGCTCGAGGCCGGCCTCCTCGCGCTCGGCGGCGGCTGCCTCGGCGTTTTCTTCGGCTGGCTCATCGCGCTCTGCGTGGACGCCTTCACGCCGCTCCCGACGCTCGTGACGAGCGGGCTCATCGTCTCGGGGCTCGTCCTGGCGACGCTCACGGGCGTCGTCGCCGGCGTGTTTCCGGCCATCAAAGCGAGCCGTCTCACGCCGATCGAAGCCTTGCGCTACGAATGAAGAACGTTCTCGAGTCGTTCCGCCGCGTCGTTGCCGAGAACCTCAGGTTCGCGCTGACCGCGCTCCGCGCGCACAAGCTGCGCGCGTTCCTCACGATGGTCGGCATCGTCATCGGCGTCTGGACGGTCATCAGCATGGTCGCGCTCGTGACGGGCTTCGACCGCTCCCAGACCGAGGCCTTCTCCTCTTTCGGCACGACGCTCGTGCAGTTCCAGAAATTCGAGCCCCGCTTCGGCCCCGGCCGGCGCTCCGAAGAAGAACGGAAGCGCCGCGACCTCACGATCGAGGACGCCGACGCCCTTCAGGGGCTCTGCCCGTCCATTCTCGCCGTTTCGCCCGAGCGCTACATGTGGAGCGCCTCGCAGGTGAAGGCCAACGGCAACGAAGCGAACTCCCCGCAGATCGGCGGCATCAACCAGAACTACGCGATCTGCAACAACTGGGAGATCGAGGACGGGCGGAACATCCTCGAGACCGACGTTCTTCACGCGACGGACGTCTGTGTCATCGGACAGGACGTCTCGGAGGCCCTCTTCAAGGGGAAGGACCCGCTTGGCCAGGTGATCTCGGTGAACGGCAAGCACCTCCAGGTGGTCGGCACCTTCAACAAGAAGGGTTCGTCGGGCTTCGGCGGCCAGCCCGACAACATCGTCGTGATGCCGATCACGACGTTCGACCGCCATTTTCCCCAGACGAAGAACTCGCACGACGACACGATCCACATCGCCACGATCCCGCGGTCGCCCGAGCTCGTCGATCGCGTCATCGAAGAGGGCACGATCGTGCTCCGGGCGCGGCGCAAGGTGCCCTTCAACGCCGCGAACGACTTCGCGATTTTCACGGCCGAGAAGATGCTCGCCCAGATGCAGGCCGTCACGAACGCGATCTCGGGCGTCATGGTCCTCATCGCGGCGATCGCGCTCGTCGTGGGTGGCGTCGGCGTGATGAACATCATGCTGGTCTCGGTCACGGAACGCACGAGGGAGATCGGCCTCCGCAAGGCACTCGGTGCGCTCAGGCGGGACATCTCGCTCCAGTTCCTCACGGAGGCCATGACGCTGACGGCGCTCGGCGGAGTCGTCGGCGTCGCCCTCGGTCTCCTGACCGCGCTCGTCGTGCGCCTCGTCTCGAGCCTTCGCACGGAGACGCCGCTCTGGAGCATCCTCCTCGGGCTCGGCGTGTCCGTCTCGATCGGCCTCTTCTTCGGGATCTACCCGGCGATGAAGGCCGCGCGCCTCGATCCCATCGAGGCCCTGCGGTACGAGTAGGAACCAGGCGCCGGAAGGGTGCGCGCCTCAGCGCGCGTGACGAAGCCTGCGGATGAGCACGCCTTCCTCGTCCGTTTCGAACGCGAGAAGAACGGTTCCATCCGGGCTCAGGTCCTCGGGAGCGATCGGGAGCTCGAGGGACGTTTCTCCGTTGACGGTCCGGGCGGCCTCTCGTCCGACGCCCCATCGGACGACGAGCCGCAAGGGAAATCGGCCCGGGGCGGCGGCGTCAAGCAACCAGGTTCCGGGCGCGGCCGGAACGAGGAGAAAAGCGCGCGCGGTCGTCCAGCGGCCCGGCTCCGCGCCCTGACGCTCGCGAAAGCCTCCCGCCACGGCGCCGTGTGCGAGAGCGACGTTCTCCTCTTCTGCGGTTCGGAAGCCGACCTCCTCGAGAGGAGCGAGGGGGACGTTCGGAACCGCGTAGGCCAGCGCGAGGGTCGGGCTATATGCCGTCCGGTCGAAGCCGAGGCGCGCCGCTGTCTCGCGCTCGGGCGACACGTCCGGCGCGAGGACGAAGCCGACGTGCCACCGATGCCTGAGCCACGCGGCGGCGGCGCCCTTCGGGACTCGGCTCGTGAGGGCGCGATCGAGGAGAGGGCCGATGACGGGATCGCTTCGCCGCTCCGCGAGCGGGATCCCGGGCGCGCGCGAGAGGTAGCCGAAGGTCTGCGCCCTGCCGTGACCCAGCTGCCGGATGAGCGCGCCGGCTCCCTGATCGACGTCGAGAACCACCGTGGCTTCGGCGCCCGGTCTCGCGCGGGCAATGGCCGTGAGCGCGGGATCGTCGGCCGCGAACGGTGACTCCATGACGCCCGGGTCGCGCGGTGCGTATTCGGCCGCGAGAAACAGCGCGGCTGCGAGGGCGATGCCCTTGGCGGTCCGCGTGCCTCGCGCGAGCAGGCGTTCAGACGCGAGAGCCGTCGCGAGCGCGAGCGGGAGAAAGGCGAGGACCTCGAAGCGGTTCACGCACCCGCCGAAGTCGAGCGCCGGAAAGATCCGCGCGAGGCCCGCCCAGGGAAGCGGCACGTCGAGAAGCCGGTCGAAGACTCGCAGCTGAGGTCCCAGCGAGAGGACGAGGGCGATGCCGCCCGCGAGGAGCGCGAAGTCGATGTCCCGGCGGCGCCGGTCTCGCAGGATCACGAGGAGCGCGAGAAGCGGGACGAGGCCGAGGTAACCGGCGCCCTCGGCGAGGTTCTGGTGGTTCCGTTCCGTGAGCGCCGGTGTCAGGGCCGACGCGAGCTGAATGCGGGATGGCACGACGAGAGACGTCAAGGCCGTCGAGCACCACTTGGGCTCGTGGCCGCCGGTTCCCGAGGAGGCCGCGCGCGCGAGAGAGCGGACGGCGGGAAAACACGCGGCGAGGGAGAGCGCGGCCGCCAGGCCGAAAGCAGCCGCGCGGACGGCCCGCTGGCCGCGTCCGGCGCGCACGATCTCGAGGACCGCGAAGCAGGCTGCCGCGAGCGCGCCGAGGAGCGCGAGGTACCAGTCGGTGAACGCGAGCGCCGCGAGCGCGGCCCCCGCGAGCACGGCGGCGCCCCAACGTTTCGCGCCCGCCGACCGGCTCGCGACGAAGAGCGCCTCGAGGGAAAGCGGGATCCAGCCCGTTCCGAGAAGGTTGAGGTGTCCCAGCGCGCGCGCGAAATGAGGCGGCGCGAACGCGAAGACGGCTGCTCCCGCCGCCGCGGGCAGAGGGCCGGCGCCGAGGCGGCGCGCGAGGCGATAGAGAGAGGCGAAAGCGAGCGTGAACGCGAGAACGACGAGCGCGTTGTAGGCGGCGAAGAAACCCGTGGCGCGCGCGAGGAGAGCGCCGGGGAGGCTGTTCGTGAGAGACAGCGTGTGCGCATACAGCGAGCAGCCCTCCGGCGCCCAGAGCCGATCGGTCTGCCACAAGGAGCCTCCGGTCCTGAGGACGCGGTCGACGTGGTGGAGGTTCCAGAGGTTCTGCCACGCGTCCCCACCGCCGATGACGGCATGGGTCCAGGCGGGCCGCGCCCGGAGGAGCAGGAGCGCCAGCGAGGCGCCGGCGAGAGCGGCGAAAAACGACTCGCGCCCGAGGCGGAGAGGGAGAGAGGGCCGCTCGACCGACATGGAGCGACGATCTTGCCTCATCCGTTACCATCGGGGCATGACGCCGGTCCCAAAAAATCTGCAGGTGCTCGGCAACGAGCTCGCGATCGCCTGGAGCGACGGCGCCGAGTCGTACTTCAAGCTCGCCGATCTCCGACGGCTGTGCCCGTGCGCCGAGTGCCAGGGCGAGCGGGACCTCCTCGGCCGCCTCATGAAGCCGCCCGCGCGGCCGCTCACCGCCGAGTCGTATCAGGCGCGCGGCACGAGCCCCGTGGGAGGCTATGCGCTCCAGATCCACTGGGGGGACGGCCACGCGGACGGCCTCTACACGTACGCGAGGCTGCGCGAGTGGACCGAGAATCCGCCCGAGCTTCCGCCGCTCGCGACCGCGTTCCCGCTCCTGCCGGTCCGCTGAGGCGTCAGGGCTTCTTTTCCAGCGCCTTGCGCGCCGCCTTCGACAGCTCGGGCGCGTGCTTTCCCTTCATGACGCCGAGATAGAGAGAGAGCACCGCGCGGGGCCCGGCCTCGAGAGCGGAGAGGTACCTCTCGCGGCCCGCGAAGCGCAGCAGAGCGTCCGTGATCTGCGCGCCCACGATCGCGGGATAGCGGCTCCAGAAGTCGCCCTTCGACGCATTCGCGAAGAGCTCCTGCCGCTCGGAGTCCTTTCTCTTCCCCTCGACGAGCACGTCCGCGGCGCGATTCCAGCGCGCGTACGCGCGGACGATCGGCTCCTCGAGAAGCGGGACGATGGGGAAAAAGTCGTCGGGAATGAGGAACAGCGTCGGCGGCCCTTCGGCAACCGTCCGCGCGAGGAGCGTGTCGAAATCGGCGGCCCGCTCGTCGGGCCAGGCCGGAGCCTTCCTGACGTGCGCGTCGAAGAGCGTGCGCCAGGCCTCGGCGGACGCGGCCCGCAGCATCTTGAGAAGCAGCTCGCGGGGCATCGGCGCCGAGCCGAGGTCGCCGGTCAGCCGAGGCAGATCCGCGGCGAGGACGAGCACCCCCCCGTCCCGCGCGCCTGCGACCTCGGCGAACCCCGA
>OCZT010003326.1_pt1 | contig 16424 bp, 15 predicted proteins | sample 1539031 | NCBI WGS metagenome assembly OCZT01 (sample SAMEA3539308, study PRJEB22396) | soil metagenome | biome: tundra; feature: field; material: soil | place: USA | collected 2010-05 | depth 0.15 m | reverse complement strand
GCAGGACAGTCTCGAGTAACGGCACTTTCAAATCCAGCCGGCCGGCGCGGTATACAAGCGCCCGCAGGTCTTTTGGCAGGCACGATCCGCCGAACGCGAAGCCGGGCTTGAGATATGCCGGCGAGATATTCAGCTTGGAATCCCGGCACAAAGTATCCATGACTTCCGCGCCGGAAATGCCCAACGCGCCGCTGAGCGCGCCCATCTCGTTGGCGAAGGCCACTTTCAGTGCGTGGAAGGTGTTGCATGCGTACTTGATCATCTCCGCCGTTCGCAGAGACACCAGACAGGCTTCCACTCCGAGTGGCTGGTACAGTCCCGCCACTTTTTCCACGGCGCTGCGGTTGGCGCCGCCCACCACCAGCAGAGAGGGCTCCAGAAAGTCGCTCACGGCGTTGCCTTCGCGCAGGAACTCCGGGTTCGACACTACCGCAAAGCGATCGGAGCCGCCCAGACACTCGGCGGTCAGTTCCTCGCAAGTGCCGGGGAAAACCGTGCTGCGCACCGCCACAATCAGCCGGCGGCTTTCCCCCTTCCAGGCTGTGGCGATCTGGCTGCAGACCCGCCGCAGTTGATCCAGCCCCAGGTTTCCGTTCCGCTCGGAGGGCGTGCCCACGCAGATCAGAGCAATCTCGGCTTGCTCGATGGCCGGTTCCAGCAGCGTGGTTGCCGTTAGCCGGCCGTTCGCGCGGCCTTCCTGAATCAACTCCGCCAGCCCGGGCTCGTAGAAAGGGGCGCGCCCGGTCTCGATACTCTCGACCTTGTGCGCATCCCGGTCGACGCCGGTTACGCAGTGACCCAGATGCGCCAAGCAGGCAGCCGTGACTGACCCGACATATCCTAGCCCGAGCACCGCAACCCGGGTTTCACCAGTGGACGCGTTCACGTCCCCAGTATGACATGCGGACCGCAAGGCTCTGCGCGGTGCGCGCGGCTGCCCGGTCGGGCGTGGCGGCCAGTAAGGGCAACGAATAGAAAACTGTGGGGTTCAATCCCCCAATTCCGGATGGGCATTTGCCCACCCTATCGCGGCATCTCGCGGCCATATGGCGAAGCCGTACCTGTACTGGACTCTCCCGGCCAGGTAATCCGCACTCCGCTGAGCGTTCCCCACTAATACGCCGGACGAGGGCGGAGCGGGCCCCAACAACGTAATCAGGCCGCCATGGTCGACGTACGGCCGGCTCAGCACCTCCAGGTGCGGGTGATCCCGCACGGCGGCCGGGTCGTGAAACCACGCGTGAGCCAGCAAACCGCGCACGCCGGGCTGCAGTTGCAGGGATCGAGCCATGCGGTAGTATGACCGAAGCACCTCCTTCGGCACGCTCAGCGCCCGGTTGCGGGGAGGCGGCGCAAGATGCACAAAGAAGCACGGCACCCGCCCTCCCAGGCGGAAGATCACAAATGCCAGGAAACGCAGGTTCGCCGGAAATGCCGCCTGCAAGAAGTAGGAGCGCGGGACGCCCGATATTTCCCATTCCATCGGTCCGGCCGGGAAGCGCCGCAGGGTGGCCATCTTGGCGGCGCGCTCGAAATGGTACGAGCCTGCCGGCATTGAGACACTCATAGCGTGCAGTTGGCGGAGGTCCCGATCCAGCCGTTCGCGGATCGACTTGTCGACAGGCAGAGAAGATACGCCCGGCAGAGCTTGCCGCGCGGCATTCCAGAGAAGAAGCCTTTCCACCTCATCGCCCTCCAGTCCAGCTTCCTTTTTGAGGGCTGCCACCGGCTCGATATTCGCTTCGTTGTTGAGCAATGTCCACGCCACGTCCTCGGCGCGCGTGCCGATGCGCCGCAGAGCCAAGTCCGCCCGCTGCAGAGTTTCGGGCATCTCGGAGGGTGGAGACATTTGGCCCAGACATCGAGTATAATTCAAATTCTCAGGCTCCAATTTGCAGATGGGACGGCCTCCACAAGCATTGCTCCTTCCGTACTGTAAGTCGTTTGCATTTCAAGGGCGCGGCCCCTGGTTAGAGGTACGATGACACGGTCGGGCTTTCTGCGTGCAATGGCGGAGATCCTTGGCGTTGCCGCGCGGACGCTGCGGGAAGAGGACACGCGTCACACCGTCGCTCAATGGACTTCATTGGCCGACGTTCAGATCTTCTCCCTGATTACCAGCGAATTCGGCATCGAGCCCGACGACGAAACGATCGAAGCGGAAACGGTGGGAGATCTGCTCATGGTCCTGCAGAGCAGGGGCGCCTTCCGTGAGTGATGCCCTATGCTGAAGCAGGCCAAGATGGGCGTTTTGCGGCTGGCGGAGACAACGGGCGCCTCAGGTCTGCTTTCCGGCAGCGCCTGGCGGCGGCATCGCTTGCTAATCCTGTGCTATCACGGCGTCTCCATGTACGATGAGCACGAGTGGGCAGACCTGTATATCTCACCTGAGACCCTCCGCCGGCGCATGGAATTAGTGGCTCGGGCTCGCTGCCATGTGATTCCGTTGTCCGAGGCCGTCGACCGGCTTCAGAAAGGCACCCTGCCGGATCGCGCAGTGGCCCTTACCTTCGACGATGGCCTCCACGATTTTTTCAGCGTAGCCTTCCCGATCGTCGAATTGTTCGGTTACCCGGTCACGTTGTACTTGACCACCTACTACGTTGAATTCAATCGTCCGGTGTTCGATCCGATGTGCTCCTATTTGCTGTGGAAGGGGCGCCATAAGCAAAAGTTGGAATGGCCGGAGGTGTTCCCTGCCCCGGTTGCGCTGGGCGGCGACGGCCACCAACGCGCGGCTGCGGCGATCGGGCAGTTTGCGCTATCGCGCAAGCTCTCCGGCCGGGAGAAAGACGACCTGCTGGCCCGGCTTGCGGGGCGCCTCGACATCGATTACCAGGAACTCTGCCGGAAGCGTGTGATGCATCTGATCACGCCGGAGGAGGCGAGGGAATTGGCGGCTCGAGGGGCTGACCTGCAGTATCACACCCACCGTCATCGCGCCTACCGGAGCCGCGAACGCATGTTTGCGGAACTCCAGGACAACCGCCGCCGGATTGTCACGTTCACCTCGAACGAGCCGCGCCACTTTTGCTACACGGGCGGCTTCCACTTGCCCGAGTATTCGGTTTACCTGAAGGAGTACGGCATGTTGTCCGCTACCACCTGTAAAGCGGGTCTGTGCACCGCCCGGACCGATCCGCTATTGCTGCCTCGGCTGGTAGACTTTACGGGACTCTCGGATCTGGAGTTTCGCGCGTGGCTGGAGGGCACGGCGGATCTGCTTCCCAGGCGGCCCCACGAAATGAGCGAAGGCCAACTGGTGGAAGAAGAGGAACTGGCGGCCACGTGAGCGTCGTGCTTGTGCACAATTATGGCCCATGAGGATATGGATCGGGTCTTGTCCCGGCGCCTGCGGGCACTCGACCACCCGGCACGCCTGGAACTGGCCCGTGAGACGCTGGAGCGGCTGGGAAGCCGGTTTGATTCCAATGTCTGTTCTCTCCTGGCAGAGGAGTTGGACAGAGCCGGCGGTCCGCTTCCGCAGGCTTGGCTCGACACGCTGCCGGACACCCCGAACGGAGCTTGGCTGCGGACACAATTGCTATCGGACAACGCCGCCCTGGTCCCCGCCTGGGAGCGCTTTATTTCTTTTCAAGCCCGGCGCGATCCGCTCGATCTGCTGGCTTGGTCGCGGGCTTTGGCCGCTACTGGCGCGTATGAGGAGGCCGCCCAGAAACTGCGCCTGGCGCTGGCCCAGGACGTCCGTCATACCTTCTTCGCGCGAGCTGAAAAACTCGTGCGCGAGCTGGCCGGTTCTGTCCGGTCGAACTTACGGCAATGCAGGATCGCCGTGCTTGGTTCCAGCACCACGCATCTGATGGTGCCCGTTCTGCGGGCGCTATGCCTGCGCGACCGGATCGGAGGTGAGATCTACGAGGGTCCCTATGGCTCGATCGAACAGGAGATATGGGATGCCAACAGTGGGCTGGCGCGCTTCCGGCCCGGCATCGTCATGCTTGTCACGCACTGGCGGGATCTCCACCTGGAGGCTGTGACGCAAAACGAGCAGGCCTGGATCGGCCAGTTTGTCGAGGAGCGGAAAGCGGGCTGGAATCGCTTGTCGGATTCCTACGCCTGCCACATCGTCCAGCCGTCATTCGACTATCCGGCCAGCGAGGCTTTCGGGCATCTGGCCGGCGTGCTTCCGGGCGGCCGGACCCGAGTGATCGATCTGTTAAACCTTCGCCTCCGCGAGGAGGCTCCGGCGAACGTCTCGATCCTCAATATGGCCGCGGTCGAGCGCGAAGCCGGGACAAAACGGTGGGAGGATGAAGTGGCCTGGACACGTTACCGGCAGCATCCTGCGACAGAAGCGTTGCCGGAACTCGCCGAGGCATACATGTCTCACGCGCGGGCAATACTCGGGCTGTCGCGGAAGGTGCTCGTCACAGACCTGGACAATACGCTCTGGAAGGGCGTCATCGGCGAAGACGGCCTGGACGGTATCGGCATCGGACCGGGCAGCCCTGAAGGAGAGGCGCACCTCGACCTGCAAAGGTATATGCTGGACCTGAAGCGCCGCGGAATCCTGCTGGCCGTGTGCTCCAAGAATAACCTCGACGACGCTCAACTGCCCTTCCTCCAACACCCTCACATGGCTCTGCGGCTGGAAGATTTCGCCGCTTTTCGCGCGAACTGGGAAGATAAGGCCGCCAATCTGCGGGCGGTGGCGCGCGACTTGTCTTTGGGCCTGGACAGCTTCGTATTCCTCGACGACAACCAGCTCGAACGCGAGTGGGTCCGTTCCCAGCTTCCAGAAGTTGCCATCGTCGAACTGGGATCTTCGCCGTTTCACTACCTGCATCAGTTGGACCGCGGCCACTACTTCGAGGCGCTGTCCCTGTCGCGCGAGGATTTGGCTCGCGCCGATCAGTACCGCGTGGAAGCACAGCGCGAGAGCCTGCATGCCTCATCCGCTTCGCTGGACGACTTTCTGCAGAACCTCCAACTGGAGGCCGCTGCGGAGGCAATCACCGGGAAGAACCTGGCGCGGGTCACGCAGTTGGTGAATAAAACCAACCAGTTCAACCTTACCACCCGCCGCTACACCGAAGCCCATTTGAGCGCCATCGCAGAAGACCCGCAAGGGTGGGCCAGAGCCTTTCAGATGTCCGACCGCATGGGCAGCTACGGCTTGATCGGAGTGCTGTGCTGCCGGCCGGCCGGCCGCGGCACATGGGAAATCGATACGTGGCTGATGAGTTGCCGCACGCTGGGCAGGCAGATGGAAAAATTCATGTTCGACCGGCTCGTCGAAGCCGCGGCCGAGCGGCGCGTCGGCCGTATCGTGGGCGTGTACCGGCCCACGGCGAGGAACGGCTTGGTTCAGGAACTGTATGATCGGATGGGCTTCCGGCGCATCGGCGAAAGTGGCGAGGAGGTGCGCTACGAACTCGATGTGCGGGCAACGCCGGTGGTTACGGCGACCCACGTTCGCAACCTGACCAGGCCATGACCGGCAGCCAGGCGGCCAAGCGATACGAATCGGAGCGGCAGACAGCGCCGTGACGGCGGATTGTTTATCCGGAGGGCGGTCTCTTCCACGCCATAGCCCTGCTGCCACCCAGCCTTCCCGGCCGGAACTGCGCTACAGCCTTGGCCGCTTGTGGCATGGTATAGGGTTGCTCCGATGCGGGCGCCATTTGGGACGAGAATAGCTCCGCGGCGGCCCGGTCCAGGGCCACGCAGAAAGCCGCCAGCATCGGAAAGTAATACGCATAGGCATTACTGGAGAACAGGGAGGTCCCGATGAACGCGATGAGCGCCAGCCGAAGAGCAAACGCCATGTGCCGCACCGAGGACAAGGCAGGATCCCGACGAGCCCGCTTTTCGACCGAGCGCACAATTTTGAAACAGAACAGCAGCGTCAGGCAATACAGAAACAATCCGGGCAGGCCGTCTTCGCAGGACACTTGCGTGAACGTATTGTGCGTTTCGTGCCACGCGTTAAAGCTGGCCCGTCCCGTAGTTTCCTCAGTATAGTCTGCATTGGCGACCGCGAACATCCCCGGACCGACGCCCAGCAAGGGATGCCGCAGGGTCAACTGCAAACTGGAGCGTAACAGCTCTTTCCGCAGCCCCGAGGATTCTAACGCGGATCGCTCCGACTCCGACGATTGCGCTTGATCGGACGAAGAAAAAATAGCTTTATACCGATCCAACGCGCTGCGGGTCGACCACGTGATAGCAAATACCGCAAGCATCAGAGCGCCAACGGCCACCCCAATCTTCTGGGTGGCCGGCAACGGTAGAAAATACAGGATGAACATGAGTGCCATGGTCACCAGCCCGCCGCGTGAGCCGGTCGTAGCCACAGTCGCCGGAATGAAAAGGATAGCCGCCAGACAAGCCAGCTTGAAAAACGACTTTCCAGGCCTGGTGCGGACGACAAACAGACAAAATGGCACGCCCATGAGCAGCATCATGGCCAGATCGTTGGCATTCCCTAGCGTGCCTCCCAGCAGGGCCACACGGCCCTGCTGTACTCGCCCCATTATGAGTGCCAAAGATTCGATGAAAATGGTGGCCGCGGCAAAACTGTACAGGATCTTGCGGCACTGCTCCAGTCCTTGCACGGAGGATGCGATGATCACGAAAGACAAAAGCGATACCGCCCAGGACTCCCGAAGCATTCGGAAGCTGCCGCCGCGCCATACGCTGAATGGAGTGCAGACACACAACCAAACGGTAAACGCCAGTATGCAAATACCAACTCTGGAGAAGACCGGACGTATTGCGCCGCCGAACAGCAGCGCCGCCAAGAGAGCGAGAACCATGATGATCCGCACCGAGTGAATCGCGGACCCCGTAACCATGTCCACGATCTCCGGAAACCGGCCATAGACTACAAACACAAAGAGCATCGTGAGATAGAACGCCGGGCGGGGCGCAGCCGTAGAACTGGCCGGCCAGACGGGCACTGCCGGCTTGGCGAAGTTACTCTCGCGTGACGCCTGTGTATGGGGCGGAGTCATGGCCTCGGTCTGCCGCGGTCCCTCGTGGTTTCAGTGTAGCATCCCAGCAAACGTCGCCCGGCGCCGATAGAAGAATTGGAATGCCGCCAGCGTTCTCTCGTAGAAGTCTGCATCCAGATGCACGAACGAGAAAAGGCGGTCGCTCAGCGCATCCGCAGTGGCCGGAAACAGACCAGGATGATAATGCACCCGCTCCGTTCCGATGTACCGGCGCACGTCCTCGAGGTTCGACTCGAATTCTCCGGCGTGGAAGCGCACGCCGTCGGCCGCGGTGCCCCGGGGAAGTCCTTTGAAGGTATCGAACAGGTGCAGATGTTTTCCCGCGGGCAGGCGCATCGACAGCAGTTTTGCCGAGGCGCCGAAGGCTACGCCCAACTCCGCGACATCGCCGGCCACCCGACTCGAAGTCTCAAGACAGGCCAAGAGCTGGCATGCTTCGCCGGGGCTCAGCAGCAGCGTCCGCTCTTCCGCCACATGAGAATCCCCCTGCGCGCGGCTGCGGCCTTCACGGCGTTTGTCAGGCGGTCTCGCAACTGCATCATCGGGGAAGAGAACAAAAAGCGCGCGGGCTTATCGGGATGCGCTTCGTCATGAAATCGATAACTATTTTAACGCGCTGTCCTCGTTTCCGGGGATTTGTCCGCGACGGCGCTCGAAGAAGCGGCGGAATGATAGATCCTCGTCATCGCCGGCGGCCTGAAAACCTCTGCAAGCGCGGTGCTTCGGCGCCGCGAATCGACGGGCCGCACCATCGCCATACCGGCCATCTCCCAGAGGGTTCTGTACTATCAGGTGAAGTACAGGAACGCGAGTAATACGGTGCTGGCCGCCGATCCGCTTGCCGCCGCGGGATCTCGCAGGGAGGAGCGGTACACTGGAGATAGTCGATCCATGAAGCCGTTACGACCACAGGGGTCACATAGGGCGCTGTGGCCGGACGGCAAATCGTTCGCCTTCACCGTCTTCGACGACCCGGATTCACAGACCCTGGAAGCCGGCCGCGAGGTCTACGCCTTCTTGGCCAGCCTCGGGTTCCGCACCACCAAGGGGGTATGGCCGATTCGCGGTTCGGGAACGCCCTCCGACCATGGCGGCACGTGTGCCGAGCCCGCCTACCGCGCCTGGGTGCAAGACCTCCAACGGAAAGGATTTGAAATCGGGCTGCATAACGCCACGCTGCATACATCCGACCGCCAGCAGACCCAGTTGGGCCTGCAGACGTTCGCGGAATACTTCGGCGGGTATCCGGTCACCATGGCCCAGCATTACTACTGCGATGAAAACATCTATTGGGGAGACCAGCGCCTCAGCGGCCTGTACCGCCTGCTTTACAGCGCTCTGACGCGAGGCCAGAACCGCAATCGATTCCACGGGCACATCCCGGGACACCCGGAGTTCTGGGGCGACCTGTGCCGTCAGCATATCCGCTACGTTCGGAATTTCGCCTTCGCCGAAACCAACACGCTACGCGCCTGTCCCTATATGCCCTACCATGATCCGGACCGGCCCTATGTAAACTATTGGTACGCCTCCGCGGAGGGCGCCACCGTGCAGCCTTTCCTGGACCGCATCAGCGAAGCGAACCTGGACCGGCTGGAGGCCGACGGCGGCGCGTGCATCATGTACACGCACTTCGGTCTGGGCTTCTGGGATGGCCGGATACACCCCCGATTCGCCGAGTCGATGACCCGCCTGGCGAGGCGTAACGGCTGGTTCGTGCCGGTTTCAGAATTGCTGGATTACCTGCTGGCACAGCGCGGCGGCCAATCGGTGTTGCAAGCGGCCGAAAGGCGCGAACTGGAGAGGCGCTGGCTGCTGCACAAGGTGCGCTTCGGCAACGCCTGAATCCGGCCTCAGTCCTGACCGGTAAGGTTCACCCGGCCGTCGCCGTCGCCCCGGTTGAAGTGGATGCGGGGGAGCGCCTCTCCCAGAGGTTCCACCAGTTTGCGCAGCTCCTTGGACAAGGCCAGCAGGTAATTCGACGGTCCTTTCCAGAAGCCCGCGGCCCTAAGCGCCGAGGTCCAGTCCCGATGCATTTGGTTGGAGATAACGATGTCGGCGTTCCGCCCCCTGGCCGCCTCTACCGCACTGTGGACGAGCGATGGTATGGCCTCCGGCGGACCTACTCCATCCACCAGCGCCGCTACCCGTAACTCGCCGAAATACGACCGGTTGAGGGTTTGGCAATCGAGCATCTGCACCCAGCCTGCCGGCGCATCGCCCGCGGTCAGTTGCACTCCGTAATAGCGAGATTCCGAGTGCGGATAGATGAAGCGCAGATAGTCCGCGGTGCGTACGGCGCTTACCGAATACTGCTCCACGCTGGCCTGCCAGATCCGGTCCGCCCACTCTGAAAAGTCTTGGATGGGGTGCTGCACATACCCCCCGTCGAACCGGATCCGCGTGCGCGCTCTCTGAATTCCTTTCAGCGCCAGTCCACCCAAACCTGAAAATGCCAGAACATCGGCTGCCACGCGGCGGCCCCTTCGGCCGCGCAAGGGTCCGATATTTCGCAGAAACCGCCTGGCGTTCAGAACCAGGAAATAAAACGGCGTCTCCAGAATCGTCCAACCCATCGCGCGCAACATACGCGGCAAAGGCCGGTCCATGCCACCCATGCCCATGGCAAACAGCAGCGGCTGTTCTGCGAGGGCGTGTGCCAGCATCGCAGCCCCAACGACGGCATAGCGTTTATCGACGATGCCTTCCGACAAGGGAGCCTGATAGTGCCCCACGCCGTAGACCTGTCCGCGGATGTAAAACGGTTGGTTGCGGATAAAGTATCCGCCGCGCACCTCTCCGGCATCGTCCACTACCACGAAGTGGCGGAATTCGACGCCGGGCACGGGCGTGCTCGGATTCGGCGCCGGAGCGGTTTCCGGCAGCGCGAAAAGCAAGGCGTCCGCCGCCCGCATGCGGGCATTGAAGGCGCGCGCGGCGGGTTCGTGCGAAGCTTCGTAATAGACTACCCGCAGACCCATCTACACCACACGGCGCGGCGTTTCCGCCCATGGACGGAGTTGACTGCGATGGATGGCCGGTGTCCGCGGCATTCAGCCAGTCTACCACTCCTACCGATGACATCGAAGAGCCGCCGCGGCGGTAAGCGAATCGGCAATTTGGCATCTCAGCAAACGTCGCCCAGTACCGGATCTCCGACGACAGAAGTAATCGGGCCGCTCTCCAACTTTACGATCATGGCCTGGTAACCCGTCAACTCTATGACAGGGTCCGGCTTGTCGCGAAAGAACTCCTCGATCGCCTTCACTACCCCTGATGCCCATGGATAGTCGTGGCAAAGCACGATGCCGCCCGGTGAAAGGCGCTCATAGAAGAATTGCAGCGCCGCCAGTGCGCTCTCGTACAAGTCGGCGTCCAGATGCACGAACGAGAAAAGGCGGTCGCGCAGCGGATCTGCGGTGGTTGGAAACAAGCCAGGATAATAATGCACCCGCTCCGGCCAAGCCCACCAGATACGGAATGGCCGCCAGGACGGCGTGCCGCGGGCGGATCGGCTTGCGGTCGTAATACCCCATCAGAAACAAGACGCGCTTGGCCCGCGAACTCGGGAGTCCGTCTTCGGAGATTAGGCAATTCGGCGCTCCTGCTAATCGCATCCGCCGCGTCCGCCACCCTAAAGGGTGGTGGCGGACTGGCGAATAGGCCCATCCGCCGTATGCGCCGGGGAGGGGTGGCGGACTGCGGATCGCTTGTTTTCATAGAGGTGCAAAGATCCGTACTACGAGGGGTATATGCCGAAACTGACCCGCTAGACCCTGATGGCCCCCATACAGGTCACCGACTTGGCCTGCAATCCCACCTTCCTGCCGGACCTGGGTGCTGCCAACCACTAATTAGAAGCCGTACACAACAGACACGTTGAGCGCGTTGTCATCCAGCATGGTCCAGCCGGAGCAAACGTTCGTGCTGAGATTGCAAGGTATCCCGGTATACTGCCAGATCGAGCCAGTATTATGCACCTCATAAACAGTGTTTGGCCCGGCAACGATATATGCCATATTTGGATTGTTATCGATCTGGGTCCAGCCCCAACAAAAGCTTCCAATTATTGTTGTTGAGCAAGGTACCCCGGTGTATTGCCAGATCGAACCATTGTTCTGCGCCTGGTACAAGTTGCCCCCGGCAGTAATTTGAGTGGTGATCCCGATGTTGCCGATCTTCCCGTTCTGGTTGTTGCCGACCTGCTCCCAGCCGGTACAAAAACCGCTCGGGTTGCATGGCGTACCGGTATACTGCCAGATAAAGCCGTTCTGCCACATTTGATAAGCCGCCGCTTTCCCAGTTGCCATGCTGATGGTATTTGGGTTGCCGTCAATTTGCACCCAGCCAGGGCAAGACCCCCAATCATAATATCCATCGTCCTGATACATGCTGCACGGGGTCCCCGTGAATTTCCAGAGGGAGCCGTCGAAGTGTCGCTGAAACAAACCGGTGTCGCCTAGCCAAATGCCTGCTGCCGTCTGAGTGTTGTCATCGATCGCGAGCCAGGGACAAGCGCTTTCGCACTGTTGGGTGCTGAACCCGGTGCTGTACTGAAAGATGAAGCCCGGACCGCCATAGCCTGGGCTATAGGCTACGAACGCGCCTCCCGCAGCATAGATTTGACTCCAGTAGACGAGATACAGACTGTTTCCCATAAGCGCCCAACCAGGACAGTTTGCGTCCGGCGGAGAGGAGGAAGGGGTACAGGCTTGACCGGTGAACCGGAAGATCTGGTAGTCTCCGTCCCAGCTAGTCTGCAACATGTAGAGCTGGCCTGCCCCGGCGGTGATTTGGATCGCATTGACACCAAGTTGCACCCAGCCAGGGCAATTACTCCCGTTGCACGGCACCCCCGTAGATTGCCAGATCGTTCCGTCGGAATGAAGCTGGTACAGAGGCACATTCCCGCCCCAAGCCTCGGAAACCATGCTCGCTGAAATGCCGGCTGCGAGCAGTGCGACCTTGTGCCATTGCGATATTTTCGTCGTCATAAACAGATTCTCCTTTTGTGTGTAGCGCTGCCATTCCCGGATGCCGGAGGCCGCTTGGCCTTACCCTATCCGGTGCGCAGTTCGGATGAACTCAAATCCATCCACACAGTAATGCGCAAAATCGGGGAAGGATTTTTGTGTAATCCACATTAATCCGATCTACAGCCGCAGCGCCGGCCATGAAGATGTCAACGACGCGGAGCGGCCGTCCTGAACTAGACGCCTTTCCGTCGCTTTGGCTTACTGCCGCTTGACGGCGAACGCCATCCCTTGCTGGAGGCGAACTTCGGGCTTCCATCCAGCATCGCGGTACTTTTGCTTCCTCCCAGGTGCCTGGTAGTCGTGGGAGTTGAACGCTTCGACGAATTTATAGTCGTATCCCTCAGGGAGGCACACGATGTCCAGTGTCGTGTGGGCATCCGTAACACGCACCACCTCTTGAAGTGCAATAACATCGGGATCGCAGTCCTCACTCATGCGCTGCAGATCCCGCGTCAGCGCGTCTCGAACGGTCGTGATGCGGTCGGGCCCTTTGCGCAAGGCATCAACGCCGCCGACGTTGAAGGTTGCGAGGCGCAGTTCAGTCGGGTGGGGACCGGGAATGCCCACACCGGTGCTCGTTTTAGGCACGAACTTGACGTTGCCGCGGCCTGCACTTTCGATGTGGCCAGGAAGGTACTTGCGGATGTCGGACAGCACCCTATCGAGGTCACTGGTTAGTAATGGCCTCCAACTCCGTGCGCTTCACAACAGTGTTGGCGCGTTGCATCAAGAACGCAAGCGGAGCACGCAGTCGCGGCTCCCTACAGCATGCCCGGAGCTTTTGCCAGGAGTTCTTCTCCTGGTACAACACCGAGCATCATCATTCCGGTCTCGGACTGCTGACCCCAGAGGTGGTTCACAGCCACCGGGCCGAACAGGTCCGCGACCTCCGTCAGCACACGCTCGACATCGCTTATGCCGCACACCCAGAACGTTTCGTCCGGAAGCCTCCGCAGCCGCCCGCGCTGCCGACCGCCGTCTGGATCAACCCGCCACCCAAGCCTGAATCCGGCCCACCAGATTCAGAGGAAACAGTTCAATAAAATATGCCGGCTGGCGTCTCAAAGTTCTTGACAAATTCCGGCCGGCAAAGCTCAGCAGGCCCCCGTTGGGATGCGTCAGTCCGCTCAGGACAACCAGGCTATGGGCGGAAAACACCGCCAGATTCAGGCTGCGATTTCCCAAGACCAGATAGGCGGCCAGCGCGGCATAGCCCAGCGCGGCGCTCATCATGTCCATGCGGCCGGCGGCGGCTCGCATGATGAAGACGAAGTCGGTCCCCAGCAAGGCGACGGTCAACACTGCGATAGGCGTTTCCCCGGTCAACGCCCGCATGATCCAAAACCACGACCACAGCGCGACCAGTCCCCAGAGGATCGACACGCTGCGCAGCGCGAACAGGCTGAAGCCGAAGAGTTTGTACCAGCCGGCCTGAAACAGCAGGTGCAACGGCATCACCCAGTAGGTGTGCAGTCCCAGACCGAGGGTCTTGGGGTCGTCCGGCGCGGGCGCGATCACCGGTGTGATGAGTTTGCCGTGGGCAGCCAGATTGAATCCGGCGCAGGCGAACCATGCCTCGTCGCACCATGGAGCGCGGCGCAGCGCCACGGCAATCGCGGCCGCCAGAAATACCGCGGCGATTCGAAGCCATCTACCGCGGCGGAGTGCGCGCGGCCGAAATCACGGTTGCGGCTGCAATGCATGGATACGGCGGCGAACCGGTTTCGAGCTGGCAGGCTAACCGACGCGAGTCTCTTTCCACAACCTCCGGGCCGGAATGAAAAAGATACTGACCGCACAGAAGGAGGCCGCCATTAACACCACAAAGGTGCGGGCCAGCGAGGAGACGCGTTTGATGGGCCAGCTCCCGGCGATGCGCGAGTCAAGCCCGGCCAACAGGTAAAAAGTCCCCTGCGCGACGATGGCGAAGGCTCTCCAGGCGCCCGGCAGGCCAAAGCTCGATAGAGCCATCAGAATGAGCGCGAACGGCAGGAGCAGGCGGCCGAGCTTATGCGAAACGAAGTGAATCCACATGCAGTTGCCGGGACCGATAAGCGCCGGGAAGATGCCTATCAGTTGATAGATTCCGGCGAGCGTGCGCACCTTCCGATGGAACTCGGCATCCAACGTCGTGGGGTACTCATAGGCAATGGCGCCCGTGTCGAATACAAAACGGTAGCCCCGGAAAAAGGCGCAGAGCGGCAGATAGGAGTCGTCGAGCAGCGTATCGGGCGGGATGGGCGCGGCCAACTCGCGGCGCATGGCATAAATGCACCCCGTGCCCGCCTGTATCGAGTGGATGCGGGTGTGGTTCAGCCGGATCCATTTCTCGTAGCGCCAGTACAGGCCCATGTGGGCTGCCTGCTCCTCCTGGTCACCGAGAAAGTAGACATGGCCGCACGCCGCTCCCACCGACGGATCGCCGAGACACCCTACCAGGCTCTTCAAACAGCCCGGATCGAGCGGCTGGCGCACATCCGTGAAGAAAAGAATCTGGCCCCGCGCCGCGCGCAGGCCGGCGTTCAGGGCCGCGGCCTTTCCGCCTCGCGGCACGCGCAGGAGTTCGACGCCCTGGCTGGCGAATCCCTGCACGATCTCGTCGGTCCGGTCGGTTGACCCGTCTGAGATCACCGTCACTCTCTTTAACTCCGGCGGGTAATCGAGATCCAAAATCGATAGCAGCTTGTCTCGTATCCATTTCTCGCCGTTATAGACCGTTAGAAGGATGCTGACGTCCTTCGGCTCAAAGCGTTTCCGGATCTTATGCTCGTTGCGCGCCAGCACGGCCAGCAGCAGCGGATACCCGAACAGGATATATATCGTGAAGCTAAGTGAAGCCAGGAATATGACCGCAGCGCCGCTGTGCATGCTACTAAGCGGGCGGCGCGGTCAACGAAGCGGTAACGAAAAAGTCCCGCGCGGCCGGTTCGATGGCCGCGCGCACGCCATTAAACGAGGAGAACAAGCTCTCCAACCGATCCCGGGTGTACATGTACAGCTCGCAGCGGTCGCGGTAACGGAGCTTCCGCTGCCAGGCCAGCAGCCCGCCCTCCACCGGGAATGAGAAGAAGACCTTTGAGCGCGCGAGCGACAGCGCCTTCTCGACGATCCGCCGCGGCTCCGGCATGTAATCCATGAAGCCCATCAGGATGACGTAATCGAACGGCTCCGGAGACCGGAACTCAAGGAAATCAGCCTGGCGGAATTCACACTGCCGACCGACTCCGTTAGCGCGCGCGTGTTCGGCCGCGATATGCAGCATGCCTTCGGCGAAATCGATGCCCAGCACGCGCGCGGCGCCCCGTTGCGCCAGGGTAATCGCGTAGTGGCCGGGGCCGCAGCCGACGTCTAAGGCAGTTTTCCCCTGGATGGGTTGGCAACCTTCGATGGTCTTCAGGTACCGGAGCTTCATGCTCTTTCGAAACATGCCGTTCAGGATGCCATTCAGGAGGCCGCCGCGGTTGCTGTAGATCGCATCGAAATCGTTCGCGTAGCGGTGAAAGAAAACTTGCGTGCGGTCAGTGGACATACGCTGGCCCCAGTACGGCGGCGTTCATAGCCAGATACTCGCGGAACGTCACGGTCGGAAACTCGCGCAGGATGCGGCGAAGTTTGACTTCGGTGGAATGCAGGTTGACATAAGACTTGAACCGGCGGACGGCGCTCATGGGCAGGCGCGGGTGCGCGGGGTCGATCTCGCGCGGATGAACGTAGTAGACCACCGGCCGGCCTTCGGCCAGCACCCGCCGCGCCATGCGCCGTATCAGCGCGTAAGGAAACAGGCGCAAGTAACCGCCCCCAAAGAAGCACATCGGTTTCCCAAATAGATCCGCGACCGAGATCGGGAACTCGATCAGGTTCGCGCCTTCCCCCTCCACACGATAGGGCTCGCGGCGTGAGTTGCGCATTCCCCCATGGCCGTGCCGAACGGGAAAAATCGATGAATCGTACTGGTATCCCGCCTCGGCGACCGCCGCGAAGAACCATGGGGTGTCCTCCGTAACGGAAAATCCTGCCGAACGAAAGCCCCCCACCGCCGTTCCCGAGACATCTTCCAGGATCTTCCGTGCACGCACAGCGTCGGCGTAAAACTCATCGCGCGTCATCCGGTGGACAAGCCTATGCGCGTAGCCATGCGAAGCGATCTCATGCCCGCGCCGCGCCGCCTCCCGCACGAGTTGCGGGAAGCGCTCCGCAACCCAGCCAAGAAAAAAGCAGCTTGCGTGCGCCTGGCGCTCCTCGAACAGATCCAGCAAGCGCCGGAAATTCATCTCGACACGCGAAGGCAATGCCTGCCAGCTTTCCATGGGTGGCGCCGAGGAGACATCCAAAATATGGTACCAGTCTTCGACGTCCACCGAGAGGATACTGGGCACGGTTGTCGCGCTCTTCGGCATCTGCTTCCTAATCC
>OCZT010003325.1_pt1 | contig 16427 bp, 14 predicted proteins | sample 1539031 | NCBI WGS metagenome assembly OCZT01 (sample SAMEA3539308, study PRJEB22396) | soil metagenome | biome: tundra; feature: field; material: soil | place: USA | collected 2010-05 | depth 0.15 m | reverse complement strand
CTGGAAAACAGTTCACGAGCATTTTCGCTCCTGGCGCGACAGCGGCGTGTGGGAGCGCGTAGGACAGACGCTACGCGAACAGGGCCGCAAGGCCGGCGGACGAAACGCCACGCCCACCGTGGCGATTATCGATTCGCAGTCGGCCAAGACGGCGCTAAAAGGGGGCGGCGCGGCTACGACGCGGGCAAGAAGATCAAGGGCCGCAAGAGGCACATCGCGGTAGATACGCAAGGCAACCTGCTGGCGGTGATCGTGCATTCGGCAGGCATCCAGGACCGTGTGGCGGCCCGTGCCGTGCTGATGCGCTTGTTCTGCCGCTTCGACTCGATCACCACTGTCTTCGCCGATGGCGGCTACACAGGCAAGCTGATCGACTGGGCAAAAGATATGTTTGACTACTCCGTCAAGATCGTAAAACGCAACGAACAACACCTGTTTCGCGTACTGCCCAAGCGCTGGATCGTCGAACGCACCTTCGCCTGGCTCAACTGGTCACGCCGTCTCAGCAAAGACTACGAACTTCGCCACACCTCCGCCGAAACCATGATCCACATCGCATTCGCGCACCTGCTCCTGCGACGATCACCTTAGTTTCTGGACAGGTTCTGAGAGCAAACTATAGGCCGTCAGGGCAGAGAGCCGCAACGTATTTACCCGGCAGCCTCGGGCACGGCGCCTGGAAATGACACGCGAATCTCTAGTCTATTTACCCGCTCCAGCCGGTTGCGCCTGAGTTTGCGGCGGCTCGGGATCGACCCAAAGCACATCGCCTTTCTCCACCATATGCAACTGCTTGCGTGCTTCCGCCTCAATCGCGCCCGGGGCCGTCTTGAGCCGTTCCACGTGCCCGCGCAGCCGCGCGTTCTCCTGCTCCAGATCCTTGATCTCTTTCCGCAACTGCTGGTCTTCCGCGCGCTTCTGCTGCCAGACCGATAGGCCATGCTTGCCGTTCACCACGTGCAATGTGAGCAGCAGGGCCAGCCCCACAACCACCACGGTGCCTGCCGGCCGCCATGCCCGCTGCGTCCAATGAACGGTGTGCGCGGGGGCCGGGGCTTCAATTTCCTCGTCCCCGTCGCCCGCCGCAATTCCCGGTATGTACTGCATCTCGTCCGGCATACAGCCTCGATCGGCCTCTACATGCTGCGGAAAAACTCACTAGGACGGTAGGCCGGGACTTTAGTCCCGGTATAACGCCAGTAAGATCAACGAGGCCTTTAGGCCCTGCGGTATGCTTTTTCTGCGTTTCGCTCAAAAGCAAGCCTTTTTTCGCAGCCTCTTCAGCCCATCACAAACTTCTCAGACACAACCCTCAGCGATTCCATGTCCTTCTCGCTGCGCGCCTCGGTGTAGGCTCGAACCACCGGCTCGGTCCCCGACAAGCGGTAGCAAACCCACGAGCCGTCATCCAGAATCAGCTTCAGCCCGTCGGTGCGCACCACCTGCGTAACCTTCCGCCCGCCCAGGTCCTTCGGATCGGCCTTTATCTTCTCAGTGAACGCGGCTTTCACCTCCGGGGTCAAGCGGAAGTTCTCCCGAACCGGGTAGAAGGAACCAACCTTGGCAAACATCTCCTTCAGCATCGCCCCCAGGCTCTTGCCGCGCGTAGCCACCATCTCCGCCATCAGCAGCCCGGCAATCACGCCATCCTTCTCCGGTACATGCCCGCGAATGGTCAGCCCCGCACTCTCCTCGCCGCCAATGGCAATCTTGTCCCCGTTGATCAGCTCGCCAATATACTTGAACCCCACCGGCGTCTCGTACAACTTCACCTTGTGGTAATCGGCCAGGGCATTCACTAGATTTGTAGTCGCCACGCTCTTGGCCACGCCGTTTTTCCAGCCTCGCGTCTCCACCAGGTAGTCAAACAGCAGCGCAATAATGTAATTCGGCTGGATAAAAGTCCCATCCGCGTCCACAATGCCGAAGCGGTCCGCATCCCCATCCGTCGCAATGCCGATGTCCGCGCCAATCTCCTTCATCTTCGCCTTGCAGTCACCCAGAAGGTGGTCGTCCGGCTCCGGCGCGTGGCCGCCAAACAACACATCGCGGTAATCGTGGACCGTCTCCACCTTCACGCCGGCATCGCGCAGAATGTCGGAGCTATACCCGCGCCCCGCTCCCCAGAAAGGATCGTAGACCACCTTGATGCCCGACTTCGCAATCGCCTTCAAATCCACCAGTTCGGTCAGCCGCTTCAGAAACCCCGGCTTCACGTCCGTGGTATCGAAGGTGTCCGTGGAGGTGTCCGGTATCTTGAAGTCGTCGCTGAGCTTCGCAATGTCCGCCTCAATCTGTTTGGTCACCTCGGGCAGCGCCGGCGCCCCGTCGTGCGTCGAGAACTTGATACCGTTGTACTCCGGCGGATTGTGCGAGGCGGTAAAGTTGATAGCCCCGGAGGTCTTGAGCGCGCGCACGGCATAACTAATCGCCGGCGTCGGCGCGGCATCCGGAATCACAATCGGCGTAACCCCAGCCCCAGCCAGCACGCGCGCCGCCTCGGCCACAAACCTCTCGCCCAGGAAGCGCGGATCGCGCCCCACCAGCACCCGGTGCGGCTCCGGTTGCGTCTTCACATAAGCAGCAATCCCCGCCACCGCCAGCCGGATATTGGCCACCGTAAACTCGTCCGCCACTATAGCCCTCCAACCGGAGGTGCCAAACTTGATTGCTGCGCTCATCTTGTTGTCTCCAATGCCTGTACGGAGCTTCGCCGCCCGCAAAGTCCATACTGCCTTACCGCGGCGCGCTCGGGCAAGTCGCCGCAATCTCGAGTGTGGGCCAGTTCCCGGTTGCCGGCCACTCGTCCTGAACTGCACCCTTCTCGCGCGGCCTCTGTGGGCTATCTGTGAACTCATTGGCGATTTGGCAAAAAACTGAGAATCCTTCCCGGCGGCATCGGCGTCTAGCGGTACGTACAGCGAAGTCCGGCCGCCAACCAATGAGGTTTTCCGCCCCTTTCTTTCAATTGGACACGGATCTGGCGCACTCCCCCGCATTTCATCAATTGCCAGATTGCCAGATCGCTGGCAGGGACGCTGCCACGGCGATTTCAATTGCGAATTCGATTGGTAGGACCGAATATCTGATTTATTAACCTTTACATTCTCACGGCGTTGGTTGGACGAGCTAATTTCGCCCAACGGTAACCTTCAATGCCAAAGCACCTGTGCATTTGCGCAGATGCTTTGGCATTGCTCTGGGAATGGCACCACGCCATTCCCGAACTAGCTCTTGACAACTGAGCAGACCAGAAAGCCAGCGGAATTCACCTAGCACCAGTTCAATGAGGTTACGGGTTCGCCGAAGCGACCTTGCATACTCCGAAATCCTTCGTGAGCTTCTCCACCAGAAAGGTGGGGTTGCCGGAGTTGCCTTTTGCATTCTTCGCCTTCTTACCCTTCACACTGACGCGATCGCCCAACCTCACATCGGCTGTGATCCCCTGCAGAAGGAAAGTCCTTTGATCGCCTTCATTCTGGAGTTCAAGGCCATTGGGACCAGTTACCACGCATCCCTTGATGGAATGGGAGTGATTGAAGGCGTAGTAAACCCCAATACCGATCGCGGCACCGGCAGCAGCGATAACCCCAATTGTCAAAGCCGCATCGCCATTAGAGATTGTCGGGCCACCTGTTTGCGCTGTTGATTTAACCGGCATCAGGCAAATGCATAGCAGCGGAATTACTATTCGAAGACAAAATATTCGCTTCATGCAACCTCCGTTCCTGGGGAGGGGGTTGGAGAATTGCTATCTGAGAAAAGCCCATTCGGATTTGGCGTGGCCCAAAGAAATCCACATCAATTCCGCTTGGCAATCAAAATGCCTCTCCCGCAAAATGCAAGCTCGGTCAGATGAGCTGTACTCGTATTTGAGATTACCCTGAGCAAATCTAGTCTGTGCGCTCGGTCACCTGGCGATGTGATTAGAGAAGCGGGTTAGTCAACTGATTCTTTCTGAGGCCGGGTGCCCCATCCTTGCGCCTTCTTTACATCTTTCTGGCGCAAGCGTGGGAAACCTCCGAGAGGCAAGAACGCATTTCGCTTACTTTCGTCATGGGCACTGCGATCGGTCACAAGCGCGCGGGCAAAGTCGATACGAAACTCTAATCTATCTTTCAACTCCTATCGCACGAATCCCCTTGCATGTAGCTGCATGCAAGGGGATTCGCGGTTAATTCTGAGCGCTAGTCGGCTCTTCACGCTTCGTAGGTGGATCTCCCAAACGCATCTGTTCATCCTGCACCGGCTCGACAATCTTGGTCGGCCCATTGTCCTCGGCCATTTTGTGCGAGAACAACGGACGCTTGGGGATTAGGTGATTGTGTACGTCCGATTGATGTCCAAAGCTCATGATTGTCTCCAATCGTTTGCTGGTTGGTTGTGAGAGGCGCTCGTCTGGAGCAAGTCGTCTTCAGCTGGAGGCGAGGAAGAGAATCCGTCGTACTCCGCAATTAGACGCTTCAACCAACGGTAAAGTCCAATTTCATGTTTCAGCCGGGTGACGATCTCGCACCGCGGCTCCATGAGGCTTGCCCACCCCCCGTCTTACTATATCAAGCGCAACATCGCCATCACCACCTCCGGGGTTTGCTCCGATGTCTCCCTGCGATGCGCCCTGGACGCCATGGGAGAAAGCAACGTCATGCTCTCCGTCGACTATCCGTTTGAAAAAACAGAGCTGGCGGCCCAGTTCATTGAAAACGCGAAGATCGCGGAGACAGAACGGGTCAACGTGGCATCCGGGAACGCCAGACGCATCCTCCGCATCGATCGGCGCATCGGGTGAAACGCACGATCGGGATTTACAGTCTCCTGTAGGTCCTTTCCGCACCCGGAAATCGATCAAATAGGGCAAACTTCTACGTCGTTGAATTTGAATTGTTTAGACCCTATTCTTTCTTGCAGATAATTACCCCCCGTTGTTGCACAATCTTAAGTAGCGGACAAGCAGGCAGATTTTCCGGCACACAGCCAGAAGCTCACAAACACCGCAAAGAGCGCCGTAACCCCTTTGTCGTCAGGATCTTGGGATTTAAATTCAACAAAATAGAATAGTTACGGTAGAACCGTGGCTGCATCTCACTCAAAATGGAGAACTTCCACCAAACCACCCGGGAGGGGATGGGGGGAGGGGTAGCCGGTTGCCGGCAATCGTAAACTGGCAATGGAGGCTCCATGCCCAAAGCCACCCCGCCGGCCCGCCCGGAAGCGCGAATCGTCCTGACCATCGCGGACAATCCAAAAGAAGCCGCCCACCTGGCCCGTACCCTGGTCGAGGAGGGCCTGGCCGCATGCGCCACCATGATTCCCGCCGTCCAGTCCATCTACCGATGGCAGGGCGAAATTCAGCTCGCCACCGAGACCATGGTGCTGCTAAAGACCGGCCCCGAGCAGCTCCCCGCCCTTGAAGCCCGCCTGCTTGAGTTGCACTCCTACCAGACCCCCGAGTTCCTGGTTCTGCCCGTCGAGTCCGGCAGCAAGCCTTATCTCGAGTGGTTGCAGTCCAGTCTCCGCCACCCCTAGCCGCGCCGCCTTCCCTTACCCCGCCGGCCAAGCCCACCCCCTGCCCGTCTGGTATTCTGACCCTGGTTCAATCCCATGCGCTGGTTGCTCTATTGCCTTCTCGTTTCGCTGGCCGCGCTGCTGATCGCAGCCGCGGGCATGGCGATTCACATCCTGTTGAAGCGCAGGGAACTCCATCGCAAGTCCCGCGAAATCACCGGTCTGGTCATCGATCCCGTGGATGAAACCGACCTGGAACCAAAGGTTTAGAGGAGGCCTGTTGCAACACGACCTTTCCGCGACATCGACCCTGTTGACTGGCCCCGCATCGCAACGCCTGGCCCGAGCGTCCGCCTGGCTCCGCACGCCGGGGATTGTGCTGGGAGGCAGCGTGCTGATGGCCGTTTGTGCCCACTTGGCCCTGCCGCTCTACTTCACCCCAGTCCCGCTCACCCTGGCCCCCTTCGCCGTCCTGTTGATAGGCCTCCTGCTCACCCCCCGGCTGGCCGCCGCCACTCTCGCCGCTTACCTGGCTGAGGGAGCGATGGGCCTGCCCGTCTTCGCGCCAAGCCCGCTGATGAGCGGCGGCGTGGCCCACCTGCTAGGCCCCACCGGTGGCTACCTGCTCGCCTACCCCATGGCTGCCGTTTTGATTTCGTTCCTCTGGCGCCGGTCCGGCCGGGGATTTACCGCAGCCGCACTCAGCGCCGCAGCAGGCAATCTAGCGATCCTGGCCTCCGGCGCCCTCTGGCTCGGCGTCCTGACCCACGTCTCGATTCAGACGGCGGTCACGCTCGCTATCGTGCCCTTCCTGCCCGGAGACGCCCTCAAGGTAGTCGCCGCTGCCGCGCTGGCCGTTGGCTTTCAACGCCTTCGCCGACGCGCCGCCTGATCGCATCCGATAACCATCCCTGTCCGTCTTTTTTGAAAGGACCGTTGCCGACCGTGAGCACTCCACAATCTCAGACATCCATCGCCGAAAAGATCATCGATATCTCCATCGCCCATAGCCCCGACTCCGACGACGCCTTCATGTTCTACGGCCTGGCAACCAACAAGGTCCGCGTCCCCGGCTACCGCTTCACGCATACCCTCTGCGACATCGAGACGCTGAATCGCCGCGCCTTGGATGAGGCCTTCTACGACGTCACCGCCATCAGCTTCCACGCCTACCCGTACCTGCAGAACAACTACACCCTGATGGGTTGCGGCGGCAGCGTTGGAGAGGGCTATGGCCCCATGGTCGTCTCCAGCCGCAAGATCGCTCTTGAGGATCTGCGCCGCATCAAGATTGCCATCCCCGGCACCCTGACCACGGCCTACCTGGCGCTGAAGATCTTCAACCCGGCCCTCGAAACCGAAGTGGTCCCCTTCGACAAGATCATTCCCGAGATCCAGGCCGGCAACTACGACGCCGGGCTCATCATCCACGAGGGCCAGTTGACCTATGCCTCCAGCGGATTGCACAAGGTCCTAGATTTGGGCGTCTGGTGGCGCGAGACCACCGGCCTGGTGCTCCCCTTGGGCGGCAACGCCGTCCGCCGCTCGCTGGGCAAAGAGTCGCTGCGCATCGTTACCAAGGCAGTCAAGGACAGTATCCAGCACGCCCTCGATCATCGCGAGCAGGCCCTGGAATACGCCATGCAATTTGCCCGCGACCTGGACGCGAGGCTGGCTAACCGCTTTGTGAGCATGTACGTGAACGAGCGCACCCTGGACTATGGAGCAGACGGCCGCACGGCCATCCGCAAGCTGCTCGACCTGGGCTTCGAACGCGGCATCATCCCCATGGCTCCGCAGGTGGACTTCGTCGAATAGCATTCCGGCGAGGGAACTGCGAACGTCGAAGAACTCGTGATCAAAGCTTCAGAATTGAGCCGGTGGCTTTGAAAGGACATGGCGGGGTACCCTCTGGGTCCCGTGCCGCGGAGCGGACACAAGACGTTACGGCTTTAGCCGCTGAGGGAATGAACGCTGTCGAAAGCACGCACGCCGGCGCTAAAGCCCGACGTTTTCTTGCGTTTCGCTTGACGCGGCTAAAGCCGCGCTCTTTCAGAGCCTGCATTGGCAATAGCGTTACTTTGGGCATCGCCATTCGCGCTTGAAGGTCATTGAAGTCGCTCAAGAATTCTTGCCTGCTTTCTAAGCATTTTCTAATCTGCGCCGATAGAGCCAGCAACGAGGGTCCATCCGTGCTGGTCAAATCAACAATTCTGCTCGCATCGCCCGATCCTGCTGTTCTCTCCAAACTGGAACCGCTGCTGGCCGCAACCTGTGCGTGCGTAAAGGTGGTGCTCTCGGCGGAGGCTGCTCTTGCGGCGCTCACCGCACCACATCCGCCAGGCCTGGCGCTGCTCGACGTGAACCTGCCCGGCATGGAAACTGGCCAGTTGCTGGCAGCCGTGCGCACCGAACCTGGAACTCAGCGATTTCCGATTGTCCTGATTTCGGACACTGTAAACATGGAATGGATCGACCGGATGGCCGAGGGCGTGATCGACGACCTTGTGCCGCGCAACACCGACCCTGCGTTCCTGCGGCCTCGGCTGGAAGCCGTCCTGCGCGCTCACAGGACAGCGGCGGAGTTGGAACTGCTGCGCGACACTGCCGCCCTGAATACGCAGCTTGACCGGTTGACCGGCATTTACAACCGCGAGGCCATGCTGGGAATGTTGTTTCGGGAGACAGACCGCGTGCAGCGAATGAAGAGCTCGCTTTGCCTGATCCTTTTTGACGTTGACGACTTCGGCCATTGGAATTCACGGCTGGGTGCCACGGCCTGCGACGATTTGCTCTGCCAGGTAGTGACGCGAACCACCCGTCTATTAAGGAGCTACGACCTGTTGGGCCGCGTCGGCAAGGATGAGTTCCTGGTGGCCATGCCCGGCTGCAGTAACGTGAACGCAACGATGTTGGCCGAGCGTCTGCGGCTGGACGTATTCAGTGTGCCCTTTCAGTTTGACGGTGACTCCATACGGCTCTCGGCATGCTTTGGCATCGCTTCAAGCCAGGGCCGTTCGCCGGTGGTCGTTTTGCGCGAGGCCGAGCAGGCGCTTCAATGGGCCAAAACAGAAGGCCCGGAATCAATCCGGTGCTTTGGTGAATCGTCGCAGCCCGCAACCGCCCCGGTAACGTTCCTTTCGCCAACATCCGGCGATGAACTGCTGGCCTGGTAGCGATAGAGCGGCCTGGAAAAGGCGACGGCTCAGGATCTGGGAATAGGGAGGCCGGCTGCCGATTCCAGTTCCAGAAACTCCTGGAATACGTCGTTTGAAAGCAGTTGGCCCTGTGAAGTCAGTCGCACCGTCTTGCCGTCTGAAGTGACCAGGCCCGCGTCCACGAGCTTTGCAACAACCTCAAGCGCGCGGGCCATTGGCTCCCGACCGAACTCGCGTTTCACAACGAGCACGTCAACGCCAGCATTCAACCGCAGTCCCAGAAACCACGCTTCTTCATGCTGCTGTTGGGGCGAAAGCCAGACTGTCTCCGCTGGTTCCGGGCCGCCGAGATATGCTTTCATGTCGCAGGTTGTTGTCGACCTCAGCACGCGACCGCAACACGGAGAGCCCGCCGCCTGCAATGCCTCGCGCAGCATTGACGATGCATCGAGGCCCAGGCCGAGGTACGGCCGCCGTTGCCAGTAGCGCAGGTTATGCCGCGACTCAAACCCGGGCCGGCAGAAGTTCGAAATCTCGTACTGCCTCAGACCGCCGCGATCCAGCGTCTCAATAGCTTCCGAGTACATCCGCGCGATGGCATCGTCCGTGGGAACCAACTCCGCGTGGTAGCGCGCGCCATGGGCCAGCAACTCGCGCCCCAGGCGAGAGTCCTCGTCCACCTCCAGCATGTACATGCTGGCGTGGGGAACGCCGCAGTCGGCGAGCACCGCCAGCGACTCATGCCACGAAGCGAAAGTTTGCCCGGCGAGCCCGGCAATCAGGTCAACGCTGAGATTGGTGATGCCTGCGGCGCGCAGCATATCCATGTCTTCGACAACTAGGGCACGGTTGTGCAGCCTCCCGCTCACCGCCGCTTCGCGGTCGATGAACGACTGCACACCCAGGCTGACGCGATTGACGCCTGCGGCAACCAGCGCCGAAAGGGTCCGGCTCGCCAATTGTCCCGGCGCGCACTCGACGGTGATTTCCGCGTCGGGCGCGAGATCGAAATTCGTGTGCATGGCTTCAAAGAGACGGGCAAGCAACTCGGGCGCAAGCAGAGTAGGCGTCCCGCCACCAAGGTAGACTGTGTCCACATGGCGCGGCAATCCGACGCCGATGCGCGACGCCCACGTTCCGGCCGCAGCCATATCTTCAATTACCCGGTCTACATACCGTTTGTGCCCGCTAGCCGGATAAACGCCGGACGCAAAGTTGCAGTAAGTGCACTTTGACCGGCAAAAGGGGATCGAAATGTATAGCCCCAGCGAGTTGTCCTGCGTCCCGGTCATGAATGGATTGTTTCATGCTGCGGGGGCGGGATAGCCTGGACGCACGCTGCCCCGCCCGTGCAAGAATTGAAACAAGGAGATCCCGTTTGAAAGCCTGGCCAGTCGTGGGCATCGTCTTGATGCAAGCCATCCTGTCGCTTGCCCATTGGTTCATTTATCACACCTGGATCGTCTTCTGGGTTCCCCTCAGCCCGGCGGCCATATCGGCGCTGCGGGTCGCAGTATGGTTGCTGTCGATGAGCTTTATCGTCGCAGCCTTGCTCGGCTTCTATTTCTCCAACCCGCTGGTTGCCCTTCTCTACAAGGTCGCCGCCGTGTGGCTGGGAATGTTGAATTTCTTCTTTCTTTCAGCCTGCCTCTGCTGGCTGACCGCGCTTGGGTTCAAGCTGTCGGGGCTGCCGCCCAACCGGCCTGTGATCGCAGGCGTGCTCTTCGGCCTGGCGCTTGCCGCCTGCGTCTATGGCCTGCTCAACGCTCGATGGATTCGCGTTCGGCGCGTGGCAGTGAGACTCCCAAACTTGCCCGAATCGTGGCGCGGACGCACCGCGCTGTTACTCAGCGACCTGCATCTTGGCCACATCAACGGTCTGCGGTTCTGCCGCCGCATGGTAGCCATGGCCGCGGACCTACGCCCTGACATTGTCTTTATCCCCGGCGATTTGTTCGATGGCACTGAGGCCGATTCGCACCGCATGGCCGCGCCCTTCCGCGAACTCTCAGTTCCCTTCGGCCTTTATTTTTCTACCGGCAACCACGACGAGTTTGGCGGCGGAGACCACTACGCCGAAGTCCTCACGCGAACCGGCATCCGCGTCCTAAGCAATGAAAAGGTCGTGGTTGATGGGCTGCAAATCGTGGGCGTTCCGTATGGCGACTCGACCTACCCGATCCGCCTGCGAGCCACGTTGGAGTCCCTGCAACTGAATCCCGAGATGGCCAGCATTCTGCTGAACCACGTGCCCAACAGGCTGCCGATCGTGGAACAGGCTGGAGTTAGCTTGCAACTCTCCGGCCACACTCACGGCGGGCAAATGTTTCCCTTCAGCTGGCTTACGCGGCGCGTCTTCGGCAAATTCACCTACGGCTTGCAGCAGTTCGGCGCATTGCAGGTGTACACGTCGAGCGGGGCCGGCACGTGGGGTCCGCCGATGCGCGTGGGAACCCATCCTGAAATCGTATTGCTCGAATTCGAATGATCCGTGCGCGAGTGGCTTTGCTGCGATAGAGTGATTCTTTGATTTGGAAAGGTCAAGACAATGTTGTTTTCGAGCCAACGCTTACTGGTAGTTTTGGTAACAACCACTCTGCTGGCAGGAGTGGGGGCAAGGGCGCAGCAAGCCGGCCAGATTTCTAAAGCCGGCCCGTCGCTGGATTTTCCCACCGTTCTTTATGGCGCGGCCTACTACAACGAGTACATGCCCCAGGACACACCGACTGCCCAGGCCGACCGGCTCGACAAGGACGTAGCCCTCATGAAGGCTGCCGGCCTCAACGTGGTACGCATGGGCGAGTCCACCTGGAGCCTGTGGGAACCTGAAGACGGACGCTTTGAATACGCCTGGATGGACCGCGTTGTTGACGCCATGGGCAAGGCCGGCATCAAGGTCATCCTTGGAACGCCTACCTATTCGATCCCTGCGTGGATGGCTCATCAACACCCAGAGATACTGGCCCGGCGCATGAGCGGCGACAGGTTTGGCGGTCCCGGCATCGACGCGACTTATGGCATGCGCCAAAACATGGACACCGACTCACCAGCCTATCGTTTTTATGCGGAGCGGCTCATCCGCCACATCGTAGCCCACTACAAAAACAACCCGGCGGTCATCGGCTGGCAACTCGACAACGAAACATCCAGCTACGACGCCGCCAATCCAGACGTCTTTATTGGCTTTCAACATTATCTGGAGAAGAAATTCGGCACTCCGGAGGCGCTGAGCAAGGCGTGGTTCCTGAATTACTGGGGCGAGAACCTGCACACATGGGAAGACCTGCCCACGCGTGACGGCGCGCAGAGCACGGGCTACAAGCTGGAGTGGTCGCGCTGGAGCCAGATGCGGGTTACCGGCTTTCTGCATTGGCAGGCTGCACTGGTGCGCGAGTGCGCGGGATCGAGCCAGTTTGTCACCACCGACTACGGCAGCATGATGCGCCACGACGTAAATGAAGAAGCCATCGCAGAAGCGCTGGACATTCCCGCCGACAATATTTATCACGGGACGCAGGACCATTACGACGGCGCGACGCAGGCCATCCAAGCGGACTTTAGCCGCTCGCTGAAGCACGGAAATTTTCTAGTGACGGAGACCAACGCGCAAAGCACTGACTGGAGCTCGGCATTTCAGTTCCCGCCGTACGACGGGCAGATGCGCGAGGATGTTTACACTCACATTTCCAACGGCGCCAACATGGTGGAGTACTGGCATTGGGCCTCGATCGCCGCCAACCAGGAGACTTACTGGAAGGGCGTGCTCTCGCACGATCTGGAGCCCAACCGCGCCTATGCCGAGGTCGCCCGCACCGCGCACGAGTTAGAGAAAATCGGCCCGCATCTTGTCGGCACGCAGATTCACAATCAAGTCGCCATCCTATGGTCCCGTGACTCTGCTAACGCAATTGGCTTCATGCCGTTTACATCGAACGCTTCCATGCCCTGGCTTCAGGGCCAACCCTCGGCCGGCTACGACTCGTTGGTGAAGCAGATTCACCGGTCACTCTACGACTTGAATGTGGGAACGGATTTTGTCTTCCCAACTACCACAGATTTCTCTCCCTACAAACTGCTGATCGTTCCCGCGCTCTATATCTCCGACGATGCCCTGCTACAGCGCATAGCGGATTACGTGAAGAACGGCGGCCATGTGGTAATGACATTCAAGAGTGGATTCGCCAATGAAGACTCCGCAGTGCGATGGGTGCGCGCGCCGGGGCCATTAAGGGAGGCCGCGGGTTTCAGCTACCAGGAGTTTTCAAACCTCGAAAATCCGCTGGCGTTGAAGGGCGACCCCTATCACGTTGGTGATAGCAACAAAGTCGAACATTGGGCTGAGTTCCTGATGCCGGAGCACGCCAAAGCAATCGCCTACTATGACCATCCCTTCTTCGGGAAGTGGCCGGCGATCACGGAGAACAATTTTGGTTCCGGGTCCCTGCTCTACGAAGGAACCTATCTATCTGACAAGCTGCAAACCGCGGTGCTCAAGAGTGCGATAGAAGAAGCGAACCTCACCGGTCCCGATCAGCAGCTTCCCGCAGCGGTCCACACGCGGCACGGCATGAATCGCATGGGCAAGCGCCTGCACTACTACTTCAACTATTCGGGCGGGGAGGTCAAGGCCAGTTATTCCTACGGCGCCGGAACCAGCATTCTCGACGGCAAGGCGGTTACCAAAGGCGCTCTGCTGAACCTGCCGCCATGGGACTTGGCTATCATTGAAGAGCAGTAGCCAAGGGGGAGTCTTCTCCTCGGTTACCCAGACGACATCGAGGACAAGGACTGAATGAATCCGGATTCCCCATCACCCAAACCTGCCGGAAAGGCAGTGGTTCGCACCCGGCTCTCCGGATACGATCTGCTGCTGAATGCCCGGCTCAACAAGGGCACCGCCTTTACTGAAGAAGAACGCAACGTCTTCGGCCTCCATGGCCTGCTGCCGCCGCACGTGGGAACACTTGAGGACCAGCGTGAGCGGCGCAAGATTGCCCTGGACCATCGCGACACCCCGTTCGGCAAGTACCACATGATGCGTGATCTGCAGGACAACGACGAGACGCTGTTCTATTCGTTCATCGCTCACAACATTGAAGAACTGCTGCCCATCGTCTACACCCCGACGGTAGGCGAGGGATGTCAGCGTTTCAGCGAAATCTGGCGCAAGCCGCGCGGTCTTTTCATCAGCTATCCCAACAAGGACCGCATCGATCAGATACTTGCCGACCGGCGCTACGACAATGTGCGCTGCATCGTGGTGAGCGACGGCGAACGCATCCTGGGCCTGGGCGATCAGGGCGCTGGCGGCATGGGTATTCCCATCGGGAAGATGGCGCTCTACACCGCGCTTGCCGGCATCCCTCCCGAGCATTGCCTGCCGGTGCTGCTGGATGTGGGCACCGACAATGAAACCCTGCTCAACGATCCCATCTATATCGGCTGGCAACACCAGCGGGTCCGCGGCAAGGAGTACGACGAATTTGTGGAGGCCTTCGTCTTTGCAGTTCAGCGCCGCTGGCCGCACATTCTGCTACAGTGGGAAGATTTCGCCGGCGACAACGCCGCAAAGTTGCTGAAGCGCTATCGCAACCGGCTCTGCACCTTCAACGACGACATCCAGGGAACAGCGGCCATAACCACCGCGACCCTTATGGCGGCGGCAACCGCAACAGGCACGCCACTGAGCCAGCAGGTTATTGCCATGTACGGTACCGGCGCTGCCGGAGCGGGCATTGCCAACCTGTTGCTTACCGCGATGCAGGAAGAAGGCTTGAGCCAGGAGCAGGCCCTCAAGCGGCTCTATGTCTTCAACCGCTATGGACTCGTGATTGAAGGCAGTAGAGGCATCAAGGAGGGCCAAAGACCTTTTGCGCGGGCAAGGGCGGACGTGGAAGGCTGGCACCTTTCCGGCGCGAGAGACATCTCGCTGCTGGAAGTTGTTCGCAATGCCAAAGTCACGATTCTGGCCGGCGTCTCTGCCCAGGCGGGCGCATTCACTGAAGATATCGTTCGCGAGATGGTTCGCCATACTGCGCGGCCCATTATCTTTCCGCTTTCCAACCCAACGTCCTGCGCCGAGGCCGCACCCGCGGACCTGCTTCATTGGACTGACGGCAAAGCCATCGTCGGCACCGGAAGCCCATTTCCGCCGGTTGAAGTGAACGGCAAGTTGACCCGCATCGCGCAGGTCAACAACTCGTATATCTTTCCTGGCCTCGCTCTCGGCATCCTGGTCTCCAGGGCCAGGCGCGTTACCGACAGTATGATTATGGCAGCCACCAAAACGCTTGCGCAGCTCTCGCCGGCACGGCAAGACAGCACGCGGCCGCTACTTCCTCCGGTTGCCGAATCGCGCAAGGTGGGCATGATGGTTGCGGAAGCCGTGGGCCGGCAGGCGATCGCCGACGGGGTGGCAGACGTGGACACTGCCGAGGCTCTGATTGAAGAACTCCACGCGTATGTATGGGAGCCGGTTTACCTGCCTTATGAACGGATTGATTGACGTCAGGCTCAGGGCGGCCCGGTTTGCTTTCAGGATTTGATTTTCCGAATAGTGTTTGATCGAGGGGGATTCATGAAGTATTCACTACGCCGCACCGGGTTCCGGACGCCGGCAATCGCGATTCTGATTCTATTGTTCCTGGCTGTTTCCGGCTTCTCGCAACGTAGACGGCATGAAGCGCCCAAGCCGACCGGGCCGTGGATGAACACCGCCCTCTCGGCCGATGAGCGCGCCGACCTGGTGCTGAAAGAGATGACGCTGGACGAGAAGGTGGCCCTGCTGCATGGCGTGGGCATGCCGACTGAAGATCCTCTGACGCCGGAGAACGCGCCATCGAATCGCGGCGTGGGTTATGCGGTGGGCGTTCCGCGGCTGGGCATTCCCGGCATCGATATGAGCGATGCTGCTTACGGCGTGCGCTCCAGCCAGGCCAATGGGCGCTACTCCACTGCCCTGCCCGCCAACGTGGCGGCGGCGGCAAGCTGGGACACCGATGCGGCCTACGAGTACGGCAAGCTGATCGGACACGAACTGCGCGCGCAGGGCTACAACATGTCGCTGGGCGGCGGCGTGGACATTACGCGCGAGCCGCGCAACGGGCGGACCTTTGAATATCTGGGTGAAGACCCGGTGCTGGCCGGAACGCTGGTGGCCCGGCTGATTCAGGGAACCCAGTCCGAGCACGTTATCGGCGACATCAAGCACTACGCCTTCAACGACCAGGAGAGCGGGCGCAACTCCGTAGACATCAGTGTTGGCAAGCGCGCGGCGCGCGAGTCCGACCTGCTGGCCTTCGAGATTGGCGTCACCGAGGGCCATCCGGCGGCGGTGATGTGCTCCTACAACCGCGTGAACGGCGACTTTGCCTGCGAGAACAAGTACCTGCTGAACGACGTGCTGAAGAAGGATTGGAAGTTTCCTGGGTTCGTCTTGTCGGATTGGGGCGGGACGCACTCGACGGAAAAGGCCTCTGCAGCGGGCCTGGATAACGAACAGCCCGGGCGCTTCTTCTACGAGGCCAAATACAAGGCCGCGGTGGAAGCGGGAACGATTCCGCAGTCAGAACTCGACGAGCACGTGCATCGCATTCTGCGCTCCATGTTTGCCGCAGGCGTCATCGACTACCCGCGCGAGCGCTCGGTCATCGATCCCTTTGTGGGATTGGAAGTGGCGCGGAAGATCGAAGAAGGCGGCATCGTGCTGCTCAAGAACCAGCACGCCGGGCTGCCTCTCGACGCCGCAAAGTTGCACAGATCGGA
>OCZT010003324.1_pt1 | contig 16430 bp, 4 predicted proteins | sample 1539031 | NCBI WGS metagenome assembly OCZT01 (sample SAMEA3539308, study PRJEB22396) | soil metagenome | biome: tundra; feature: field; material: soil | place: USA | collected 2010-05 | depth 0.15 m | reverse complement strand
ATGCTGGAGATAGCGGACTTCGCCACCGGAGCGGTCGTTGTTCCCGTCGATCTGCCGTACACTCTGTCGCCAGCGTAAGCCACGGTAAAGTTGTCGCTTCCGGCCGCCACCGGCGCCAGGGTTAATGTGGCCGAACCATTCGTCAAGGTTCCCGACACCTTGGCCGTCGCGCCGGTGACCGTAGTGAAGGACACGGTGACGGTCCCGGTGGGAACGATGGTGCCGCTCTTGGGGGTTACAGTCACGGTTACCGGCGTATTGATCACCTGAGCCGTGCTGGCCACAGAAATGCCCGATACCACCGATATGGCCAGCGGCGCGGCCACACCGGTTGCGTTCACAACGATGGGTGAATTCGCGCCATTGCTTTGAATCCCGATCTGGCCGGTGAGGGTGCCCTGTTCTCCAGGCCCCGGAGCCAAGGTTACGTCCACCTCGCAGGTGCTGGCCGGCGCCACCGGGCTGCCGCTGACACAGCTCACATCGGAGCCGGTATAGTCGATCGCATTCGTGCTGGTGTACCCGGTGATGGTCAGTGGCGCGTTTCCATCGTTGGTAATCGTGGCATCCAAGGAAGGTTGATCCCCAAGGGGCACGTTGCCGAAGTTGAGCGAGCCGCTGGCGCTGACAAGGTGCACGTTCTCAGCCGTGCCATCGGCCAGATACACATTCCCCATATTGTCGATGGCCACTGCCATGGGATTGGTCACGGTGGCGGCGATCGCGGTCTGATTGGCGGCATTCAGTGCGCCGCTTGCGTATGGAATCCTCACGGTGCCGCCCGACGAGGAAACGTACACCGCGCCGGAGGGATCGATTGCCACGCCGGTAGGATTGCTCAGTGTGTTCAGCAAGGTCGTGAGCGACCCGTTCGAAAGTTCAAAGAGGTTCGAGCCGTCAATCACGTAAAGGTTGTTGCTTGAATCCACGGCTACGCCTGATGGAGCCTTGAACCCTGTGGTAAGAAAGACCTCCGATTGGCCAAAACTGCCCAAGGAGCCGCCCAGGTTGTTCAGCTCCACAACACGCCCATTCGCCGGGTCGGCGACATACAGGTGACCCAGTCCATCTGCCGCAAGGTTCAGGTTGGCGCCTAACCCGCTCACCAAGGTCATTTGGCCCGCGGCGTTCAGCCCGCCTGGCCCATAGGGAACTTCGAACACGTTGCCGCTGTCGGCGATGAACACATCGCCGGCGCCATCGACGGCCACTCCGGTAGGAGCGGTCAATCCCGTACCGACGGAGACACCAGTGGCCGATGCGCCCGAACCCGCAGCATACATCAGAACTTTTCCAAGGCCGGCATCGGCAACGTAAACATTGCCCATCGCATCTGTCGCCACCTGGCTCGGTGTCTTCAGGCTGCCGCCGACGGCGGACTCCCATGCCGGAGTCGTCTCGATTGCCCCAGCCAGCCCGGTGCCATGCAGCGCAGTCGTTGCAACCGTTGTATAGACTGTCTGCTTATTCACGGTCGCCGAAGTCTGCATCAGCAACTGGCCGGAAACGCTGCCGGCAATGTGCGGATTCACAGCAACGCTGACAGTGCAGCTATTGACAGCGGATGAGGTCGCGGAGAGAGGGATGGGATAGGTCGTTCCTGTGGTGCAGGCTGTGGCTCCACTGTTCGACACCGTGAAATCCGGGGTGGTGACGCCGCTTTCCTGGATGATGAACCTGGCCGGAGTGATAGGGCCGGCTTGGGAGAAGGAGTAGTACACCGTGACCGGCGTACCCGGGGTCCCCACGGGAGATGAGCCCAGTTCGGCGTTGCCCAGACTGACCGCCGCGATATCCTTGATGCCGTTCCATAGTGTGGAAGTCGGTATATACAAAGTATCGCCGGCCCTATTGAGGCTGATTTGCCCTGAGGCGGGAGCCGGCGTGATCATCACCCATGCGGCCGGATTGAGAGTGCCTGACTGATTCGGAACCATGAACACGCCTGCGCTGCTATCCCCCACGTAGAGGTTGCCGGCCGCGTCCACCGTCATGCCTGAAATGCTGGAGAGAAGGGGAACAATCTTGCCCGTTGTAGGGTCGATGGTAGTGGGATCCACGTACGCAAGCGACTTGTCGTTGGCCAGATTGACGGTCCCTGCCGGGACCTCCAGAACGTGGGGTATGCCGCCATCTTCCCAGATAAAGATATTCCCAGCGTTATCGATGGCGAGCGCCCTGGGCCTGGACGTGGTGGAACTGATGACCGTCTGGATTTTGGTGGCGTTCCCAGATTTATCCGCGGTCCACGAGATGACCGAGGGGGAACAGCATTCTGAACCCAGCACAAAAGTGCCGTTGGCACCTGCCGCGAGTCCGGCGCCCTGGAAATAGCCTGCAAGAGAAGAAATCGGGTTTATAACCGAATCGGCAGACACATTCCAGGATTTGGTGGCGGTGTCGTAGGGGATAAGCTGCAATCCGCCATTCCAGTTGTTGCTCAGGTACAGGTTGTCGTACTTGTCAATGGTTATGCCGACGTTGGCCCAATCACCGCCGGGACCGCTTTTGCCCGAAGCAAAGAGCGTGATCGGGGCTCCGCCGCCGGCGGGATACTGATAGACGGCCGCATTTTGAAAATCCGCGATGAGAAAATCCCCATGGCTTGAGACTGCGGATTGCCAGATCGCACCATACGTGGGCGGGGCCGTCAAACCATTGACAACAGTGGACGTCACCAGCGGCGAAGCGCCCTGCTGGCCTGCGGCTCGTTCGCAAAAGCAAACGCTTAGCAGAAGCAGCGTAAACGCAATTCCAGCGAACCGGCGCAGAGCGGTGAACGACGTGGTGGCCATAACATTCCTCCCCAAAAACTTGTATCGAACTTTCCGCGAATGGCTTCACTCCACTCGTGATTCGAGGCTTCCCTTTTCTGCCGCCTTCGGGGAGCTGCCTCGAACTCCCCGAAAGCACTTTTCGATCTGCCTGTCTTCCTTGGCAGCCCCTATTTCACGGTCGTCGTCAAGGTGAACAACGGCGTCGTCAGCGAGTTTTGCTGTTCGTTCTGGGGATTGACGGTGATAATTTGCACTGCAAAGGTGCCGGCTGGTGTCGTGACGTGGGGCGCGGGCGGCGGCGTCGAGTACGCCGCATTGGTGCAAGCGGTAATGCCCATGAATGCGCCCGCAAGCATAACCGCGAGACAAAGCATGGTCAGATAGCGGTTGAGTCTCTTCCGCCCGGCGATCAATCCCACCAGGCCCAAGCCGAATACTCCGGCCAGCGACCAGGGCGCCACCCGCGCCACGGAAGATGTCGCGCCGTTGACCGGCACATTGGTGCTGATGGTCACCACGATGGTGGCGGGCGCGGTGGTTGGGTTTCCGTTGACGTCGTGACCCACGCCAATTTCGGGATTGTCGAAGGTGCACTCCGAGTACTCCGGCAGCGTCGCGGTGACGCATTCCACATTAACGTTCTGATTGAATCCCACCAGCGGCTTGAGAGTGAGAGTTACCTGGCCGGGCGTGCCGGGGGTCAGCGTCATCGTGGCCGGACTCGCCGTAATCTGAAGGCTGGGAACGATGACCTGGAATGTGGGCAACGATTTACTGACGCTGGCAAAGTTCACGTCGCCGTTGTACACCACCGTGAGTTTATACACTCCCTGCGCAAGATTTGTGGTTGAGAAGATGGCGTTTCCGCCGGCGTCCAGCGGGATCGCGGCCTGCGACGGATCGACCGGCGCTCCTCCCCGCAGGAAGCTCACCGTTCCGGTCGGCGTTCCCACGCTCGAGGTCACAGAAGCCGTAATCGAAGTTTGGCTTGCCACACTCACATAGGTATTTCCAGCCCAGACCGTTACGTTTTCTGGGTTGAGTGTGCAGTTCTGCGCACTCGCAGTCGGGCAACCCGGCGGGCCGACCGCAACCGCCGGTACCGCCTGGTTGACGGTGAACTTGACCTTGCCACCGCTGGCAGCGAAGTCAGGCGGGGTACCCGCCACCCCCAAGCCACCGTAGTTTGCCACGGCAGTATAGGTTCCGCCGAGCAGTCCGGTATAAGACTGTGTGGCGACGCCATTCGTCAAGTTCAGGGTAAGTTTCTTATGGCCGGTGAGCGCCAGAGTGACTGAGCCGGTCGGGGTGCCGTTGCTTGAAGCCTGGGCGGCGACCGTCACGGTGATCGACACACTCCCTGGGTAGACCACGCCGCTGGATGGCGTGACAGTCACGGTGGTCGTGGTCGCATTGCGCGGATCGGTTACCGCGTTCGCTGAAAGTGCAAGGTGGACGGAAGGCGCATTCTCGGCATTGCTAAGGATGGCTACGGACGCGGTGCTCGTGCCCGCAGCCGAGGGCGCCAATGCAACATCGAAGTAGCAGAACTCTCCCGGCGGGGTCTGAGTGGAGGGACCGCATGGCGGAGCGTCACTGGGAGTTCCCACGGAGTAGTCGCCGGCGTTGGCGCCCGTGAAGACATCGCCGCTGAGCGCCGAGAGAGTCAAGGGTGTATTGCCAAGGTTGAATAGCTGCGCTTCCACGTCTGACTCGGCGAAGGGAATAATCTGCCCGTAGCTGATCGAGCCGCCGGCGCCCAGTTGCTTCATGCCTGCAGTTGTGCCGGAGCCATAGGAAACATACGCATTCTCCATGCCGTCCAGCGCCACGCCAAACGGGGCGGTGGCCAGATCGCTTGCCACCTGGACCGCGCCATTGACGTTCAGGCCGCCTGTGGAGGTCTCATAGGGGATCCAGACAAGACCACCCGATTGCGCCACGAATACGGAACCGGAGGGGTCAACCGCCAGCCCGGTCACGGGAGCGGAGAGCGTGCTGGTGATCTCAGTCTCGCCTCCAGAGGGCGTCAGCTCCCACAGGTTCGATCCATCGGCCACCCACACATTTCCCGAATTGTCGGTGGCGATGGCCGACGGTCCGGTAAACTTGATGCCGGTCCCCATGGCGTTGAGCGGCCGGTCCTGCAACATGAGAGACGTCAGCGGATTCGATACCTTGACAACCTGCTTGTTCGTCTCATCGGCCACATAGACGTTGCCCTCGCCGTCGGCGGCAAGATTGAGATCGTTGCCGAGCCCGGTCAAAAGCGTCGTCTGCTGCGCAGGCGCCAGGGCGCCGTTGATATACGGAATCTCGATGATGTTGCCCGAGTCGCCGATATAGACATCGCCCGCGCCGTCAACGGCAACGCCGGTCGGCGCCGTCAGGTTTGACCCGATCGTCGATCCGGCGTTCGAAACCGATCCGGCCGGGAACATTTTGACCGTGCCCAGGCCCGGGTCTGCCACATAGGAATTTCCGAAGGCATCGGCTGCCACTTGTTTCGGCTCACTCAAGCCCGAGGCGACTGTCTGCTCCGAGACTGAAGAAAGAATGGAAACCGCCGGACCTTGACCAATGCCGTTCAAATAGGCGTTGCTCCCGGCGACGATGTTGTTTTTCGAATCGAGAATCTGCAGCTCGCCGGTCACGCTTCCGGCCGTCTGCGGATTCAGCTTCAGGAAGAATTGGCACCAGCTATTTTCCGAGGCAGTGGTCTCTACACCGGAAAAAGCCGGATAGGCGGTACCGGCCGTGCATGGCGCCACGGCCGGGCTGACCGTGGGATCGGGGTTCGGATTCGTGGTGACGGTGGTGAAGTTTTTGCTTCCCGGCTTCGCGTAGGCGAAGCTCGCCGGAGTCATGGCGGTGCTGAAGCTATAGAAGACCGTCTGGGTAGCGCCCGGGGTTCCTACGGGGGATTGGCCCAGATTGGCTGCTCCCGGGACCCATAGCACAATGCCTGAGGTGGTGCAGGTGGCAGGATTGAGGGACGTACACGGTGGCGCATTGGTGCCAGCCGGCGCCCAGTTGCTTCCGCCGTTCCCGTTCGGGATCCAGAGGTAACCTCTGGGGTCGATCGCAACCGGGAATCCCGCGGCGACCGGCGCTACCTGCACGGCATCGCTCCAGACCAGGTTCGGTGCCTTCGGGGTGCCCTCGTTGGGGACCATCACCACCATGCTGGCTTGGCCGCCGTAGGAATTGCCGTCATTCTCGCTGGAAAGGTAGAGATTGCCGGCATCATCGAAGGTCATTCCCTTGAAATTGAAACCGGCCGAGGCGGCGTCGATTCGCGGCAGCTTTTCCTCAGCAGACCCGGTTGCATCGCCCGCAATTGGAGCGGAGCCGGCGACAATCTCACGCACGCCGGTGACTCTCGAACTCGGCGACGTATAGACGCTCTCCATAAAGAAAATGTTCCCGGCGTGGTCGAGCGCGACGATATTGCCACCCGTCAGCATGCCGGTGATCACGCGCACAACGGTTCCCGGGGTGCCGTTTGCATCCACGGTAAACTTGTCGATTTCGCCGGTGTTCGACCAGGCAACGACCATGGTGCACGGAAAGCCATTGTCGCAGTTAATGGCCACATCCTGGGGCTCGATCGCCGTCGGAGTCCCATTCAGTGTGACGCTGGGCGAGCTGGCCCAATTGGCGGGCGGGTTCCAGGTTCCAATAGCCGGATTGTATGTCGCCCGGATAAAGTGAACGGCGCTGCCATACCGGTCGGTGATGTAGAGCGTGTCGTTGGCGTCGAGAGCCATGCCCGAGTTCCAGTACGATCCCGAGGCTTCCAGCGTCGACCCGTTCGACGACTGTCCGGTCGGCGCCGGTCCCTCCAATAGGGTCGGCGCCGGTGCGCCGGGCGCCCACTGATAGAGGTTGCTCACGGCGTTGTCCAAAAAGAGCACACTGCCGTTCTTCGCCACTTTGACCGAATAGATTTGGCTCCATTGGCCGGTGCTGCCGTGGCCGAAGGGAACGACCGAGCCAACCGTGACCGGTACCGGCGCCTTGATCGGCAACTGCGCCGCGGCCGGGCCGTTCAAGAACAAGCCGACAATCGGAAACAGGCACGCGATCCGTGCAACCCGACGAAGCAAAACAGCAGACTCGATGGCCATACTACCCCTCCGAAACAATCTCGATCCGTACTACCTTTGCGAACGGCTTACCTGCCGGCCGCATCCATCATGACGGCGTAAGGCAAGCGCCGCACTCTCTTGAATCCCCGGACCGAGCCGGCAAGCAATTGCCTCGCCGTCTGCCGGTCCTGCGCCCGGTGGCCTATAACATCGCGCACAGGCCGCCGGGAAAAGACCCGTTAGAACGTAAACTTCCCACCCAACTCCACCAACCGGTTGCCAACCTTGATATCCGCGACGCCGAAGTTCTGGTACGTGAGCACATTTTGCGTCAACTGCTTTCCAGCCGTCGCATTTTGGAAGTTAAGGGTGAGGTTGCTCGTATCTGATTGGTTGAACGAGACCAGCGGATGATTGAAGATGTTGAAGGCCGCCATCCGGATCTGCAATCTTCTCTTCTCGCCCATGGGAAAGTTCTTCAGCACCGTCACGTCGTGGTCCATGTAATACGGTGCGTGCATGTACGGGAGCCGGTACTGCCCGTTCGTCTCGGGGAGCGGCACCCCGAAGGCAAGCGGGTTGATGAACTGATGCTTGGCCGGTCCCCCGGCCAGTTTGCCTGTAACTGTCGGCATCAGTTGCACATCCGGCGTGCCCAGCCACACCGCCGGATTCATGCTCGTCACGCAGAACGTGGAGCCGTTCTTATCGGGAGGTATCCCGTAGGTCGCCGCGCAGGTCGAGTTCGATTGAGGACTGGACTGGTTTTGGTACGCGGTCTGCACCGGCAGAATCGCACCATATCCGAATCCGAAGTTCTCTCCCTGCTCAGACGCCAGTGGGAATCCACTCTGCACCGACGAAACCCCGGAGATCTGCCATCCGTTGGACGCCTCCGACAGAAGCCTGCCGCCGCCTTTGTAGCGTCTCCCCAGGTCGATAAGGTAGTGAACGTTGAACACTTGCGTGCGGTCGTACGGCACCGGGTTGTAATCGTTGCGCAGATTCACCGGGTCCGGGATGATGTTGTTGTAGGAAGAGGCGGTCGCCAGGTTCTTCGCAAACGTGTAGTTGGCGCCATACGAGACAATGCCCGCGGTCTTGTTCCAGATAACCTGCAGGCTATTGTAGTTCGAGTAAAAGTCGTGCTTCAGCTGGTAGATGTGCTGGTAGAAGGGGTACGGACGGAAGAAGTCCTGCTCCGGGGTGTCCAGGCTGCTGATACCGCCGCTAACGCCCTGGATGGTGGTCATCGACGACGGCACCAATCCCAGGTCGACGGTAAAGAGGTTATTTGAGGGGTTGGCAGGATTGGGATTCGCAGGACAGCCCAACTCAATGCCGCAGATGACGTTGATATCCGAAGCGCTGTTGTAATTGCTGTTGTTATACGAACCCAGGTTCACGTTGTGGCTGCCGACAAATGCCACCTCAAGGCGCGAGTGCCAGGGCATGCTCTGCGAGACCGCGCCGTTGTACTGGTAGTAGATCGGGCGAACCTTATCGTCCGGAGAAAGCGCATAGGCGGTGAAATCGGGAGGATTGAGGGGCGACTGGCTGTCGATCCCGCTGAAGATCAGCTTACCGGCAAGGATGCTGGTCTTGTATCCCTGGGCCGTGGCAGCCGCCAGGGCGTAGGGATTGAACTGTTCCTCGTTGCGATAAATGCCCCCGCCGCCGCGCAGCACCGTATTGCCCTTGCCGAAGATATCCCACGCGGCGCCAAAGCGGGGTGAAACGTAAGCCTTTGCCGGTGCGTTTACGGAGTTTGCCACGCCCGACTTCTGGGAATACCACGTCATGCCCGGCATGTTGAGGCTGCTGCAGTTGCGCGTGTTCCCACTGCACTGCTGGCTGTAAAGGGCGGGAGAGAATGTCGCCAAACCGTTGTTGTGACGGTCGGTCCAGGCTCCGAGATGCTCGACCCGCGCCCCCAGAGTGAGGGTCAACTTACGAATCTTCCAGGTGTCGTTGGCATACCCGGCAACCGACATGTAACGCATGTCGACGGTGGGAGTGAAGTTTGTCTGTGTAAAGGAATCCGCATAACCCATGTAGGCCATTGCTGTGGGATTGAAGCAGCTTCCGAGATAAGCGGACCCGGACAGGCGGAGATTGCCGGCCGTGCTGGGGTTTGAACAGGAGACGAACTGCGCGGATCCAAAAGGCGCCGGGGCGTACTCAAAATAACCGTTGCCGGGATTGAAGGTAAACTTCCCCTGCGGATATGCGCCGGGATCCGCTATGCCGTTGTAGGTCCCCGTTTCCCAATAGGCTCCGAACTGGAGGAAGTGGCTCCCCTTCTGCCAGCTCAAGTTGTCCTGAAGGACCGGATCGACCTTCTTTGTTCGTATCTGGTTGTTATAGAAGCCCCCGGGCATCAACAAATTTGGATAGCCGTTGCCTGCTCCATTGGCAATCGCGGGAACCGAATAGTCGCCGCCATTCTTGTACATGCCCAGATAGTTGAAGTTCCCCTTGCCGCCGTTATAGGCGTTCATGTTGAACCGGCTCGCGGCCAGCGGAGTCCCCATCTTCCCCGGCAGGCTGACGAAGGACATGGCAGCGTCGAATTCATTCGTCAAGCTGGCGCCTAATGTGCGGGTATAGCGCGCCGCCAAAATATTCGATACGTCGCCGGTGGTAACGTTGCCGGGATAGGGCATGGAGGACGCGGGGAAATAGCCCAGAGCCACCGGGTCTTGATCGACTTCTTTTTGCAGACCGTAGACGAAGAACAGCGTGTTCTTGTCGCTGACGTTGTATTGCAGCGTGGCCTTGAACGTTTCCCCGTTTTGCTGCTGGATGAGCTGCTGAATGTAGTTGTAGCCGAACCGATTGGTGAACGGATCGGCATTGGGCGCCGGCATCCAGTTCACCAGCGCCACGCCAGAGGAATTGGCATATGGCACGGCATTGTAGTTGTTGACAAGGGTTCCGTTGGGTAGATAGTTCTCCGAGAAGCACATCGCCTGAATGGCATTGGGATTGGCGGCGCCGTCCGGACGTCCGCCGCAGAGCTCGGCATCCAGCGATGCGGGACTGAAATCTCCCTTCCGTTCGGACATGGTGGGCACCCAGGCCGTCAATGCTTGTTGGTTGGCCTCAAAGCTCTGGTTGTAATACTCGAATCCCGCGAAGAAGAACAACTTGTCTTTGTTTCGATTGAAACTGGTGAACGGAATCGGCAACGGGCCGCCCAACTGGCCGCCGGGAAAGAGATACCGCCCAGCCGGCCGGGACTGGCGCAGGAGGTTGTCGTACCAGTCGTTGGTGTTCAGGAGCGTATCGCGCGCAGCCATGTAGGCTTCGCCGTGAAACGCAGAGCCGCCCATCTTGCTGACGGCGTTGATGACCGCCGGTCCCTTGGCATTCACGGCGCTGAAGGACGAGCTGGTGGCCTTGACCTCGGAAACCATTTCAATGTTGATCTGCTGCACCGTGCCCGAGTTGGTGGCAATATCGGTGAGCGAGACGCCATCGGTGACCACGGCGATGCCGGTCGTGCCGCTGCCATTGGCGGAATAAGCCCCTGTGGGACCGCTCAGACCGACGACGGCGGTGTTGTATCCCGGCCGGTTGTAGAGACCCTGATCGCCCGTGGACATGGCGTAGCCGGGGAGCATCCGGACCAGCTCCGTGGCGTCACGGCCGACCACGGTGAGGGTATCCAGGTCCTTGGCAGTGATAATGTCGCTGCGCTCGCCGGTGTCCAGCGCCGCCTTCATGGAATCGACCGCGGCTTCAACCGTCACTGACTCGCTGGCCTCGCCCACCTGCATCTTGATATCCGTAGAGCTGAGCTGATCGCCGGGGCGCACCGCGAAAGGCTGGGATTCCCAGGAGCGGAAGCCCGCGGCAGTGACCTCAAACTTGTAGCTGGTGCTGGGTATGACGGAGGCGAACGCGAAGGCGCCCGTGCTATTGCTGACCGTCCTGCTCGTGGTTCCATTCTGCTCGTTGGTCAAGACCACGACCGCCTTCGGAATCACAGCGCCGGTCGAATCGGTGACGATTCCGGTCACGCTTCCGGTGGACGCCTGGCCAAAAAGAGGCTGTTGCAGCAGCAGCAGGACGGTGGTCAGCAACACCAGCAACGAGGCCGTCGGCCTGATCCTCGAATAGAGCTCCATAGTAGTTTCCCCCCCGTCGGATACGGTTCATTTGCGTCCACGGCTCACAGTACAACCATGCACAGCTCTGAGACGCTTTGCCGAAACGAACTCAGACTCTTTTGTCTGATTTTGTTTCGGGGGGATTATTGCGCCGCGGAATCGGACCTGTCAAGCACCGTTATCAGAATTCTTTTTTCGCCTCAGAAACTTGCTGATTTTGCAGGCGTCTTGGTCGAGGAGAAGACCTCGCTTCCGGACGCTGGACCGCAAGGCCCGGCAACGCTCAATGCAGTAGTCAATCGTTTAAGAAGTAAAAAGAGTCGAGGGCGAAATGCCTAAATTAAGGCAGGATTCGACGGAATTCACCGGGACCTCACTCGGGTAAAGCCGTCTGCAATGGAAGCTCCGCAGGTTGCTTGACCCGGATGCTTGCCAATCTGATTTGGTATCGATATCATTCTCCATAGGCCGAGCCCGTTGGAATCCACTTTTTGGAATATCGGCTCTGCGCGTCATCGCTCTGCGCCTGGGCATGGCGGCAATTTGGCCGGTTAGAATTGCGCAAGTGCGATTGCCGGACCACCAGTTCCGGCGCCCGCAAAAAGGGGACAAACCATGCGCCGATTCGTTTGGATTCTTCTCAGCACGTTACTCTTCTCCTTTCCACTTCAGGCAAAAGTGGTCGTTTTCTGGCAGCCGGGCTTTCCCACACTAGCCAGCCAGCCGGTCGATCGCGCCAGTCTTGGAAAGGCCCTCGCCGCCCTGGACCCGGCGCCGGAACTGGTTTTCGCGGATGAGGCAATGCTCGCCCTTACGGAAACCCTCTCGGATGCAGAGCTCCTGGTGCTGCCCTATGGTTCAGCCGTCCCTGCCGGGGCGTGGAAGAGCATCGAGCAATTCCTCGATGGCGGCGGGAACCTGCTTGTCATCGGTGGTCAGCCCTTGCGGGTTCCGGTGCGATTCGTCGATCGGCAATATGTTGCAGACAGCCCGCAGGATACCTATTCCCGCGTATTGGGCTTTCGTCACACCTATGAGGTTCCCGTCCCCCAAGACGCGGTGTTTCGCTGGAAGGCCGGCTACTCCTGGCTGCCCGCGGTCAAAGTGCGCGCGCAACGGTTTTTTGCGGTGGAAGGACGCCTCGACGGCCTGGGATATATGGCGGACGCCACCGGATCGTTGGTGGCGGCTCCCGTCATTGTCGCAAATCACGCCGGCGGAGGCCTGGATCGCCGCATGGCTGGCAGCCGGATCGTCGCTCTGGACTTCGACCCTGAGCCCGGCTACTGGCAAAGCGCCGATGGCGTTGCGCTGATCCAGCAGGCGGCCGGGTACGCCCGCCAGGGCAGCGTCGACTTCTCAGTCGAGACGTTTTTTTCCGCGCTACGTCCCGGCGAGCCGCCTCTGATTACGGTGCACCTGCGCGCACCCCGCCAGGAGCGGCTTGGCGCAATGGTGAGCGGCGAGGTCAAACTCGAGCTCCGGTCGGAGAAAGGCGTGATTGCCACCGCCACGGTTCCCTTTACCGGCAAAGGAAAAGCGGACCTGGGTTCTATCTTCCATGAAGCACTGCCGCCCGCGTTTTACGAGGTTTCCGCGATCCTGAGCGAGAGCGGGCAGGCCCGCGAGTTCTATCGGACCGGCTTTTGGGTCACCGATCGGAGCGCCCTCGCATCCGGGCCCCCACTCGGCGTGCACGGCGACTTCCTGACGCTGGACGGCAAGCCGTTTTTCCCGGTCGGGACCAACTACTTTACCACCGAAGAGAACGGCTGGGATTTCTCGGGGCCGAGGAACGCATGGGTATGGGACAAGGATTTCGAGGAGATGGCGGCGCACGGAGTCAGCTTTGTGCGCACCGGTGTCTGGATGCCGAACGGGAGGTTCATTGACGCCAGTACAGGCGGCACAAGTGAGCGGTTTCTGCGCAATCTTGAGGCCTTTCTCCTCTGCGCTCACAGGCACAACATTGCCATCAACTTCACATTCTTTGCCTTTTCCCCACGGTCCGGGGCGTTCCCGCGGAGCCAGGATGGAGCCGCAATCCAGCCGAATCCATACACCGACCCGGCATCGGTTGAGGCGGAGCAGGCCTATGTCCACTCAGTTGCCGAGCGCTTCAAGGACGTGCCATGGCTCTCGTGGGACCTGATCAACGAACCCAGCTTCTCCAATCCCGGCCAGATCTTCAAAGGAAACTATCCCAACGCCGACCCCACCGAGATCGCCGCCTGGCATAAGTGGCTAAGTCATAAGTATGCCAGCCTCTCCGCGCTGGGCGATGCATGGCGAACGCCGGCCGAAAGTCTGGGCAGCTTTGAAGGCGTTCCACTGCCCACCATCGCCGATCTTCGCTATGAACGATCTGGCAATCCGAACCAGGTTCGCGCCCTCGACTACAACCTGTTTGCGCAGGATATGTTCAGCAACTGGGTCAAGGGCATGGTTTCAGTGATCCGGTCATCCAACCCCAACCAATTGATCGACGTCGGCCAGGACGAAGGCGGGGTAACTGACCGCGTTCTGAACCAGTTCTACGGCGGCGCGGGCGTTTCGTTCACCACCAACCACACCTATTGGCAGGACGACGCACTGCTCTGGGACTCGATTGTGGCCAAGCGGCCTGGAGTGCCCAATATTACTGGCGAAACGGGATATCAGCCTGTTTGGGCTCCCGACGGAACCTGGCGCTACGACGAGTTCACGGGCCTGGGCCTCACGGAGCGCAAGTGGGCACTGGGGTTCGCGGCGGGAAGCAGCGGAGCGATGCAGTGGGACTGGGATCGCGAAGTCGACTTCGGCATGCTTCGCAGCGACGGCTCGGCCAAGGTGTGGGAAAATATGATGCTCCGCCTGGGAAGGTTTGCCCGCCAGGCCGCTCCCTTTGCCGAGGGTCTTATCGAGCCGGATGTGGCAATCGTCCTGCCCCAGTCCTATCAGATGTCGTTATCGAATCCATTGGGTCTGGAGGCACAGCAATCGGCGGTCCGGGCACTTTATAACTATGCCCATGGCCAGGCTTACGCCGTGGGGGAGTATCAGAGCCAATTGCTCGGGTCTCCCCGGCTCATTCTTCTGCCATCGCCCTTCGGACTTACAGATGCGGCCTGGCAGGCAATCGAGCAGAGAGTGCAGGCAGGCGCCGTTCTGCTGGTGACCGGTCCCTTCGCCGCGGATGAACATTTCCACGCCACCGGCAGACAGAACCAGGCTGGTCTTCCTTACGAAACGGGACCTCTAACTCTGCGCGAAAACGTCTTCCATTTCCCCGGCGGCGACGAGACAGTTTCTTATTCCGGCTTGAAGACCACGGTGTTGAGCCGGGCCATCCTTCCCAACGGGGACGACTGGATGGAAAAGCCGCTGGGAAAAGGCAGAATTCTCTTCGCCGCGCTTCCACTGGAGTTGAGCGGCAATCTGCAGGCCGTGGCCGATGTCTACAGCTATGCGCTCAAGGTCGCGAATATCCCTCCTGTTTACTCAACCACGATGAATGATCCTGGAATACTCATCTGCCCTACGCGCTTTCCCAAGGCAACCCTGTATGTTCTTACCTCCGAGTCCAACCGGCAGGAGGTTTCATTCCAGGATCTCCGCAGCGGCAGAAGGTTTTCGGGCATTCTGCCCAGCGGACGCGCCGCTCTCCTTCTTGTAGGCACGGACGGCAAGCTGCTCGCCAACTATAACTGGCCGGATAAGTGATCCCGTTTGGCAGGAAGTCGCTATTGGATGACAACGGGCGTGCGGTGCTTGCATCCGCAGGAGCGGCGCAACACAATCTCCACCGGCAGAACAATCCGGTTGCCGGTCAGGGGAACCTCACCACGATCGATCCGGTCGAACAGCAGGCTTGCCGCTACCCGGCCCATTTCCTGCGCAGGCTGGCGCACCACCGTAAGTGACGGGGAGGTGAGATCCGCAAGGTCGAAGTCATCAAAACCAACCAGCGCAACATCATTCGGTACTTTCACACCCAGGTTCATAAGCGAACTCAGAACATAACGCGTTGCCAGGGTGTTGGATGTAAAGATAGCCGTAAGCGCGTTCGCCCCTTTCAGCTTTTCCCGCACTGTCCGCAGTGTTTCCTCCCGCGACTCGCAGCCGGAGAATGAATTCTCTCGCAAGCCCGCATCACGGAGCGCGCGCCGATAGCCAAGGAAACGGGCGTTGATTGTAAACAGGTTCCGGCTGAGTCCCATCAACCCGATATTCTTATGACCATGCTCAATCAGGTGCTCAACTATACGGCGTGAGCCCGAAGTGTTTTGCACCAACACGACATCCAATCTAAGATCCGCCAAGGGCCGGTCAAAAGCCACAACCGGGGTCTTGCCAAAAAAGGCCCGTGTGAAACGCGATTCGCGGAATCCGGCGGGGATCACCACCAGGCCGTCCACATGCCGCTGCAGCATTTGCTCCGCCCCGACATATTCGGTGTCTGGATCTTCGTTGGAAGTCGTGATGATCACTGAATAGCCGTGTTCCTTGGCGACGGTAGTTACCGCGTGAGCGCAGTTGGCAAAGAATGGATCGTATAGATAAGGAATAATGAGGCCAATGGTCCGGCTGCGGTGGCCGCGAAATGCACGGGCCAGTTCGTTGGGACTATACTTCAGTTGGTTAATCGCGGTGCGAACGCGCAACGCGGTACCAGCCGAAACAGGAACCGCCCCGCTGATAACTCGTGAAACCGTCATCGTGCCAACGCCGGCCAGCCGGGCGACGTCGCTCATGGTTGGCTTGCGGTACAAAGTCTGTGCCCGATCGCCCTGTTCCACGCTTTTGGTCGTTCGATTCTTTGGAGAGTTTGGCAATTCGATCGCTCCAGGCCAGCTACCTTAATTCGGCCTTGGTTGTGCACCTAAGGATTGAGGTTGATGCCCTGCGCTTTGCCGCCAATTCCCCCCCGGTCGCACACGCATCGATGCTGGAGCCAACGCACACCCGGGGAATAAACAACAAAGAGATTGGTCAAGTTGGAAATATATCAGACAGGCCTCTTGAATGTTAATATTGCTTGAGATTTTCGACTTTGGGCCGTGAGGAAGGCCATGACGAGACTTTCATGGCCTTCAAATACATGAAAATGGGCAGCTTACTTAACTTTCATTGCGGTGGAACGAACTAGCGTGTACTTTCGATCCCTTGCGGCGCTTGGCTCCGTCGTATCCAGCGCGGCTGCCCGACTCCGGCGTCGATTGCAGCGTGCGGCTGTCCAGAATCATCGCCGAGGGCTGCGGCTTGCGCCCCGCAAACTCGCGCAGCAGACTTCGCAGATCCGCGACCATGGTTTCAAAGCAACCCGCATCCAGCCAGCGCCGCATCTGTTGATAAACCACCGTCCACGGAGGAAGATCATGCGGCATCATCCGCCATTGGTTGCCGCTCTTCACGATATATCGAAGACCGTTGAACACGGCGCGCAGACTGTAGTCTCGCTGCGCTGC
>OCZT010003323.1_pt1 | contig 16431 bp, 14 predicted proteins | sample 1539031 | NCBI WGS metagenome assembly OCZT01 (sample SAMEA3539308, study PRJEB22396) | soil metagenome | biome: tundra; feature: field; material: soil | place: USA | collected 2010-05 | depth 0.15 m | reverse complement strand
ACGACAACGGAAACCCCTACTCCTGCCTGAGAGACCTGGCCGCCCATTGGCCGGCGGGCGACCCGTCAAAGCTGCGCGCGGTGCTTATGTTCACCGACGGAGTCGAGCGCAATAACAATCAGCCAGGCGGCGGCGATCAGATGAATCCGGATGTCGATGGCGCTTCGCAGAGCTTGCAGCGTGCGGGGATCGTTCCGTATCCGTTCTTCTACCTGGACTTTCCGTCCGTGGACCCGAACCGGTCGGAGGGGGGCCAGTTGGAGGGTCAGAGTAGTTTCTCCCAACTCGCGGCAGATACAGGCGGCGAGGCCCTGGATGAGGGCCAGTTCTCTCCCGGGTCGTTCGACCCGCTGCTGAACAAGCTTTACTCGGTGCTGCTGAGCGAGGCCGTGGTGACGGTGAACGCGCCCGGCGGTCCCGGGAAATTCCAGCGTGTGGATATCAAGTCCGCCAAGGAAGACATCAAGATATTGGGCGCGGACAGCGTGACTATTGGGAATGTCATCAAGAAATAGCTGGCCTGTCATTCTGACCAGCAGAAGGACAAATGCGGGGGTTCTTCGCTGCGCTCAGAATGACAGGGTGAAGGGCGCTCAGAAAGACAGGGTGGTCAGGGACTGGCCCTCGTGGCCTGGGTCAGGACAAATGCGGGGGTTCTTCGCTGCGCTCAGAATGACAGGGCGAAGGCAGGACGGAATGACAGGGCGAAGGCAGGACGGAATGACAGGTGAAAAAGGCCTGCGCTGAGAGGGCCGGGCGAACAGCCAAGGGTCCGAACCCCGTGCGATACTTAGTCTTGACATGTACAAAAGAGTCCTCCTCAAGCTCTCCGGAGAAGCCCTCGCCGCCAGCGCGGGTTTCGGCATCGACGCCGTCTTCATTCACAAGGTAGCCGCCGAGATCGCCGCCGTCCACGCTCTGGGGTGCGAGATCGGCATCGTCGTAGGAGGGGGAAACTTCTTTCGCGGCGTGGCCCAGCAGGCCATCGACATGGACCGCGTCGCCGCCGATCACATGGGCATGCTCTCCACCGTCATCAACGCCATCGCGCTGCAGGACGCAATCGAGAAACTGGGGATCGTGTGCCGCGTGATGTCGGCGATTCCGATTTCTCAGGTCGCCGAGCCGTACATTCGCCGCCGCGCCATCCGCCACCTGGAAAAAGGCCGTGTCATCATCTTCGCCGCCGGCACCGGCAATCCGTACTTCTCCACCGACACCGCCGCTTCCCTCCGCGCCATGGAGATCAAGGCCGACATCCTGCTCAAGGCCACCTCGGTCGATGGTATCTACAGCGCCGACCCAAAGTTCCACTCCGATGCCACCAAGTTCGAGCGCATCTCCTACGCAGACATCCTCCGTCTGAATCTCAGGGTGATGGACACCGCCGCCGTCTCGCTGTGCCGCGACAACAATATGCCCATGATGGTGTTCAGCATGAAAACGCCCGGCAACATCGTGCGCGTGATTGAGGGCGAGCCGCTGGGATCGCTGGTCACGCCGTAGGGCGCCCGGGGGCGCGCACAACTCACCGGGCGCACCCTCATCTAAGATGGAACAGTGACCGACGCCCTGCTCACGCCCGACGCCACGGCCCCAGTCTCCCTGCCAACGGGCACCACTGCGCGCAAGCCGCAACTGCCCGCGCTGACCGGCATCCGCACGCTGCTGGCGGTCAACATCATGTTCTTCCACTTCACTCCGCCGCACATGACGTATCTCTATCCGCTGATCAATAACTCCTACGTCTTCGTCGGCTTTTTCTTTCTGCTTTCGGGCTATATCCTCGCGTACAACTACGCGGACCGGCCGACGCCGCTGCTGAAGCGCGATTTCTGGCGTGCGCGGTTCGCCCGGCTCTACCCCGTCTACCTGCTCTCGCTTGTGCTGTCCTTCGTGATGCTCAACGCGGAGTGGCATGCGCGCTCCCACGGCCAGTTCCTCGAAGGCGTGGTCCTGACCCCGCTTCTGCTGCAGGGTTGGAGCCCCGTGCTGGCTACCTTCTGGAACACTGTCGCCTGGACGCTCTCCTGCGAGGCCCTCTTCTATTTCGCCTTCCCCTGGCTCATCCGCCTGCCATGGCCAAAGACTCCAGCCCGCCTGATTGCGCTTCTCCTGGGTGTATGGTGTCTTGGGATGGTGCCGCACTCGTTCTACATGCTTTTCAATCCGGACCACCTCCCGGGTCCCGCCAACCGCTACTCTTCAGGCATCTGGATTCGTACCCTCAAATACACGCCGCTCGCCTACGCTTGTACCTTCCTCGCGGGGATCACGCTGGCCAAACTGCAGGGGAGCCTGACGCTCACCGCGCGGCAACGCACTCTGGTCGCCGGCGCCAGCCTGATCGCGATTGCTGTGTTCTTCGCAACCACCGTTGACCGCGTTCCTTACATCCTGATGCACGGTGGACTTCTTGTGCCTCTCTTTGCCGCGCTCGTGGTCGGACTGAGCGGCCAGAATATCTTCGCCGCTTTCTTCGCCTGGAAGCCGATTGAACTGCTCGGCCAGGCCAGCTATGCTCTCTTCCTGCTGCACTTCAACTTCATCAACCTCATCCGCCAGTACCACCTGCCCGAACGCCTGCACGTGGCCGCGTTCGATCCGTGGATCTCGTACGCGGCCACGATTGTGCTCGCATTCGCCGCGATGCACTTCGTCGAGAAGCCCGCACGCAAAGCCCTCCTGCAGCGACGAACCTCGCCGAATCACTGACTGCCTGCAGGTTGGCGGGATCGCCTTTCTACCCTCGTCATTGCCCGGAGCACAGCTTTCGAGGAATTCGAATGTTAATCACGAAGGTGCGCGTTTTCCTCATGTCTGGTCGATATACAACATAAAGAGCTCTCTTAGCATCGAATATTTGTCAGGTTCACGAAATTCCAGGGCCAAGTGGCGTTCTCCCATAGCTTCAAGTGTAAGTGGCTACAGGCCAGCTCGCGCGAGACCCGCTACCCAAAAATGGGAGCTGAAGACTCGCTGAAGGAGATTTTGTGGCGACTGCTAAAATTCTGCTGGTCGATGACGACGAGGTTGTTCGTTTCTCTTTGGAGGCAGTCTTACGGGAAGAAGGTTTCGCCGTAACCACGGCGGCCAGCGTCTCCGGAGCCCTGAAACATATCAGTTCAGACACCTACGACGTGCTGCTGAGCGACCTCCATATGCCGGGAGCGGGGGACGGCCTGACCGTGGTTAGTGCGATGCGCCACGCCAACCCAAAGGCGGTCACGATGTTGTTCAGCGCGTTCCCGGAGATGGACGCCGCATCCCACGCCATCTTGCTGCAGGCCGATCAGATTCTGGTGAAGCCGATGGATGTATCCACGCTGGTCGATGCGATCAAGGAGAGACTGGCGATCGGACCTCCGGCTGCCCGCGTCGTAGAGACCGTCGCTACCATTCTGGAACGCACGTCCGAGGCCATCATCCAGGAATGGTTCAGGCATATCCAACGGGACGAGGAGGTCATGTCAGTTCCGCTGACCTACGAACAGCGTAGTGGCCACCTGCCTCAGGTGCTTCGCGACCTTATATTCCGGCTTAGATCTTTCAAATCCATAGGCAGCAAGGAACTGGTATCGGCAGCCGCAGTCGAGCACGGACGAACCCGGCGCGAGCAGGGCTATTCCGCCGCGATGATGGTGGAGGAGTCGCGGATGCTGCAGGTCAGCATCTTTCATACATTGCAGAAAAATCTGGCCGGCATCGATTTCAGCATACTGCTGACGGAAGTGATGACCATCGCAGACGAGATTGATTCTCAACTTAGCCAGGCGATGACAAGCTACGTCGCGGCGCCAGCCAGCGATGCGCTTGCTGCTTAGTGTTAGGGAAACGCTGACAGCGACTTTTTCCTAACCACTGGCCGAGCCGGCGACTCCGAGACCGAGCAAATACCGCACGCAGACGACGAAAGCCCCCGCGCAGGGGGCTTTCATGCGTAGGCGATTGTGGGTCAAACAGCAGTTACGGTGTGATGATCTGCGAAGCGTGCACGCCGTTCGGCACTACCGCCAGGCATGTAGGCTGTCCAGACCCGAGGAACGGAGAATTCTGCACCCCCAGCAATCCGCCCGTGTTGGGGTTCACCTTCTCCCCCGAAACCGTGTTGTCCAGGCTATTCGAGGTGTACAGGTTCGTGCCCAGCGCCGTGTCGATGGCCACGCAGGTTGGCCCCGCGCCCAGCCCTGTCCCAAACGCGCCAACCGCACTCGATGGCGTGCCCGTCGCCAGATCGATGGCGTAGCCCTGAATCGTGTTCGCGTTGTAGTTCACGACATAGATCAGCTTGCCGGTCGGATCGATGGTGAGATTGACGGGGAGCAATCCGGTCTGGAATGGCCCGTTGACCATGGCAGTCAGCGCGCCCGAAGGCGCCGCCGTATAGCCGATCAACTGGTTGGCCGCCTGGTCGGTCACGTACACGAACCGCGCAGTCGGCTCCTCGGCAATTGCGCTGGGCGTGACGCCGGCCGGATATCCCGTCGCCACCGTCTTGCCGGCCGCGGTCGCAATCGTGGTTCCGGGGACAGGAGTCAGCGCGCCGGATGTGCTCTGCGAGAAGCCCAGGATCGTGGCCCTGGGCGATGGTTCCTGGTCCAGCACGTAGACGAAGTGGTTGAAGTTACTCACCGAAACGGCCACCGGGTTGTTGCCCACGTTCACTGTCGTCGGCGTGCCCAGCGTGTTGTCCGTGTTCACCGGGAAGATGGACACGCCGCCCGGCCCCGGTGTGGCCGCCGAGAATCCCGTCTGGTAGGTGAAGGTGACATAGAGGAAGGCGCCCTGGGGATCGATCGCAATCGCGGTTGGAGACGTTCCCGTGGTCTTGTACGCGGTCTTCGCGGCAAGCGTGCCGTCGCTCTGTACCGCGAACTCCTGCACCGTCGAATCGCCTTGATTGACCACGTAGATGAACTTGCCGTTGGGCGCAGCCACCACGCGAACCGGGTTGTTGCCCGCGGCGACCGGGGTGCCGATCGTGGTCAGGGCGCCCGACTGGAAGTCGATGGAGTACTGATCGATCACGCCCGGATTGCTCTTTGCGGTCGTCATGTAAACGAACCCGACAACGTAGTCGAGGCTACACGACGACAGGCCGAGAACCATCGCCAGGGACACGATCGAGACCTTCGCCAAACGGCTGATCTTATGCAAATTCATGTGCTTCCTTCATCCCGGCAGCTATCGCCGCCTGCTGAAAATCGTGTGCTGCGTGTTGCTCGGCATCCCGCCGGTAGGCCTTCGCGTCAGACCTTCGCCCGAACCCGATCATCGCAGCGGAAGCGCCGGAACGGTGACCGCGCATGTGGGCAGAGGACTGCCGCCAAAGGGAGTTCCCTGGATCTGGTTAAGGCTGCCGTCCTGCGTATTCAACTGCTCGCCCGTAAGATTGCCGCTCAGCGCATTCGACGCATAAAGGTAAACCGCGTGGCTTGGATTGGCGTTGCTCGGAGCACCGCTGACGGTGACGCAGGTCGGTCCCGTCCCCGCCTGCACGCTTCCCGCCACGCTGGACCGCACCGGCAGCCCGCTTGAGCCGATGTTGAATCCGTCGATCGCGTTGGCGGAATAGGCCACCACATAAAGATACTTGCCGGTGAGGTCGAACGCCATTCCCATCGGCCCCGCGTCCGTCGATGTCGTGCTGACGAGACTTGGAATGCCGTTCGCGACCGCGTAAGTGGCCACCTGGTTCAGCGTCTGGTCGGTGACGTAGAGGTGGGTTCCCGAGGCGTCCCCAAGGATCGCGGCAGGAGTTGGCCCGATGGTGTATCCGGTCGAAACAACATTGCCCGCGTTGATCGTGGTCCCGGCCAGCGGGGTCAGCGCGCCGGTCGACGAATTCGCCGAAAATCCCAGCAGGTTGGCCGTCGTAGCGGAGTCCTGTTCGATCACGTAAACGTAGTTGCCCACCGCGCTGGTCGCAATGCCGATCGGATTTCGTCCCACGTTCACCGTCGAGGGCGTACCCAGAGTATTGTCTGCGTTGATGGGGAAGATCGTGATTCCGCCCGGCCCGGGATTCGCCGGCGTATACAGCAACGTTCCAGTCGCGGTGTTCTGGTAGGTGAACGTCACATACAGGAACTTGCCCGCCGCATCGATCGCCGCCGCGGTGGGAAGGCTTCCCGTGATGTTGTAGGTGTGCTGCGGATACAGCTTGCCATCGGTTCCAATGGCGAAGTCCACTACATTGGAGTCGAAATTATTGACCGTATACAGGAACAGCTTGTTCGGCGCGACGACCAGGCCTACCGTGGCTCGCCCTCCAGCGTCGACCGGGGAGTCGGCAAGCGGACGCAGGAACCCTGTCTGGTAGTCGACCTGGTAGCCGTTGATCAGCCCATGCGGCAGCGTCTTCGAAGTGGTCATGTACACGTACGACACGGTGTAGTCGTTGCTGCACGCCGTCAGGCCAAGCGCCATCGCCAGAGACAACATCGAGGCCTTTGCGGCACGGCCCATCGTTTTCAACGTCATGCGATTCAATAGCTCCGGGGCAAATCGTTTTCCGCCCTCATTCCGTCCGGAAGAGGCCGGCATCGCCTTGCTTCCGCCCGTCTCCAACCTGACGTCGCAACGCGCAGAAGGCCTGCGCAACCTGTGCTGAATAAGCGCCTAATCGACGTTTCCGCTTACGGCAAGGCAAGTCGCCAGACCGGTTGCCGGGAACGACGACCCGCGCGTCAAGTCGGAGAGTTCGCCGGTGTGCGAGTTGATGACCTTGCCGGTCACGCTGCCATCGTTGCTGTTGGACGTATAGAGGTACTGGTTCGACGGATCTTCCACCATGCATACCGGCCCATTGCCGACCGGATAAGGATTCTGCGAGGAGGGAAGCGGCGTCAGTACGCCGGTCGTCTGGATCACAAATGCCGAGATCGTGCTGTTCGCGTTATTCGAGTTGGTCGTGCCGTGGTTCAACACATATAGAAAACCATTCTTCGAATCGGTCATGCTGTACACCGGATCGGACGTCAGCGGAAGGTTGTTCACGGCGCCGCCGACCTGCGTACTCAGGCTGCATCCCGCCCCCGCGGTGTAGGGCAGAATCCTTCCGCCCGGGGATGCCGGCGTCGTCCCGGTTGCCGGCACTGGCGCTGCATCCGTCAGGTAGATGCTGCTTCCACTCACATTGATCGAAGTCAGGTTGGTGGCGCCGGTGATGACCCTCGAATTCACCGGGACCGTCAACTGGCCTCCGCTTCCAACCCCGTAGGGGAAGATCGTCTGGTCGCCCGAATCGAGCGTATACACGCACGATCCGCCGACACGAAGCATGGTGGGCGCGGGGCCGACCTCAAAGAAGTTCAACTGCTTCCCCTGGGCATTCTTGATCAACTGGTTGGGCACAAGTTGCAAACGGCCGGTGCTGCCGTCGATCGCGAAGACCGTAATGCTTCCGTTGCCGGTCGTCGCGAAATCCGGAGCCTGCGCATCCAGAACGTAAAGAAACGCTCCAGTCCCGTCTACCGACGTCCAAACCGGCGAGCAGCCAGGCGTGAAGTACGCCTCCTGGAAGGTCAGGATTCCATCCTGGCCCACGGCGAAGACTGAGACGTTGCCATCGCACTTGGCGACACTGGTGCCCTTGTTCACGACAAACACGAAGTTGCCGCCCACGCGGACAGTGAGGGACACCGGGTTCGTGCCCCCGGACGCGTACGGGGAGTTCACCGTCTGGGTCAGGTTCCCGGTAAAGTCGTCCACCTTGAGACCGGTGATCTGGTTGAATTGCGTGCCCAGAACCCACATGAAACCGACCGTGTAGCCACCGCACGCCGACATGCCCAGCACTACCGCCATGGATACTACGAAGGCCCTCGATATCCGGCCAATCCTGCTCAACGTCATGCGTTTCCTTAATCCTCGCCGGCGGCCTCACTGCGACACGCCATCTGCTGCGAGCAACTCTTGGGGATACAAATCCTACTGCTTATTGTAGAAGCTGCGGCGACTTTGCGCCACTTTGGGAGAAAGTTGTCAGTTGCAGGTTGCAGGTTGCAGGTTCATTGCCCAACTGCAATGCACTTCCCGCCCCGATCCAGGCAACGCCTCTCGTCGCGTGACCGAGAATCTAACGCCTCCAACTGACAACCTGTAACTGACAACCTGCAACTGCACTCACCACACCCGGCACGCGTTCACCGGCATCATGGGCTGACCCGCTTTGCACCCGAACGCTTTGCCGAACTCAGGGAAATTCTGCACCGCGCCCTTGACTCTCCACTCGCCCGAGCTGTGCGGATCGGTCTTGGCAAGAACCCGTGCATTCGCCTCGCGCACGTTTTCGCACCACACCTGCGCGAAGCCGACAAAGTAGCGCTGCTCCGGCGTATATCCGTCGCGCTTGCCGTCGACAAATCCCGGCTCGGCGGCCGCACGGTCCTTCGCAAGCGTCTCTTCAAGCGCCTGATACGCGATGCGAAGCCCACCGTTATCCGCGGTGTTTTCACCCAGCGTCAGCCGCCCGTTGAGCTTCTGGCCGGAAGCGACTTCGAACCCGGAGTACTCATCCGCCACGCACTTCGTCCGGTCGTTGAACTGCGCGAGATCCGCCGGCGTGAACCAGTTGTGCACGTTGCCATGAAGGTCGAACTTGGCGCCCTGGTCGTCGAACGCGTGCGTCATCTCGTGCCCTATCACCACGCCGATGGCTCCGAAATTGACCGCCGGATCTACCTTGTCGTCAAAGAACGGAGGCTGCAGAATGCCCGCCGGGAAGTTGATGTTCACCTGCTCGCCGTTGTAGTACGCGTTCACCGTCGGCGGCGTCATGTCCCACTCCATCTTGTCGACGGGCTTGCCCAGCTTGGCGAGGTCGCGCTTCCTCTCGAAGGCCGCCGCGCGCAACGAGTTGCCGACAGCATCGTCGCGCTTGACCACCAGCGCACTGTAGTCGCGCCAGTTCTCCGGATAGCCGATCTTGCGCTCCATCGCATGCAGCTTGGCCTCGGCCTGCACCTTGGTCTCGGCGCTCATCCAAGGCAGCGCCTGGATGTCTTCGCCCAGCGCCGCATCCAGCGCGGTGACCAGCTTCTCCATGCTGGCCTTGGCGGCCGGCGGAAAGTTCTGCTTCACCCAGTCCTGCCCGACCGCCTCGCCAAGCGCGCTATCCGTGGCCCGCGTGCAGCGCTTCCAGCGCGGCGTCTGCGCAACCTGGCCGCTGAGTGTCGCCTGGAAGAAATTGAAGTTCTCCACGGCAAAATCATCCGAGAGCAAAGGCGCAGCCGAGTGCATGGTGCGCCATCGCAGATAGTGCTGAATGGCCGGCAATGGCTCTCTCTCAATCACGCCGTTCACCGCCTTGACGAAGCCCGGCGAGATCACGTCCACGCTCGGAACCCCGCCCAATCCCTGGCCGTCAAGCGTCTGCTTCCAGTCGTATGCGGGAACGAGGGCCTGGAGTTCACCCACCTTCATGATGTGATACCTGTTCTCCGGATTGCGCATCTCGACGCGGCTCAGGGATCCCTCCGCCAGCGCCGTCTCAATGCGCAGCACATCCGCCGCCTCGGCCGCAGCCTGCTCCGGCGAGTCCTTCAGCAGCTCGAACATCTTCGTCATGTGGGCGAGATACTGCTCGCGAATCTTCTTGGTGCGATCGTCCTGATTCAGGTAATAGTCGCGATCCGGGAGAGCCAGCCCGCCCTGCCCGGTAGCGAGAATCTGCTTGCTGGCATCCATCTGGTCCTGCACTACCTGGATGCGGAACAGCAGCGGACCACTGAAGCGGCGGCTGGTTTCGATGTCCAGAGCGGCAAGCTGCTTCTTGTCCGCGACACCGGCGATGGCCGTCAGTTCGGGCTGGATCGGCTTCGCGCCCTGCTGATTCGCCACATCCACGTTCATGCATGCGGCGAAATAATTTCCGTACTTGGTCTGCAGGGCCGTCTTCGGCACTGCGGCCGCGTCCTTGAGCTCGAGGTAGAGGAGGTAGTCGTTGCGATCGCGCAGCACGTCGAACTGGCCCCAGCGCACCTTGTCCGCCGGAATTGGATTCGCCTTCTTCCAGTTGCCGCAGGCGTACTTGTAGAAGTCGTCGCAGGGACTGACAGACGTGTCGACAGCGGAGAGATCGAAGCTGATCTGCTGTTTGGGTGCTGCGGATGGGCCGGAGGCGTCTTCAACAACGATCGACTGGGCCGGGCAGAAACCGACGGAAAGCAAAAGGACAAGAGCGAGGGCCGAAAGGCGCATGGTTCTCCTAGGGAACGAACCCCTAGACTATCAACTCTTCAGCGAATCCGAAACCAGGCCTAGAAGATCTTCATGTGGATGGTCAGATACTTCTTCGGGTCGGCCCGGATCGTGGTCACCAGCTTCGTGCTCTCGGTCAGCAGATTGTTGAGGTTGGTGCTGGTCGTATCGTCCGTCATCAGCTTGCCGAGCGTCCCCTTGCCCTCGCTGATGGCCGTCACCAACGTGTCCGTCTTGGTCAGCGTATCGTTCAGATTCTTCGCGAACGCAGGGTCCTTGATGAGCATGCCCAGGCTGCCCTTACCCGCGTCCGCGTCGGCCAGAATCGAGTTCAGGTGCGCCAGTGACGCATTCGCATTGTTGTAGAGCGCCTCGTCCTTCAGCAGCTTGCCCGCCGATCCCTTGCCGCTGTTCAGCGCATTCGCGATGTCCTCGAGTTTGCCGGCGGCGTCGTTCAGCCGGTTGTACATGGTGTCGTCGGTCATCAGCTTGCCCACCGACCCGCGGCCTGCGTTCAAACCTTCCTCGAGCTTGTTCAGCTCATCCACCGTCTTGGTCGCCTTGTTATACAAATCGGGATTGTTGATCAACAGCCCGACCGAACCCTTGCCCGATTGCAGGTTGTCGACGATGCTGTTCATCTTTGCCAGGATCACGTTCAGGCTCTCGATGGTTCCCTGGCTGGCCTTCACCACATCGGTGAGACTGGGCGTCTCCAGCGTCTTCAGTTCATCCCCATCCTGCAACTGCGGGCCAGTCGCAACCTGGCTGTTGATGTCGACAACGGTGTCGCCCAGCACGCCGACGGTCGTCAGCGCGGCGGTCGAATCCTTGCGCAGGCTGGTCTGATACTTGCTGTCCAGCTTCATCACCACCTGCACCGGCGTCAGCTTGCGCTCCGGAGCCGTGACCACGGTGATGGTCTTCACGGTCCCGATCGTAACTCCCTGGAGGTTCACTGCGGCGCCCACCTTCAACCCGGCGGAGTTCTCAAAATAGGTGGTGATCGTCAGCTTGTGCGAGAACAATCCCATCCCCGACGCGCTCGTCATCAGGAACAGCAGCGTCGTCAAAATTACGGCCGACACCAGCACGATCACACCAACCTTCAGTTGCGACCATCGGACCTCCTGCTGGCTGGGCATAAACCTCCTGAATCCTTCCGGCGAACATGCGCACGTGTGCGCTTCAAGCTGTAGCGAACTTCCTGTGAGGGTACCATCCCCCGCCTGCGATCCGCACCCTAACTTTACCCGGCTTGTCAGACCGTCTCCCTACAATGGATGCCGAAAAGCGCACCCGCGTTTCACATTCCGGCATCCGATCTCGCGCGCCTTACCAGGGCGTAACCTGAACACAGCACGAAAGTTTACCCGGGCGGAAAATCGCGCGGCCGCATCCTGGAGGAGAAACGCGATGGTCCTGGGCGTGGGTACGGACTTGATGGAGATCGCGCGCATAGCCCAGAGCATTGCCCGCTTCGGCGACCGCTTTCTGCAGCGCGTCTTCACCCAGCGCGAGATCCAATACTGCCGGCGCAAGAAGAATGCCGCCGAAAGCTTTGCCGCCCGCTTCGCCGCCAAAGAGGCCGGCGCCAAGGCCCTGGGCACAGGAATCAGCCGCGGCATCAACTGGCTCGAACTCGAAGTAACCCGCGAACCCAGCGGCAAGCCCCGCCTCGAACTCACTGGCCGAGCCGCCGAACGCGCCCGCGATCTCGGCGTCGCCACCGTCTCGCTCTCGCTCACCCACAGCAAGGACGTCGCCTTCGCCGTCGTCATCATGGAAAGCTAGATGCGTTCTCCGTTGTCCGTTCCCCGTTGTCCGTTCTCCGTTCTCCGTACAACGTACAAGCATCGCCGTCCTGTCTTCACGAACAACGAACAACGAAGAACGAACAACGAGCACCCCGTCCTGTCTTCACGAACAACGAACAACGAAGCACTAACAACGAGTACCCCCGCACTCGTCACGTGACTCCCGTACCTCGCCGCCATCATGCCCCGGGTCAATGCCTCCGATGAAGACACCAGCGGCAAACAATATCCAAGCCGCGGCGGCAGACTTCCATGGAATTGCTCGACATCCAGGCCTTCACCTACGAACCGCGCCGCGGCCTGCTCGCCGAACTTACAGCGGCCTTCACCGAATGCGGGGGATGGGTCATCGAGCGCAGGACTCTCTCATCCTCGAACACCGAGTTCCGCATCGAAATCCAACTGCGCGCGATCCTCGACCTCTACGCCGCCATCGTCGGGACCGGAGTCGAACTGACTCGGTCGGGCCACGAAGCGCTCACCGACCTCTGCACCCGGCGCAAGCACAGGAAGATGGCCGCGGAACTCGGTCAGATCGTCGCCATCCGCCTGGAGATCAACTTCCTCGACCACATCACCCTGCATTCGCTGTTGTCCAGCGGCTCGCCCCTCGCCTGATCGACTACGCGCAGTGGCACCCGCATCGCCACAAGTTGACCGCGTCGCTGTAAAGACCGAGAATCGAACCTGACAGGCTTTCCTAGCCGCGCGGTCTCCGCGCCCGCCCACCAGATGTTTTCGAGGTCTCCATGCTCGCCTATTTCGCTCTTCTGCTCGCCGTACTCAGCCGCATCCTTCCCCACGCCTTCCACATCGCCGCCTGGAACTTCACCGCGGTCGGAGGCAGCCTGTTGTTCTTCGGCTCCAGAATGGGCGGGTCCGGAGAGCAACGCGGCTTCGCATGGAGCAGCGCTGCCAAGCTGGCCTCGATGCTCGCCGTCCTGATGGCGACCGACTTCTACCTCACCGTCTTCGTCTATCAATATCCCTTCCAGATTCGCTGGTACATCGTCACCTGGCTGTGGTACGCCGCCGTCTGCCTGATCGGCATGGGGATCCTCGAAAAGCCCAGCGTGCTGCGCGTCGCGGGCGGAGTGCTGGCCACCTCGACATCGTTTTTCCTGCTCAGCAACTTCATGGTCTGGGCGGTCGGAATGATGTATCCGCGCACGCTCGCGGGACTCGGCGCCTGCTACACCGCAGCCATTCCGTTCTACCGCAACGACGTCGTCTCCACCGCCATCACCGCCGGCGCGCTCTTCGGCCTGCCCGTGCTGGCCGCGAAGATTGCAGAGACGCTCCACGCCGCACACAACGACAACCTGCCTCTGGCATAAAGACGTTGACGGTTGTTCGTTCTCCGCTGTTCGTTGCCGACAGCTATCTGCATCGCAACTAGATTCCGAGAACGAAGAACGGTCAACGGAGAACGAACAACCGCCATCAAGTGATCAGCGTCGAGTCGTCAGTCTCCGCAGCCTCGTCCCTCGCCGGCGTCTCTTCGATGGGAAACTCCGCGCCCGGCCGCCCCGCAAACAGTTTGCGCAGGATATAGACAAAGATCGCCAGCACGATCACGCCCACAAATCCAAGCACCATCCCCAGGTGTTCATGCGCCATGTGCCGGGCCGTGTGCGCGATCTCCGGACCGTAGAACACCGTGATCAGCGCGCAGACCAGGAACTGGATGAACTTACCGCAGAAGATCGCGGCGAGGAACGGCAGCGGCTTCATCTCGAAGACACCGGCCGCAAACTCGAACAGCTTGATCGGCATCGGCGGAGGCATCATCGCGGGAACCATGATGGCCATGAACTCCTGGTTCTCGAAGCGGTCGCGCATCCGCTCGTAGCGGCCCCGGTTGATGCGCTTCAGAAGAAAGAGTTCGCCGCCCGCGCGCCCGACATAGTAAGGAATCAGGCTTCCGATGGCCGAGGTAAACGCCGCCACCAGGCAATAGAGCAGGAACTTCCCGTGGTTGGCCGCGACATACCCGATCACCACGCCATCCATCGTCGTCGGCAGAGGAACCAGGCCCGAGTCGATGAATGCCAGTCCGCCGAGTCCCCAGATTCCCAGCGGCTTCAGGGTTGCCATCAGTACGGCGTTGAACTTATTAAAGACGACAACGGGGTGAATGCTCACGGCAACCCGATTCTACGTGCTCGATGGTCGGTTGTCAGTTGTCAGTTGTCCGTTGTCCGTTCTCAGATCGCGGTGGTGAGTGTCCCCAATAAGAAGGGCGTCCCACATCTCGCTTCTGAGAAGGTTGTGGGAGTTCAATCCCCAAGTCCCGAACCGGACCGCCGGCTCTTTCCCTGACAACGGACAACTAAGAACTGACATCCGCCTCAATGCCCCGTCCGCCCCGCCAGCAGATCCAGCGCATGAGGAAGCAGCGGCAGAATCGCCCCCAGCGATGTAGTGGCCCCGGCCGGCGATCCCGGAAGATTCACCACCAGAGTCCCCGCCGAATCCTCGCCGGAAATAATCCCGCACACCGCCCGGCTCAGCGCCGCCAGGGGAGTGTGCCGAAGCCCTTCCGTGCGCATCCTCTCCGCCAGCCCGTCCACCATCCGCTCGCACACCATCCGCGTCGCCTCCGGAGTCACATCCCGCGCCGCCAGTCCGGTCCCGCCCGTCGTCACGATCAACCCCGCGTTCGCGGCATGACGCCGCAACGCCGCAGCGATCAGCTCCACTTCATCGGGAAGCGTCTCCGTCACCACCACAGCCGCCCCGGCAGATTCGAGCAACTCCACCACCGCCGGCCCCGACCGGTCCACCTGCACACCCCGCGAACACCCGTCGCTGATGGTCAGCACAGCGGCACGCGTGTCCTCGGGAAACCGAGCCCCCGCCGCCGCCGCACCCTTCGCGCCTTCCCTCGAATCCGCCATCACCCTGCCAGTTTACGTCCAGCACGACAACGATGCGGCGCACTGGCTATCCAGTCCGTGTCGTCTCCAGTCTGACCCGCAAAAGAAGTGCCCGGCTCAATCGGAGCGGTGCCATCTGCCGCCCTCCGCCGCCCTACCGCCGCCGGGAGCGCATCGCAAAAGGTGAGAAAATAGTACAGTGCGAAGCTCCCGGCCGTTTCCGGGGTCTATGCCTATGTGGGCCGGGAACTTTTCGCGCTGCCCAACGTCACACCTTAGTCGCCGATGCCCATCCTGGAACCGCCACCCAACCCGTCACGCGCGACAGACCCGGCCAACCAGACGACGGGCGAACCGGCCCCCACTGATCCGCCAGGCCGCCAGTTCCAGCCCATCAAGGTGCGCACCGGACGCTTCGGCGAACTCGAGGAGCACGAGCTTATCCACCTGCTCGACTCACTCGACGACGAGCGGTCCCGCGCACGCTTCCGCGAATCCATCTACATCTCCGTCATCATCTATCTGGCGATCGCGTGGTTCCTCTTCTACGGCCCCCGCGTCCTCTTCCACCAGCCGGAGTTCCGCGACCCGATCGCCATGATGAGGCAACACGACAAGGAACTCACCTACATATCGCCGAGCGTTCCAGCACCCAAAGCTCCCCGCCCTGTGATCGATCGCAAGACCATGCAGCAGCTTCAAAAGCAGGCCCGCGAGGCCGCGCCGACACCGCAGCCTCCGGCTCCGCAACCCGCGCCCACGCCGCAGGAGCAGGCCCACACCGCGGCGCCGCCCGTCCCCATCCCGGCGTTGCCGATACCCTCCGCTCCTAAACCCGCCCAGCCATCGGTGGAGGCGCCGATGCCCGCCGCTCCGCATCCCAACATCGCGCAGAACAGCCAGAGCGCCCACAGCGCCATCCAGGACGCCATGCGAGGAGGGCTCGGCCGCAGCGGAGCCCAGGTCGGCGCGCCAGGCACGGGAGGCCCGCTTCAAGCCGGCGCGGAAATCCTCTCCGACACCCAGGGCGTCGACTTCAGCTCCTACATGCGCCGCCTGCACAACGACATCCAGCGCAATTGGAATCCGCTGATTCCCGAAGAGGTCCAGCCCCCTCTGCTCAAGAAAGGCATCGTCGGCATCCGCTTCATCATCATGCCCGACGGCCAGATCGGCGACATCAAACTCGAAACCACATCCGGCGACGTGGCCCTCGATAAAGCCGCGTGGTACGCCATCACCAGCGAGGGCCAGTTCCCGCCGCTCCCCCGCGAATATCACGGCCCCAGACTCGAGCTCCGCGTAGGCTTCTTCTACAACACCCCGATCTCACAGTAATGCCGCCTGTGGCTTCGTCTTCGGAGGGAGCGTGGGGCTTCGTTTTTTGGGAGGGAGCGTGGGGCTTCGTTTTTCGGAGGGAGACTGTGGCTTCGTCTTCGGAGGGAGCGTGGGGCTTCGTTTTTCGGAGGGAGACTGTGGCTTCGTCTTTCGGAGGGAGCGTGGGGCTTCAGCCCCACGAACGAAGCCCATCG
>OCZT010003322.1_pt1 | contig 16438 bp, 19 predicted proteins | sample 1539031 | NCBI WGS metagenome assembly OCZT01 (sample SAMEA3539308, study PRJEB22396) | soil metagenome | biome: tundra; feature: field; material: soil | place: USA | collected 2010-05 | depth 0.15 m | reverse complement strand
CGAGCCTCGCGTTCGGCGCCTACCTCGGCTACAAGATCGGGTTCGTGGACGGCCTGTTCACGGCGACGCCGCACTGGATTCCGCAGTAGAGACGTTGGAAACGGCGACGGGTGACGGGTGAGGGGCGACTTGGCGAAGGGCGGTGGGTGAGGAGATCAAGGACGGTGACGGGTGAGGGGCGATCTGGCGAAGAGTGACGAGCGACGCGTGAGGGGCGACTTGGCGAAGAGCGACGTGTAAGGAGCGCGGAGACGTTCTCCTCACTTCTCGCTCGTCGCTCTTCGCCAGATCGCCCCTCACTCGTCGCTCGTCGCCGTTTGGAATTCCCTCACCCGTCGCTCGCTGCTGGTGGGTAATTGCGCGTGAGACGGTCTTTCCAGACGACCCGACAAATCCGTCGGTTTTCCCCTACACACACAACGGTTGCTCGCTGACGGTAGGTGAATCCCTGTCGCCGTATCCTCCGGCGTCACGATGGCTCACCGGGGATTCACATGGCTTCCTGGAAATCACACACACTGCTCGACGCTCGAGACATCGCCCGCCGCTTCGGCGCGCGATGGGTGCTTCGCGGCGCGTCGATCACCGTCGCATCCGGCGAAGTCGTCGGGTTGCTCGGCGCGAACGGCAGCGGCAAGAGCACGTTCCTGCGCGTGCTGGCGACGCTGCTCCGCCCGAATGCCGGCAGCGCGACGATCGCGGGTCACGACATCATGCGTGAGCCCGACGCCGTGCGGCACAGCATCGGGTTTCTCGCGCACACGCCGGGCCTGTACGACGACCTGACGGCGCGCGAAAACCTGGTCTTCGCCGCCGCGATGCTCGGTCTCCCCGACGCCGACGACGATATCCATTGCGCCCTCGAACGCGTCGCCTTGACCCACGTCGCCGACGAGCGCGTGCGCGGATTCTCGGCGGGGATGCAGCGCCGCCTCGCCATCGCGCGGCTCTCGCTTTCGCGGCCGCGCGTGCTCTTGCTCGACGAGCCCTACAGCAATCTCGATACCGCCGGAACGGTGCTGATGAACTCGCTGATCACCGACACCGTGGATGCGGGCGGCGCGGCCCTCGTGGTGCTGCACGAGCTGGCGCCGAGCGCGGGAGTGATCGACCGGCTTGCGACCGTTCACGAGGGGCGCATCGACAGCGGCCTGTACGAGGCCGAAGTGGAGCCGCGTCTCGCACTGGTCGGAGCCGACTGATGGGACGCTCGGCGGACTGGGGCCGCATTCGCGCGATCGCGTGGAAGGACCTCACGGCCGAGCGTCGCTCGAAGGCCGGATTCTACAGCGTCGCCGCCCTCGGCATCACGATTCTCGTCCTGTTCGGATTCGCGCTCGGACCGGACACGCGCGCGCTGCGCGACGCCGCGGTCGGTGCGCTCTGGCTCGCGGTCTTCTTCGCCGGCGTGCTCACGTTCAACCGCTCGTACCAGGTGGAGCTCGACGGCGGGGCGCTCGACACGCTGCTGCTCTACGGCGGTGGGCGATGGACGATCTTCACCGGCAAGCTGCTCGCGAACCTCGCGTTCGTGATGATGATGCTCGTGATCGTGCTCATCGTCGGCGCGGTGCTCTTTCAGGTGGAGGTGCCGGCCCAGTGGCCCACGCTGCTCGCCGTGCTTGCGCTCGGCGTGATCGGACTCGTGACGCTCGGCACCTTCTACGCCGCGATGGCGAGCCGGAGCCGCGCGCGAGAGGTGCTCCTGCCCCTGCTGCTGTTCCCCATGATGGTTCCCGTGCTGCTGGCCGCGATCCAGGCGTCCAAGGCGCTGTTCGGCGCCGACCTGATGCAAGAGTCGGGAGCGTGGATGCGTCTGCTCGTTGCTTATGACCTGGTCTTCCTGATCATCACTCACCTGGCGTTCGAATACGTCATCGAAGTCTGAGGTCTCGTAAATGACTGCCGTCACTCTTCCCGTCGCGCTCCCACGCATCAGCCGGTGGCCCTGGTTCGGCGCGTTCGCATTTCTCTTCCTGATCACCTCGCAGGCGCTCGCCATCATCACGTCGCCGGCGGACCGCGACATGGGCGACCTGCAGAAGATCATGTACGTCCACGTGCCGTCCGCGTGGATCACCATGCTCTCGTTCTTCGTCGTGCTCGTCTATAGCGTGCGCTATCTGTGGCAGCGGCGCGAGAACGACGACCTGCTGGCGGCGTCGGCGGCCGAGGTCGGCGCAACGTTCAATGGTCTCACGCTCGTGCTCGGCATGCTGTGGGGCCGGCCGACGTGGGGCGTGTGGTGGACGTGGGATGCGCGGCTCACGTCGACGCTCGTGCTCTTCCTGATCTTCGTCGGCTATCTCTCGCTGCGCGCCTTCATCGACGAGCCCGTACGTCGCGCGCAGTGGAGCGCCGCCGTCGGGATCCTCGGCGCGATCAACGTTCCGATCGTGTACCTCTCGGTGCGCTGGTGGCGCACGCTGCACCAGGTGCAGTCGAGCCCCTCGACGGTGGATCCGCTCTACGTCCTGTTCCTTCGCGCGAACGCCTTCGCGTTCCTGTTCGTGATGATCTACTTCATCCGCCAGCGGTACGAAGCGGCCCGCATCGACCGTGATGCCGAGCTCGCCGCCCAGGCGGTCGCACTGGGAGGGCGCTGACCATGCAGGCCATACAGGGCTCCAATTGGATCTTCGTCGCTGCGGCGTACGCCGTGGCATGGATCGTCATCGGCGGATACGCGCTGCACGTGCACCGGACGCTCCGCCGCGCGCGCCGTGCGCTCGCGCAGGCGGGCGGTCACTCCTCCACCGAGGCATCCTGGCGATGACGTCGAAAAGGAAATGGGCGATCGCCGGAACCGCCGCGATTATCGGGGTCTTCGGCTGGATGCTGTACGGCGGACTCGACAAGAACGTCGTCTTCTTTCTCACGCCGAAGGAACTGCTCGCGAAAGGCACGAAGGGATATGACGTGCCCGTTCGGCTCGGCGGGCAGGTGAGGCCGGGCTCCGTGAAATGGAATGACCAGACGCTCGAGCTCCGGTTCGCGCTGACGGACGGCAGCTCGGAGGTCGCGGTGCACTCGAAGGGGACGCCGCCGCAGATGTTCCGCGATGGCATGGGCGTCGTGCTCGAGGGGCGCTTCGGCCGCGACTCCGTGTTCGACGCCACGAGCCTCATGGTCAAGCACTCGAACGAGTATCGCGCACCGAAGGCGGGAGAGAAGCCGCAGGAGATGTACCGCACGCTGATCAAGGGATCCGGCTCGTGAACGGACTCATCGGACACGGCGCGCTGCTCATCTCCGTCGCGGTGATCGTGCTTGGCATCGGCGCCGGAGTGATGGCAGGGCGTCTGCGCACTCAGGACTGGATCAACGCCGTCTATTCTGCCGTCTACACGAACTTCGTCCTGGTCACCATCGCGACGGGCGCGATGGTCGTGGCGCTCGTCACGCACGATTTCTCGGTGTCGTACGTGGCACAGGTCGGCAGCCGCGCGACGCCGCTGTTCTATACGATCATTTCCCTGTGGAGCGCGCTCGAGGGCTCGATCCTCTTCTGGGGATGGGTGCTTTCGCTGTACGCGGCCGTCGTCGTGTGGGGCAATCGCCGCAGGGCCGGCGTGCTCGTGCCGTGGTCCGCGACGGCGCTGCTCAGCGTGTCGCTGTTCTTCGCGATCCTGCTCATCGGTCCGGCGAATCCATTTCATCTGGTGTATCCGGTTCCTGCGGATGGGCCCGGCCCCAATCCGCTGCTCCAGAATCACATCCTGATGGCGGTGCACCCGCCGCTGCTCTACCTCGGCTACGTCGGGATGACCGTGCCGTTCGCGTTCGCCGTGGGGGCGATGCTCTCCGGTGAGATCGGCTCCAACGATTGGATCAAGCTCACTCGCCGCTGGACGCTGCTCTCGTGGGGATTCCTCTCCGCGGCGATCATCGCGGGCATGTGGTGGTCGTACGAAGTGCTGGGATGGGGCGGCTACTGGGCCTGGGATCCGGTCGAGAACGCGTCGTTCATGCCGTGGCTCACGGCAACGGCGTTCCTCCATTCGGCGATCATGCAGGAACGTCGCGGCATGCTGCGCCTATGGAACGTGAACCTCGTCGTCGGGACGTTCGTGCTCACGATCCTCGGCACGTTCCTCACGCGCTCGGGAATCATTTCGTCGGTGCACGCGTTCACGACCGGCACGATCGGCTACTTCTTCCTTGCGTTCATCGCGCTGGTGCTGATCGCGTCGCTCGGGCTGGTGGCCGGAAACTCGGACCGGCTGGGAAGCGTCGGTCATCTGGATTCGGCCGCGTCGAGGGAAACGGTGTTCCTGCTGAACAACCTGTTCCTCACCGTCTTCATGTTCACGGTGCTCGTGGGCACGCTGTTCCCGCTCGTCGCCGAGGCGATTCGCGGCGTGAAGGTGAGCGTCGGCGAACCGTTCTTCAACCGGATGTCGCTCCCGGTCGTGATCGTGCTCGTCTTCCTGATGGGAGTCGGGCCGGCGCTTCCGTGGGGTCGCGCGTCGCGCGACGAGCTGCGACGGAAGCTCGTCCCGCCGGCCGCGGGTACGGCGCTGCTGCTCGCCATCGCGCTCGCCGCCGGAATGCGAAATGCGTACGCGCTCGCAGTGGTCGCGCTCGCCGGCTACTCGATTGTCGCGAACGCGCGTGAGATCGTCATCGGCATGCAGGCGCGTCACGAGGCGCACGGGGAGGCCTGGGGCGTCGCGCTGCTCAGGCTGGCGGGCGGGAATCGGCGTCGCTTCGGCGGGTATCTCGCGCACATCGGAGTGTTCGCCGTCGCGATCGGAATCGCGGCGTCATCGTCGATGCGCTCCGACCGCGAGGCCACGCTGAAGCCGGGCGAGTCCGTTACGGTAGCGGGGCGAACGCTTCGGTTGAAGTCGGTGTGGGGGCGGGAGGAGACGCAGCGCTCGGTGGTCGGCGCTACGCTCGAACTCGTTGAGAACGGCCGGGTCGCCGCGATCATCGAGCCTCGCATGAATTTCTATCCGGCCTCGCAGCAACCAGTGCCCACTCCGGCGGTGCGCAGCTCGCTCCTGGGCGACGTGTACGTGAACCTGCAGGCGTTTCGGCCCGACGGTTCGAACGTCACCGTGAAAGTGATCTACGAGCCGCTCGTGCCCTGGATCTGGGCCGGCGGGCTGATCGTGGTGCTCGGCGCGATCACGTCGATTCTGCCGCAGCGCGTGCGCGTCGCGCGCGAGGCCGATGCGCGGCAGCCCGCGACCGGTGCACGCGGCGCGCTGGCCGGCTTGCACGCGAACGTGGAGGCCACATGAACTGGAGGCGCGCGTCGCTGGGTGTTGCCGCGGCACTCCCGGTGATCGCGCTCCTCGCGTGGGGAATGACGCGTGATCCGAAGGACATTCCTTCGCCGCTCCCGGGGAAGTCGGCGCCGTCGTTCGCGCTCTCGGTGTTCGCGCCGGGACAACAGCCGCTCGCACGAACCATTGGAGACACCGTGAGGCTCGCGGATCTTCGTGGCCAGGTGGTGGTGCTCAACTTCTGGGCCTCGTGGTGCCTATCGTGCAGGGATGAACACGTGACGCTCTCCGCGGTCGCGCGCCAGTATGCGGGCAAGCCGATCCAATTCCTCGGTGTGCTCTATAACGACGAACCTGTGTCCGGCACGGCGTGGATCAAGGAGATGGGCGGGCAGAGCTACGCCTCACTGAACGATCCGGGTGCGCGAACGGCGATCGACTACGGTCTGTACGGCGTGCCCGAGACGTTTTTTCTCGACGTGCACGGGCGCGTGGCGTACAAGCAGACGGGGCCGGCATCCGCCCAGGTTCTCGCGAGGGTGGCGGACTCACTCCTCGCTGCCGCGGAGAAGGACGGCGCGCCGACGAACAGGAATCGATGAAGCGCGCCGTGCGCTTCGTCGTGGTCGCGGCTCTATGGGCGGGCCCTCTCGCGAGTGCCGGACCGGGTCAGGGAGCGCCCGCCAGCGCGCCTCCTTCGGGAGTGGTCACGCCTGCCGTCGACTCCGCGCTCGAGGCGCGCACGTCGGCTGTCGCGTCTCAGCTGCGCTGCCCCGTGTGTCAGGGTCTCTCGATTCAGGCGTCGCCCTCGGAGCTGGCGCAGCAGATGCGCTCCGTTGTCAGGGATCAGCTGGCCGCGGGTCGGAGTCCTGCTGACGTGCAGGCGTACTTCGTATCGAAGTATGGTGAGTGGATCCTCCTGTCACCCGCGCCGAGGGGGATCAACCTCATCGTCTACGCGTTGCCCGTCCTCCTGGTGCTTGGCGGCCTGCTCGCCGTCGTGCTGGCGGTGCGGCGATGGACCACGGCTCCAGCCGAATCGGTCACGCACTGAGCCTGGTGCAGCCGCCCGGAGCAGGGGAATCGGCGACAGTTTTCGGCCATGAAACACTCCCGTAAACCCTTCAAGAATTCGGGGCTTCCCCGACTTCGAGGATTGGCAGGTATCCGTAGTCTTACGGTGTCGAATTGGGGAAGGAGTATTCGGGATCAACGCTGGGCCTCTGGAGGAACGACAGGATGAGGTTCTTCAAACGCAACCATCTGATGTTCATCGCGCTCTCCGCTTGCGCGATCGCAGCCGCATGCACGAGCGAGAAGATCGTTTACCGGGCCGGCGCGAACTTCGCCGCTCCCGCGACGGCGGCCGCCAGTTTCATCGGCTACTTCGACGCCGCGAACAAGCAGACGGTGTGCGGTTCGTGCCACGTCGATTACCAGACGCGCTGGTCGCAGACCAAGCATGCCAGCGCGTGGGCCGATCTTTCGGCGAACACAGGCGCCGCGGGCTACTGCCAAGCGTGCCACTCGACCAACAATCTGGGCAACGCGGTGACCGACACGACCGTCGGCTATCGCTCGACGCAGGACGCGCGCTACCACGACGTCCAGTGCGAGAGCTGCCACGGCCCGGGACTCACGCATGCGAGCAGCCCGGCTTCCGGCAACATCCCGCTCGCGTCGATCCAGGCGGACACCAACGCTACGAACGGCTGCGGCGAGTGCCACACCGGCACGCATGAGCCGTTCGTGAACCAGTGGAAGATGGCGAACGCGGCCGGACTGTCGCACAGCCACATCCAATCGCACGCCTTGGGCAACGCCAGCCCGGATTGCGTGGGCTGCCACACCGCGCAGGGCGCCCTCGCGAGATTCAATCCGACCGCGAATTACGTCGAACAAGTCTCGAGCGTCGCCAGCATCACGGCGGCGAACGCGCTGCCGATCGTGTGCGCCGTCTGCCACGATCCGCACGGGTCGCCCAACACCCATCAACTCCGCTATTCGATCAGCGCGCCGAGCGTGGACCAGAACCTCTGCGTGCAGTGCCACCAGCGGTACCCGACTCCTGTCGCCTTGACGACCCGCAACAGCGCGCACTCGCCCGAGGGGCCGACGCTCTTCGGCCTGGCCGGCTGGTTCCCGCCCAACTGGAATCAGGCGGATACGATCATCGGCACTCACGGAACCCCGTCGGCAAACCCGGCGCTCTGCGCGGGCTGCCACGTCCAGCGCTTCACGGTCAACAAGGCCGGCACGAGCACTTTCGTCTTCCAGGACGCCGGGCACTCGTTCATCGCGGCTCCATGCGTGGACGCGAACGGTCAGCCCACGACGTCGCAGAGTTGCGCGCAGACGAGCAAGACCTTCCGCTCGTGCGTGCAGAGCGGCTGCCACGCGAGCGAGACGGCGGCGATCTCGGCGTACAACACCGATTCGCTCCGCGTGCAGCAGCTCGTCACGATGGCCAACTCGCTGATCGCGAAGGAGACGGTCATCAAGAAAGCGGAGTGCACGGAAGCCGCCACGACGACCCTTCCGGCCTTCACGACCTGTATGGGGATGATTTTCAACGTCTCGCTGGCAACGAAGCCCGGTGCGTTCGTCCACAACCCGTTCCTGATCGAGCAGTTGCTGCTCAAGAACATCAGCCAGATGCAGACCCAGTACGGCATCACGCCCAGCGTGCTCTATCCGTTGACGCCGCAGATCGTGCTGCCGTCGAAGAACAAGGGCCTGTTTGGCCGGATCTTCCGGTAGGCTCGAGCCGATAGACGGAGAGAAGATGCGGAAGTTCATGCGGGGCCGGAGCACTCCTCTCAGGGGGATCCGGCCCCGCGTGCGTATCCGTCAAGACTCTACTGACCAATGATCGGCCCACTGTTTGTGCTCTCGCTCCTGCTGCAGGGACCCGCGGCGCCCGCTCACGCGCAGCAGCCGGACACGCTCTTCGAGCATGCGCGCCACAAGTCGCTCGCCTGCCTCGACTGCCACTCGATGTCCGGGGGCCACGGCGGCCTGAAGATCATGGTGCCCGGCGGATGCCTCGGATGCCACCATGGTCCCGCGCAGCGCGCGACGTGCGTCGCCTGCCATGCCGCTGGACCGGCGGCGCCGCATGCGGTGCCGGTGAGTTTTCGCGTGTCGGTTCGGCGTGAGACGGTCACGCGTTCAATCTCCTTCGCGCATGCGCGACACCGCGCGGTCGAGTGCGCGCGCTGCCACGCGGCCGACGTGAAGCGCACGGTCGCGCCCGCCTCATGCAATGACTGCCATGCGGACCATCACGCGCCGGCGCGCGATTGTGCCAGCTGTCATCCAACCGCACGCGAAGGACACGATCGCAGCGCGCACGAAGGGTGTGCTGGGTGTCACACCGATGCGCGGGTCGCCGCGCTCGCGTCGTCGCGGTCGCTCTGCCTCACTTGCCATCAGAAACAGCGCGATCACTATCCGAAAGGCGACTGCGCGACATGCCACGCGGTCGTGCTCCATCCGGGCGCGAAGGCAGGGGGTCCCCAATGAAACGCCTCATTCTGGTCGGCATGCTGATCCCGGCGGTGCTCGCGGCGCAGGGATTCCGCATCTCCGGCGTGACGACGATGCAGCTCGTGGAGCTGCGCCCCCTCCTCACCGACTCTCTCGCCGCGTCAGCCGTGCCGGGCACGGGGCAGTTTCGCACGGCTGCGTTCGGCGTCCCCGCCGTCTGCGATTCGCTCTTCTGCCACTACGAACGGTCGGGCACCCGTGTGAGCGCCGTGCCGGTCCTGCAGGATCTCACGCTCAGCGCGTGGGGCCTGGCCGAAGGGCTCAGCCTGCATTCCGACTTGCGGCTCCGTACGGAGCTGGACAACAACGGACTGATCTATCCGCGATCCGACGACCACGTCCAGCTGCTCGACGCGTACCTGCAGCTCGATCGTGACTGGGGGCGCGCGCGGCTCGGACGCCAGTGGGTCACCGGCGCACTCGGCGCGTACGACTTCGACGGCGCTGATGCGCTCATCGCGCGAGGGTCGTTCTCGGTCGAAGGATGGGCCGGACGCGCGCTCGTGGAAGGGCTGAACGAGCCCTATACGAGCTCGCAGCTCTCGGCGGTGGACAACCTGCCGCCCGAGCAGGACGGCTACATCTTCGGCGCGCTGTTCCGCGTCCGGCCCGACCGACTTTCCGCGGCCTCCGTCACGTATCAGCGGGTCATCCTCGCCGATCACAGCGGCATGTATTCGGAGCGCGCGTCGCTCGCGGCATCCACGCGGCGGCTCGGCCTCGCGCTCGACCTGACGGCCACCTACGATCTCGCGTCCGGAGACTGGAACGAGGCGCGCCTGCGCGCGGGAACCGCCGGAATCGGCACGATCGGCTACTCGGTCGAGGCGCGTCACTCGCAGCCGTTCTTCGAGCTCTGGACGATTTGGGGTGCGTTCGCTCCCGTCGGCTTCAATGAGGCGCGCACAACGGTCGACTGGCGCCCGCGCGCGCAGCCGTTCAGCGCGAGTCTCCATTTCGCCTATAGAAAGTACGACCCCGCCGACGCCGGCATCTCGCTCCGGACGAGCGGATGGCGCGCGGGCGGCGATGCGAGCTGGCGCGCGGGAGCCTCGCTGTCGGCGTACGGCTCGTACGACGTCGACATCGGCAACGGCGCGTCGAGCGATGACGGCCGGGCCGGCGTGCGCTGGACGGCGACGCGGGGTGTCACGCTCGGAATCGAAGGGTCGGTGACGCAGATGATCTACGAATACAGGATCGGGACGGGGCGCGTGTACGGCGCGGCGCTGAACGCGGCGTGGCAGCTGAATCCGGACATACGCGTCGTCGCGGATGGCGGCATCTACCAGCAGACCCTCACCAACGGCGCGGCGGGCCCGGATTGGAGCCAGCGCCGTGCCTCCCTTCGGCTCGAATGGACGGCTGGGAGCGACCCCGGCAGCACGCGCGGGAGGGCGCCATGATGCGTCGCATCGCGCGCGTCCTCGCCCTGATCGCCGCGCCCGCGCTGCTTTTCGCACAGCAGCGGCCGACGTTCCCGCACAAGGTGCACGAGACTCTCTTCCCGACGTGCCTTGGATGTCACGCGGGCATTCCTTCCGGTGACGCGGCGACCGCGCTTCCCTCGCCGGCCGTGTGCGCTACCTGCCACGACGACGCCACGATGCCCCGGGTGGACTGGAAAGCGCCGGCGCCTCGCGGCGCGGGACTGCTGGCGTTCTCGCACGTCACGCACCTCGGCAAGGTGAAGAACGCCGGGTGCGAGTCGTGCCACGCCGCGGGCGACACGAAGTGGATGAACGTCGCGCGCGCCGCGCCCGAGCGCTGCATCGCGTGCCACGCGCATCAGGCGAGCACGCACCTCGGTGACGACAACGTATGCTCAACGTGCCATCGCCCGCTCGCGGCTGCCACCGGTCTGAGCGAACAGCGCGTAGCGGCCATCCCGAAGCCGCAGTCGCACTCTCGTACGGACTTCACGTCGGCGCACGGCAAGGCGGCGCGCGCGACCAACGCGAACTGTGCGACGTGCCATGCGCGGGAGAGCTGCGCGCGCTGCCACGTCGATGCGAACCGCTCGACCGTCATTCGGGCGCTCGGCACCGACCGGCGGATCGCGCGTCTGGTCGCCGGCAAGGCCCCGTCGTATCCGACACCGGCCGATCATCTGACCGCCGACTTCGGGCTCGAACACGGGACGGCCGCCAAGGCGAACGTCGCGCGGTGCGCGACCTGTCATGCGCGGGCGAGTTGTGAGACGTGCCACACCGCCGACGGCGCGCTCGCGATCCTCAGGCGGCTGCCGGACGCGCGTGAGGCCGGCTCGCGTGGTGTGCGGCTGCAGCGCGTCGTCGCGCCCTCAGCATCGCCGAGCGGCCCGTCGTTCTCGCTCACATCGTCGCAGCACGCTCAGAAGCCCGACACGACGACACACAAGGTGCAGGTGCATCCCCCGGCGTTCGCGCGGTCGCACGGCGGCGTTGCTTCGTCGGGTCAGTCGCAGTGCACGAACTGCCACGCCCAGCGTTTCTGCACCGATTGTCACGTCGGTGAACTGGCCGGGCGGCGATACCATCCATCCAATTTCGTTTCGAGCCATCCCGCGAAGGCCTACGGACGCGACACCGAGTGCAGCTCGTGCCACACCACCGAGGCGTTCTGCCGAAGCTGCCACAAGCAGGTCGGCGTGGCGGCAAAGAGCGGAGTCCGCAGCACGGTGTACCACAATGCGCAGCCCTTCTGGCTGCTCGAGCACGGCCGCGCGGCCCGCCAGGATCTCACCAACTGCACGACGTGCCACCAGCAGGCATACTGTCTGCAGTGCCACTCGGACGTCGGTTCGCGCATCAATCCGCACGGCCCGGGCTTCGATGCGGCGCGCATGGCGAAGCGCAACTCGCAGATATGTCTCGTTTGCCACCTGAAGAACCCGCTCGGCGGCAAGTGACTTGAACTCCATGGAGAATCTCGCGTGACTCGATCATTCTTGCGTCGCCGGGCCTGGCTCCCGGCGATCGCATTGCTCATCGTCGCATGCAGCGGCGGGAACGGCGCGCCCAAGGTGCCACTCGCCCAAGCGGCCACCGACAGCAGCGCGCGTGCGATGGAAGCCGCGCACGCGCTCCTCGGGCCCGCGGCAAAGGCCGCGCTCGACAGCGGCAACGTGCTTTTCCGTCGCAAGGCTTACGACGAGGCCCTCGTGGAGTACCGTCTGGCCGCGGAGCTGGCTCCGCAGCACACGGCGCCGCTCTTCGGCATTCAAATGGTGGCAGCCGCGACGAACAACCGCCCCTTGTTGGACAGCGCGCTGGCCGGCATCCGCGCGCGGAACGGCCCGCTGCCGGCCGCGACGTCCGGCGCCCCGCACTCGATGTCGGACTCGGCGCTGAAGGCCCTCCGGGCCCAAATGAAGAAGGGCGCGAAGCCGAGCTGAGGACATTTTGTAGGGATTTCCCCTGCCTGTAATAGGGGAAGCCACGATACCAGCCTAGCGCCCGGCGCGCACAATTCGGTCGATGCGCGCGTTCGTCCAATATCTGCTGCAGTTCCCGCTCCGCTGGAAGCTCGTTGGCGCCAACGCGCTGCTGCTTTCGGCGGGGCTGATCGTGCTGTTGCTGTCGCCGCAAGAGGCGCCCGAACGCGTGGCTGCGCTGGCGCTGCTCTTCATCGCGGCTGCCGTGAACGTCGTTCTCGTGTACCTGGCACTGGTCCCGCTCGCCACGATTCAGAGCGTGGCCGAAGCGGTCACGCGCGGCGACTACGACCGGCGAGTGCCGCCGATGATTCTCGCCGATCGCGACGCCGATCAATCGCGCCGCGTGTTCAACGGCCTGCTCGACCACTTGGCGGCCGACAACGCGCGCGTGCGCCGACTGGCCGGAGAGGTCACGCACGCGCGGGAAGTCGAACGGCTCGCGCTCGCGCACGAACTGCGCGAAGGGGTCGCGCAACTGCTCTTCGCCCTCTCGCTCGAGCTTGGTGTGACCGCCCGCGAGCACGGCGAGCCGCTGGCAGGTGCCCGTGCGAGGGCTGCCCACGCGCTCGCCACGGAGGCAATGGAGGATGTGCGCCGCCTCGCCGGAACACTCGCGCCCGCAGCGTTGACGGAGCTGGGCATTCAGCCCGCGCTCGAGACCCTCGCGCGCCGCACGGCGTCCGATCGGCATGGGCCGCCGGTGGACATCGACGTCGACCTCACACTCGGCCAACCTCCCGAAATGATCGCACTGATGCTCTATCGCGTGGCCGAGCGCGCGGTGCGCAACGTCCAGTCGCACGGCGAGACGAAACGAGCATCGGTCGCGCTGCGCCGTCGCGGTGCCGTGTTCGAACTCGACGTCGAGGATGACGGTGTGGGGGTCGATCCCGATTCCTCGGATCCACTGTCCGCCGAACCGGGCCTCTTTGGGCTGCGCGAGATGCTGACGCAAGCGGGTGGTGATCTCCGTTTCGAATTCGTGCCCGGCGGGCGCGGCACCCGCGTGCTCGCACGGCTCTCGATGCCGCGGCCGGCCGCAGCATGAAACCCGAGCTCATTCGCGTCGTGGTGGTGGACGATCACATGGTCGTGCGTGCCGGCCTCAAGGCCGTGCTGCAGAGCGCGAACGACATCGCCGTGGTGGGAGAGGGCGCGAGCGGACGCGATGCGCTCGCGCTGGTCGAGCGGTACGATCCCGATGTCGTCGTCATGGACCTCTCGATGGAGCCGATGGACGGCGCCGAAGCCACCAAGTGTCTCCACACGAATGGCGCGCGTGCCCGAGTGCTCGTACTCACGATGCACGCGCCGGACGACGTGCTCGTCCCGCTGATGCAGAATGGCGCGTCAGGATTCCTGGAGAAGCACGCCGCGGATCGCGAACTGGTCGACGCCGTGCGCGCGGTCGCGCGCGGCGACGTGTACGTCCAAGCCTCGGCGGCGAACGCGCTCGCGGCCGGCGTGAGGCGGCGGACCGACGTCGCCGACGAACGGAGCCGGTTCGAACGGCTCACCCGTCGCGAGCGTGACGTGCTGCGCTTCGTCGCGGAGGGTTTTTCCGCCCCTGAAATCGGCGCGAAACTGCTCATCAGCCCGAAGACGGTCGACACGTACAAACAACGGATCGGAGAGAAGCTCGGCCTTACGCACCGCTCCGATTACGTGCACTTCGCCCTCAAGCTCGGGATTCTCACCAAGTAAAGAGGGCGCGGATCAGGCGGCCGCGCGACTTGCACCGGGCGGCGCGACGCGCTCGGGTGCCAGCCGGGGCTCGGCGCCCAGCCAGTAGAGCCCGTTGGCCATGATGCAGAACCCCGTCGCGGCGAACGAGACCATCGCGACGCCGACGAATCCGGTGAACGCGAGCCACCACGGGCTGTACACGAGCGAGAGCACCGACGCGATCGAAATGTTGATCCCGACCGCGACGTAGATCCGCCGCTCGAGATACCAGCTGTCGGTCTGCATGAAGTAGAACTTCCCGCGGCCCTTCGCCTCGTCGGCGAGCTTGGGCTTGAAGCCGAGACGCAGGAGCACGTTGCCCACGATGCAAAATCCCGTGAAGGCGACGATGATCGAGGCGGCTCCCGTGGCGATGACGAACAGTACGAACAGCGGATTGACCCATAGCGCCAACGCGGTGCTCGTCAGCAGCACGATTCCGGCAACCAGCCACACTGTCCGCTCGATGTACCACTGATTCGTCGGAACGATGTATACGCCTGGGCGAAATGTCATGACACACCTCGAGTGGTTTGTTGTGCGCGGGGTCGTCGTTTCCGCGGTGCTTCGACCATGCATCCTACGATGCTGCTACGATGCGCCCGTTGTCCGGCGCGCACAGTCGGGTTTCGGACGACAAGCGCGTAACGAACACCCGACAAACGCGAAGGGGACCTGCCGCCGTCTTCGCGGAGGGGATTCAGGAGGAATGTGTCAGGTGAAATCTGACGCCTCGTCAGCGCCACCCTGCTGACCGGCGCGCCGATTTGGGCGCATAGTACGGTCGAACCCCGTCAGAGGAGCCGCCAATGCTGATGGAAGCCGAAATTGTCGATATGCCGCGCGACGTCTGCGACGGCGAACTCGGGGAAGAGGATCTCGCTCGACTCCTGATCACGTTCCGTGGCGTGGTCGCGCCAGCGGCGCCGACACTGCACTTCGTGCGAAGTTCGGATGACGGTCTCGCACCGGCGTACGTGTTCGATGAGGACTCCGGCATGATCTACATTATGGACTGACGTATGCCGTTCACGGAGCTCGAGGCTGCCGCACGTCTCGCCATCGCCGTGCTCGTCGGCACGACGGAAGCGGCGGCGCTCGCGCTGATTGTATGACCGCCGCCGCGAGCGAAGTCCCGCGCGGCAATGTCCTCTACCTCGGCGCGCTCGGTGCGGTCGAGGCGATCGGGCGTGCGACGCGCCGGACGCTCGAGACCGTCGGATCCACCTCGCGTTTTCTTGGCGACACGGTATTGGCGTTCGGTGATGTGCGAACCTGGAGTCCCGAGGTCATGGGGCAAGCGCGCCGGCTTGGTGTCGACTCGTTGCCGATCGGACTGTTCATCGCGGCGTTCACCGGCATCGTGCTCGCGCTGCTCGCGAGCTACTCGTTCACCGGCGCCGTGCCGATGTACTTCGTCGGCACGCTCGTCGGGAAGACGGTGCTGCTCGAGCTGGCGCCGGTGCTCACCGGGCTCGCGCTCGCGGGACGCGTGGGAGCGAACATTGCCGCCGAACTCGGCACGATGCGCGTCACCGAGCAGATCGACGCGCTCGAGACTCTCGGCTACGACCCGCTCGCCTACCTGGTGGTGCCGCGGGTGATCGCGGGGACGACCATGTTCCCGGTGGTCGTGGCCGCGGCGATGATCATGGGGATCGCGTGCGGATGGGCCGCGTCGGCGCTCCTGCTCGACTTGTCGAGCGCCGAGTACGTGAAGGGGCTGCGGCTCTTCTTCCAGCTGTTCGACGTGCGCTACGGGCTCGTGAAGTCGGCGAGTTTCGGGCTTGCGATCACGCTCATCGGCGCGCGGCGGGGACTGCGCGCCGAGGGCGGCGCGGTCGGGGTGGGGAGCGCGGCGACCTCCGCCGTCGTCTACTCGGCCGTGCTGATTCTCGTACTCGACGCGTTCTGGGCCGTCACCTGGCTGCTGGGACACGAGGCGACGTATCAATGAAGAAGCGGATGAACGACGCGGTGGTCGGGATCGCGGTGCTGGCGGTGGCCGGCGCGCTCCTCGCCTCTCTCGCATGGGTCAAACAGGCCGACTTCGGCCAGCGCCGCCATGAAGTGATTGCCCGCGTGCGCGACGTCGGCAACGCGCGCGTCGGCAACGCCGTGGTGATTCGCGGCGTGGTGGCCGGCACCATTCAGGCGATCGAACTCGCGCCCCAGGGGTGGGTGCACATCCGCATGAAGCTGGATCGCACCGTCGAGCTGCCGGCGGATCCGGTGGTCCTGCTGAACGAATCGAGCCTGTTCGGCGAATGGCAGGCGGCGATCGACTCGCGAAGTGCCCTGCCGGCCGACCAGGAAATTCGCAAGGAGATTTCCGAGGCGTCCGGCGAACGCGGTGTCCTCCCGGGTGCGTCCTTCCCGGGGATCGGCAAGCTCACGGCGGTCGCGGGTCAGATCGCGGGTGACGTCGCGAACGTCGCGAGCCGCGTCCAAACGGCGTTCGACGATCAGGCCGCGAGAGAGCTCCGCGCCTCCATCAAGAACGTGTCCGACC
>OCZT010003321.1_pt1 | contig 16439 bp, 7 predicted proteins | sample 1539031 | NCBI WGS metagenome assembly OCZT01 (sample SAMEA3539308, study PRJEB22396) | soil metagenome | biome: tundra; feature: field; material: soil | place: USA | collected 2010-05 | depth 0.15 m | reverse complement strand
ATGGTTGTTGCCCAAATTGCTCTCAAGTCACCTCTTGATAAGGTGGGCTTCAAAATATTAGCAGCATCCATTGCACCCTCTCCTGCACCGGCTCCAACAAGCATGTGTATCTCATCAATAAACAAAATAATATCCCCTTCGGCACTGATGACCTCTTTCACTACTGCTTTCAGGCGTTCTTCAAACTCTCCTTTAAACTTTGCTCCTGCAATCAAAGAACCCATATCCAATGAATAAACTTGCTTCGATTTAAGATTCTCCGGAACATCTCCATTAATTATCCTATGCGCCAATCCCTCTGCTATTGCAGTCTTTCCAACGCCCGGTTCACCTATTAATATAGGATTATTCTTTGTCCTGCGCGATAAGATTTGTAACACCCTTCTTATCTCTTCATCCCTTCCGATAACAGGGTCTAACTTGCCTTGACGCGCCAGTTCATTAAGATTCTTGGCATATTTATTTAAGGCATTATAGCTCTCTTCGGCACTTTGAGAAGTTACTTTTGCACCTTTCCTAAGTTCGGCAATGGCTGCTTTCAGGTCTTTTTCATTAACTCCGTTTTCTTTCAGCAGTTTGCCCGTAGCGTCTTTTCCTGCAAGGATTCCAAGGAGGATATGTTCTATCGAAACAAACTCATCTTTGAATTCTTTGAGGTAATTCAATGCCTTTTGTAATGCCTTATTGCTGTCATCCGACAAATAGGGTTTGCCACCGCTTACTTTCGGATATGAATCAACGATGGTATTCAATGAATTGTCAAAACTGTCAAGATTAACATTCAATTTTTTCAGGATGAAAGGAACAACATTCTCATCTATTTCAAGGATTCCTTTAAGAATATGCCCTGTTTCGATGGCTTGTTGCCCGTTATCAGCAGCTATTTGCTGTGCCTCCTGAATAGCTTCCTGCGATTTTGTTGTGAATTTATTAAAGTCCATATAATTTACGTTTTATTTATACCATTCGCATAGCAATATGTTTGCCAATGGCTAAAGATGACTTTTATCATGCAAAATTGGCAGACATGAGTTGTTTTATCTGACTTTAGAGAAGAGTAGCGGGGAAAAATTGCAATGATATCCAGTTGTAATGATTTGTTTTTCATTTTTCATCACTGCGTTGCTCTTGTTCAAAGTACTGACCATTGAATTTGTATTCAATCAATTTGTTATTCACCTTGCCGTTTTCTGCAATAACAGAGATATAAATTATTTGCTTTACTGAATCATACTTTATTAATCTCACAGGTCTTTCGGGGCGGTCAACAACACTGAAGAAATCATAATTCAAATCAATCATGTTAGTCAGTCCTTTTTGAGTTTTGAACAGTTTTTCGGTATTGTTAAGAGAATTGTTTTCGATGGAAAACACTTGCAGCGATTGACTGGCATCTTTTGATGAATAGATACCGTTTCCGACAGCAAGATAATAGGTTTTGTTCATTGCTTTCAGGGTAAATACCTGTGAATAAAAGCAGGAAGGGTCACCTTCAGGTAATTCAAAGATTTTAGAATAAACTTTGTCGCCGGATTTATATTGGAAGATGTTTTTGAAGAAGTGCATGGTTCCGCCTAACCAGGTATCCCAGCTATAAATCCTGAATAAGCCGTCGGTGGAGGTGGTTATATTGCAATGATTGCTATCTATCAGTTTTTGAAACGGATAACTCAGGGTTGAAGGATATTTGCTGACATAGGTAGTGATTTTGTTGCTGAACAGGGAACTGTAAAAGAATAATGAATCGAAGTTGCCATAATAGTATGGAAGTATTATTGAACTTGTATGCAGCAGATCTTGTTCAATTTCTTTTGGTGTTATGGTTTGGGCAAAGGAATTTGTGGTTATTATGAGGAGGGTTAATGTGATGGAGAGGATTTTTATGAAAGGGATGTTATATTTTTTGTTTATGAGAATCATAATTACTGCATAAGATTAAAGATTTAATGAAGGGTTGAAATTGCATTGGTGTAGGTAAATAAGTGTATAGTCAGGGTGAAATAAAAGAAATCTATTACCAACTTCCTAACTCATCATCAGATTTCTTTTTAATTATCTTTTCAATTTCATTTAATCGTTTAAATGCTAAATCATAATTTAATCTGAAACCATTTGTTATTATCTTAGTAATATTATCATATATTTTTGGATCATTTAAAATATTATTTTGGTCAGAATTCACTTCATATATACAATTTTTTTGTAAAAGATTTATTTTATTTAATTCGAAAAAATTCCCAGGACTAATCATTAAATTAGAATCTCGTTTTTTTAATAATTGAAGAATGGATTCTTTATGAGGAAAAATTGAACTTATATAACACATCAAACTTGAATTATTATCTTTAAGGTTATAAGTAAAACGGATTTCATAATATTTAAAAAATTTGGATAATTTCTCATCATAGAATTTATATTTAGTGAAATCTGGTTCATCATATTCATAGTCCCTATATTTTGAAATAATAACGATGAAACATTTTTTATTATAACTATTTTCTACTCTTTGATTAATTAATTGATTTGAAATATTCTCGCTCTGCTTTGAAACTGATTCGGCAAAAACTCTAAAATCGGATAATAACCAGTATAAAATCGTTAAATCAAAGGTGAGAGGATCAAGTTCCCAAAATAGTTCAAGTAAATTTAAACATCTTTTATTGTCATTATCAAGGTAAATCCCCTTTAAAATATTTTCCTGGTCTTCTTTCGCATCAATCCAAAGATATTTAGCTGAGAAATAATCTTGAAATGATTTATGACTCCATTTATAAAAAAGACCTTCTTTTTTAAATAAAGGAACTGTTTCAATTAAATCTTTTAAAAAATCATTTTCCTTAAAACGTAAATATGAAAGATTCTTTTTTGCTTTACTAATAATATTGATAATATAATTCTTATCATACTCAACTTTATTTTCTTTAGTAGTATAAAATGCAACATAACGCAAAACCCTTTCGAAGTCATCAATCGGTAAGTTACTATATTTATCTCTTACTAAGTATCCTTCTTTTGATAAATCATGCGTTTCAAATAAAGCATCAAAAACTTGATTGTAAAATTGTGTTTTTTTGACTGGAATGTCTTTTTTATGGTCAAAAGATTTAAAAAGAAGCGAAACAAGAAAAGGATTAGTTAAAAATTCTCTTAAGGATATTTGTTTTCCATCTTCTAATTTATTAATCAATTCATGAGCTATATGTTTATAACTATATTTATCATATCGCCTGATTAAACTAAATGCCTTTATTTTTGTTAACGGTTTTATTCTAAACTTTTTAAAATCTCCAAATGAAGTTAATGAATCCTCCATACGTGATGTTATTAAAAAGTAATTTCTGTTTGCTTTCTCAATAAATTTATGAAGTTCTTTTATAACAAAACTTTTGTCCTTGAGAGAAATTTCATCAAAACCATCCAATAAGAAAATAAATTCACCTTCATCAAGTAATTTTAGAATAAAATCTTGGCTTATCTTTTTTCCTATTGGAGATAATTGATTTTGAATTTCCTTTAGAAAGTTATTCTTGTTATTAATTTGCCTTAACTCAATTAATATTGGAACACCTTTATTTTGTTCAATAATTGATAAAAAAAGTCTTTTTGAAATTGTAGATTTACCCATTCCAGCTGTATCTTCAATAATTACTCTTTCGAATTCCGGAATGAAATTGTCTGGATATTTATCAATTTCTATTAAAATTTCATTTTGATCTTTTCTTTTATTTTCGTAAATATATTTATCTATCTCTTCATCATAATATTCAGTATCAAAAATATTTGTAATAAATAAAGGTTCATATAAATCAACAAATAAAGTTTGCATATTTGGAAACGCAAGAGTTTCAATAAATGAAAATTTTTCATATCGTTTGGATAAATATGTTTCAAAATTTTCCTCTATAGGTTTAGAGTTGAAATCTTTCAGAGAATATTTTTTAATTACTGATTTTAATTTAGGAATAAGATATTCTTTAATAATCGGAACAGCTAATTCTTTTGCCAATGTTACTTCAAGTTCATTTATCATATCGTTTTTCTTTCTGCAAATCTAATCATTCCCATCAAATCCTACGAATAAATCTTCATTATCTTAAAACCCAATACTAAACCACTCTTTCCAAAAAGCAAGGCATTGTTTCAAAATAACATCATTAGAATTATAAAAAACAAGGTTTTAAAAATGATTTGGAAGGATGGGTTTAAGTAATTTCCTCATCCTCTTTATTTCATCCACCTATATCATCAATTAATCTGATAAGATAAGAAAATAGTATCGGATAAGGAAGTTTGAAATTCATCATTTAAGAAATTCTAAACAGATTTTTACAGGATTATTATCTCATAAAAACCATAAAAAGGGTAATTGTAACAGGGAAGACGTTCCTTGCAACCAGTCAAGCCTTCCCTGCAGCAGCTCACTTTATGTTGTTACCAGTCAAGCCTTCCTTGTAACCAGTCAAAGCTTCCTTGTAACCAGTCAAGGCTTCCCTGTTATCAGTCAAAGCTTCCTTGCAACCGTTCAAAGCTTCCCTGTTGCAGGGAAAGAGTTCCTTGCAACCGTTCAAGGCTACCTTGTTATCATTCAAGGCTTCCTTGCAACCGTTCAAGGCTTCCTTGCAACCAGTCAAAGCTTCCTTGCAACCGGGAAGACATTCCTTGTAACCAGTCAAGGCTTCCTTGCAACAATGAACGGTTTTGACGAAAAAATGATGTTTTCGATAGATTTTAGCTAAATAAAAGTGTAAAATAGATGCAAAATTGATAAATTCTGAAATGTGTATAAATCAGCCGCATTTAAAAATGATTAGTTTTTGAGATAAACGACCCTCTTTTAATGCATTTTAGTCTTATAATCATAAAAGGATTTAATCAACTATTTTGAGGGGTTCTTTTTTGATTCCATGTCTGTCATTCCCTTAAAAAGGAAATCATTTCAAGAGAATAGAGGAGGCATTTTACCTTTTATTCTGATACTGCAAATAATTAACACTGATTGTTTTTGTTAAAAGGGAAATTTCACAGAGAAAAAGTAAATATAGGAGAGAGTTGTAATATAACAGGATTGAAAATCTTAAGTGATATTTTGAGGAATTACAAATTCTTCACATCGGAGACTTTTTCTATTAATCATTAACACTAAAATGTTTATAAACAGTTTTTGGTAGGTTAGATTCTTTTTTCTTTATTTGCCATCTTAAAGTTAAGTCCTATGCCTTGGTTTATTTTTATTGGTTGATTGCTTAACTATTTATTCTTCGGGAGGTTGACAGTGATTGCCAGAGTTAATTTTTAAAAAGCAATCAGGGGCAGACGAAAGACGCTTGTTTTATTGGGTTTTATCATCATTACATTACTTCGAAATGAAATATTCATGTACTATTAATAAAAATCAAATTACAATTAACTATAATTAAATTTAAATCAATGAAAAAAATCTTAACAAAACTCATTCTTGTTCTTTCACTATTTTTGGTAAAGAACTTAACGGTAAACGGACAATGCAATAATCCTCCGACACCAACAATTTCCGGAGGACCAACATTCTGTGGCAATGGAACATTAGATGCAGGTTCTTATTCTTCTTATTTATGGAATACAGGAGCTACGACTGAAACACTTTTAGTTTCATCAACCGGACCTTATGATGTTACTGTTACAGATGGAAACGGATGTACAGGAACAGCATCAATTGCGGTAACGGTGAATCCCTTGCCAACAGTAAGTGCAGGTAACGATGTTACAATTTGCCTTGGTAGTTCAATAACTCTGATTGCATCAGGTGCTGACAGTTATGTATGGGATAATAATATCAATAATACCAATACGGTACCACTTGATAATGTGAGTGGTGCTAATTTGGCATTAGGATTAAGGAAACTTAACAGCAGCTATAATGGAAATGCATTGCAGTTACGACGTTCATCAGATAATGCAACTTCAGATTTTGGATTCGTTGGCAATGATCTGGATCTTGCATCAATTACAGCCTGGTTAAATGGTGCGACTGGTTATTGTACCATTCTATATGATCAATCAGGTAATGGAGGGGATGTAACACAAACAGATCCAAACAGACAACCATCCTTTGTAAGTGGTGGGATAAATGGTAATCCGACTTTGCATTTTAATACTTCACAGTTTTTGTCAAATAATACAAATTATCCTCCTCCCTTTACTGTGGTTTATGGTGCAAGAGAAACAGGAGGAAGCCGCCAAAGAGTTTTATCTGCCGGAAATAATAACTGGCTTTTAGGATTCTGGGGTGGAAATAAACAATGTGCATATTTTGATGGATGGGTTGCATATCCGAATTATGCTGGAGATAATTCATTTTATGTTTATTCAGGAGCATCTGATGGATCGGTTTCACAATTTTATGAAAACAGTTCATTGATTGCTAATAATTCAGGAGGTGTTTCCGGTCCGAACGGAATTGAATTAAATGGAATAGGTCATGGAGGTGAAATGTCTGATTGTGATTTTTCTGATGTGATGATTTTTGGTTCAGTACTTTCAGATAACGACAGAGGCTCAGTTGAAAGTTCTATATCTACCTATCAGAATCCCAACGAATTGACAGTTTCTCCTGCATCTACTACAACCTATTCTGTCGTCGGAACTACAAATGGTTGCAGCAGTTCTGCCACTATTACTGTTTCTGTAGTTACAACACCTGAAATTACTTCATGCCCTTCTGATATTTCGCAGGAAGTGTTTGGAAATGATTGCAGTTCAGTAATTACTTATCCAGATGCTGTTGCCACACAAGATGCGGTAATTACTTATTCTCAGAACTCAGGAACTACATTCAATAATGGAACAACCACAGTTGTTGTTACAGCTACAAATGCTTGTAGTTTTGTGAGTTGTTCTTTTGTGGTTAATGTTTATGAAACTACTCCCCCGGTAATAACTTGTCCTTCGGATATTACCATCAATAATACACCAGGTCAGTGTTATGGGACAACTGATTTAACAAATGCTGATGCAAGCGATAATTGTACAGTCCAAAGCCTTACAAACAATGTTCCTTCAACTTATCCTATTGGAAATACTGTGGTAACATGGACTGCTACTGATATCTCCGGAAATACTGCAACCTGTTCACAAAACGTAACTGTTGTTCAGGATATTCCAGTTATCACTTGCCCCTCGAATATGAACATCAGTACTGATGACGGACAATGCGTTGCAACAGGAGTTACTTATTCAGCAACAAATAATTGCGGAATTGCAGGTTTCGATTATAATCCTCCATCAGGCTCTACATTTAATCCCGGTACAACTACAGTAAATGTAACTGCTACCGATGGCAGTGGTAATACAGCTACTTGTTCATTTACCGTTACGGTTGCAGATCAGGTACCTCCTGTTATTACAGGATGTACAAATATCACCGCTAATGCAGATCAGGGCAATTGCAGCACGGTTGTCACTTTTTCAGGTCCAACAGCAACTGATAATTGCAGCCCTGCTTATTATGTTCATACATTTAGCTATACTGGCTCAACTTCCACATTTACTGTTCCTTCAGGTATCACGTCTCTTAGTATAAGTGCATGGGGAGCTGCAGGTGGAGGTGGAGGAAATGATGGGCAACAAGGTGGACATGGTGGAGGTGGTGCTTATTCAACAAGTATATTGACAGTAAATCCAGGTGATGTTTTAACCTTATTTGTTGGTGGTGGTGGAGGCGGTGGACTTAGCTGTGCTGCTGGTTACGGTGGTGGCTCTGGAGGTTTCGGTTACGGAAATGGAGGTATTGGAGGTAATGCAGGATATTACGGTTGCTCTGGTAGTGCAGGTGGAGGAGGTGGTGCAACAGCCATTTTAAATGGAAACACTCTTTTAGTTATAGCTGCCGGTGGTGGCGGCGGAGGAGGAGGTGGTAATGATGCTCCTTCAGGCGCAGGTGGCAGCAGTGATGCTGGCGGTGGAAGTACAAATAATTCCACAGGTGGTTTGGCAGCATCTTCAGGTTCAAATAATGGTGCTCCCGGAACGGACAGAGGTTTTGGTGATGGTGGTGCCGGAGGAGGTGGAGGTGGTGGATTACAAGGTGGCGACGGTGGAGGTGCGCCGAACTGCGATTGTTCAGGTGGAGGTGGTGGAGGAGGTTCAAGCTTAGGTACTGTTACTGAAGGTAGTGGCTCAACTCCGGGTAATTACGGTCTTTTAAGTTCATACTGCTCTGGTTGTGGAACAGGAGGAAGTATTAACCAAACCGGTGGAAATGGATATTTGATAATTGCTTTTCTTGCAACTAATCCTCCGATAGCTCAAATTGCAGGATTATCATCAGGATCTTCATTCCCTGTGGGAACAACAACAAATGTTTATACTTCTGCCGATGCAAATGGAAACACTTCTAGCTGCTCATTCACCATAACAGTGAATGATATTGAAGCGCCCGTGATGACTTCTCCTGCAAATGTTACAGTAAATAATGATGCAGGAAATTGCAGTGCGGTTGTTACTTATAACCTTCCTGATATAACTGATAATTGTTCTTTGGGTTTAAATCAGACTTTTAGTTATACTGGTTCTATTCAATCATTTGAAGTTCCTGCCGGGATAAATAGTTTAACAATTACTGCTGTTGGAGCACAAGGTGGTCCTTCATATAATGGTGGTTATAGAGGCTTAGGTGCAAGCATGACAGGAACAGTTTCGGTTACACTTGGTCAGGTTCTGAAAGTTTTAGTTGGCGGTCAAGGTAACATAGGATATAATGGTGGCGGCGGTGGCGGTTCTTTTGTTACTGATAACAGCAACAATCCTTTAGTTATTGCCGGTGGCGGTGGGGGTGCTAATTTTGATAGTAATAATGGTTATTACAGCACTAATAATGCAGATGCAAATACAACAACTTCAGGACATGATGGAATAAATGGGAGTTATCAAACTACAGCTGGCATTGGAGGGACAAATGGAAATGGGGGAGGAGCTGACTATTATATGGGATACTATGTTGGAGCCGGAGGTGGAGGATTAACCGGAGATGGAGAAAATGGATTTGGAAGTTCGATTGGAGGAAGTTCATTTATAAATGGTGGTGCAGGAGGAGCTTCTTGCGGACAAGCAGGTAGTGGTGGCTTCGGAGGAGGAGGAGGAGCAGATTGGTGTTATTATACAGGTGCTGGTGGAGGTGGTGGCTATTCAGGTGGCGGTGGTGGATCTAATTATGGTGTTGGTGGTGGTGGTGGTTCCTATAATGCAGGTACCAATCAAAATAATGTTGCCGGAGTTGGGACAGGAAATGGTTCTGTAATATTTACTTATAATGTAGTTCCTTCACTGATGACCGGATTGACAAGCGGTTCCACTTTCCCTGTCGGTTCTACGATTAATACCTTTTCAGTATCAGATTTAAGCGGAAACACAGCAACAGCTTCTTTCACTGTTACAGTTGTTGATAACGAAGTTCCTGCACTAAGTTGTCCTTCAAACATAACAGTAACTCCTAACCATGCATGCAGTGCAGTTGTTACCTTCTCTGTTTCAGCAACTGATAATTGCGGAATATCAAGTATTGTTTCTTCAACTGCTTCAGGTAGCACATTTAGTAATGGAACAACTGTAGTTACAAATACTGCAACTGATGTGAATGGTAATTCTTCAACCTGTTCATTCAGTGTAACAATAATTGGTTCAGCTCCTGCACAACCCGGAGCAATTACCGGAAATACAAGTGTATGTCATGGAAGTGTGCAAACCTATTCAATATCTCCTGTAAGCAGTACAACAGGTTATATATGGACAATACCTGCAGGTTGGACGGGTTCGTCAACAACAACCAGCATTACTGTTACAACTGGTAATACAGGTGGAAATGTTATTGTTAAAGCTTCGAATGGTTGTGGTAATAGTCCTCAGAGAACTTTAGGAGTGAGTGTAATTCCTAATCCAGGTCAACCAGGAGTTATAACAGGAAATACAACAATATGCAGTGGAACAACACAGACCTATTCTATTGCATCTGTGAACGGAGCCACAAGTTACACATGGACATTACCTTCAGGATGGAGTGGAACTTCAACAACAACCTCCATAACAGTTACTTCAGGAACTGCGGGAGGAAATATTATTGTAAAAGCAAATAATGCATGTGGCAGCAGTGCAAACAGAACATTGTTTGTCACAGTTACTTCTCTTCCTGCAACCCCTGGAACAATATCAGGTAACAATAGTGTATGTTCAGGAACAACACAGACCTATACTATTGCAGCCGTTAATGGTGCAACAAGTTACTTATGGATATTACCATCAGGATGGTCAGGTAGTTCAACAAGCACAAGCATATCAACCACAGTAGGAAATTCAAGCGGCAATGTTTCTGTTTTGTCAGTTAATAATTGCGGAACAAGTATCACTACAAGAACTCTTGCAGTCAATATAAGCAGTGCGCCTGCACAACCCGGAGCAATAACAGGAAGTACATCTGTTTGCCAGGGAACTTCGCATGTTTACTCTATATCAGCGGTAACCGGAGCAACGAGTTATACCTGGACATTACCATCGGGTTGGAGCGGAACATCTACCACAACAAGCATTATTGCAATAGCAGGTTCGTTAAGTGGAACTATTTCGGTTATTGCAAATAACAGTTGCGGAACAAGTGCTGCTCAAACATTATCGGTAACTACAAATTCCATCCCACAACAACCAGGAACAATCTCTGGAAATACATCTGTTTGTAAAAGTTCTGTACAAACCTATTCCATAAGTCCGGTAACAGGAGCAACTTCTTATACATGGACCTTACCATCAGGCTGGACAGGAACGTCAACAACAACAAGTATAACATGTACAATAGGTATTGTAAGCGGAAATATTACTGTTAAAGTAAGTAACAGTTGTGGTAACAGTCCTATTCAAATACTTGCAGTTTCGGTCAATTCAATAACCCAGGTTACAATAACAAGCAATCCGGCAAATAGTAATTATTGTGCACAGGTTACCCCATTGTATATTCAGTTGATGGCATCAGGAGGATATACTTCTTATGCATGGACTCCAAGCGGAGGCAACACTCAAACAGCTACTGTAAGTTCTGTAAATACATTCATGGTTACTGCAACCAATGCAGCAGGATGTACCATGACTGCTTCAAAATCAGTTACCAATAATTGTGCTCTTCCAACGAGTTTAAGTACAAGTAATATTACAGGAACAACAGCAAAAGCAAACTGGGTACAATCACAATGCAGATTTAATTACACCATAAGGATAAGTGTTCACGGATTAAATACATGGACACCATATACAATAAATCCTTCGACAAGTTATACCTTCACAGGATTGTCATTAGGGACATCTTATGACTGGGAGATTCAAACCAATTGTAACACCTCGGGATCCATCAATTCAGGATGGAGTGCAATGCAAACATTCACAACATTATCAAGCCGGATGGCAGATGAAGAAAATGGTTCAACTTCATTTAACATATATCCGAATCCAGCCAATGAAATGGTTACAATAACTTTCTCCAGCATGATTGAAGGTACTTATAATATCAAGATGACAGATATGTTGGGAAGAGTTGTTAAATCAGAAGTTGACAATGCATCTATTGGAGAGAATTCATACATCATGAATCTCGATGGAATTGCAAAAGGAGTTTATATGGTTATTCTTCAAAAAGGAGATAACATCTCTAAATCAAAAATTGTGGTTGAATAATTAAATATTTAGCTAATTACAAAACCGCCTTCCATTAAATAAATAGAAGGCGGTTTTCTTTTATAGAATAAACAAAAGTACAAACCCGAGGAATTTCCTTATTCTCTTTCTTTTATCCACTTATATCATCAATTAATCTGATAAGATAAGAAAATAGCATCGGATAATGAAGGTAGAAATGTATCATTTTAACAATAATAAACAGGGTTTTACATGTTAGTTCACGTCTTTAACAAAGATGTTCACGTCGTTATTTGGTTACTTCACGACGATATTTGGTATGTTCACGACGATATTTGGTTTGTTCACGACGATATTTGATATGTTCACGACGATATTTGATATGTTCACGACGATATTTGGTATGTCCACGATGATATTTGGTATGTTCACGATGATATTTGATATGTTCACGATGATATTTGATATGTTCACGATGATATTTGATATGTTCACGACGATATTTGGTTTGTTCACGACGATATTTGGTATGTTCACGACGATATTTGGTTTGTTCATGATGATATTTGGTTTGGAAAATGCTAATGAAAGATTGGATTTTTATAAATATAAATGCTGATATACAATAATATACAAGGATTATGCTCAGAAAAATTTGAATTGGTTTTGTGGCAAAAGTCCCTCTGAATTGTATCTTTTGTCTTATAAAGCATTAAGAATTTAATCAGAGAAAAACCAATGATTTTTGGAAGTTTATTTCTAATTTAAGTCTGTAATTTCATTAAAAAGGAAATCTTTTCAAGAGAATGGAGGAGGCATTTTGCCTTTTATTCTGTTGCCGGGAATAATAAAGGTATCTTTGCAGGATATGAATGAAATAATGGATTGAAAATAGAATCGGATAGTTTTGGAAGTTTAAATAATAAATAAATGAGTTTAAAAATTATAAGGGAGGGGGAGAATCAGGGTTCTCAACAAAGTGGATTCCTTTTGCCTGAAAATCATGCGATTGTAAGGAAGCATAAAGCGACCTTTGAGGCATTTGAAAAATCGGATATGGAGGGCTTTGGTATTATGATGGACCCGGGAGTTGTTGTTATTCATAACGATCATGAAATGATATTTGAAATTATTGCGGCAGCTCAGCATTGTCCTTCGGTTTTGCCAAGGGTGTTATTGAAATTAGAGTTTGTATTTGGTGATGATGAAGGGAATGTTTTGCCAGATGATGAACAGAATGAATGGTTGAACAAAGCGGAATTTAAAATGTGGATTCATGAGCTTTTTATTTCCATTCCGCAAATTATTTTCTTTTTCAGTGATAAGACAATGAGATACAATTCGATGATGGGGTATGTTAAAGATGGGGATTTTGAGACTAAGAGGTGTACTAAAAAAAGTATTTTGGGCTTTTTATATCCTCCTGATATAGCTTACAAACTGGATGAGGAAAGTTCAAGAGCCTGTCAATATTTTTATGATTACTGTATGGTTGCTGGAATAGACCCGAAACCGTTTCTTGAAAAGGTAATTAAAGAAATGAGTTTTAATATTTCATATAATAAGGTAAAACAATTGTATGATGCAATGAAAGCTCAGGGCGGTAAAGTGGATTATGTTTTTCCACTACAAGACGGAACAGATAAGGAGAATAAGAAGGATGATTCGCCGATAAATATTAATTCAAAAAAAGAACCCGTTTATAATTTTAAGCGTGTTGATTTGCATAAGAAGGACCGATATTATTTACCAAAAGGACATTTTGCGATAAAAGAAATGAATAACATGTTAAATGGGTTGGATGGAACGAAATCTCTTTTTATGCGGCTTGCAGTTCCGATGAGTTTTATTGAAGAAAAAAACTGTACTGAGATTATAAAAATGATTTCAGTGTTTCAGCATTATCCAAATGCAGTAAAATCAGCAGTATTTAATCTTTCTTTTTACCTGCGTGAGGATAAGAATGAAAAAAGAGAATTTGCTCCAATGGAGGAAGAATTTATTGTTATACCTGAATGCAGGGAATTTTTGCACCATATCAACACACTGATAAAAGGATATTTCTTTTTTCTTTCAAACCCTGAATATCGTTTGTATGCTATAATCGGAAATATGGTTGAGGAAGATAAATCGGGATTAATTGCAAATACGGAAGGAATATTAAAGAAAAAATTTACTGCTCCGCAGGTTGTTGCGATGATGAAGGAGGCAAAAATAAGCTGCAAATATTTTATGGAATATTGTAATACGTCAGGAGAGGATTCGGAACCTTATATTACTAAAATGATTTCGGAAATGAATTTTGATTTCAGTTATCAGGATGTGAAAAACGATTATGACAGAATGGTAAAGGCAGGATATAATATTGATGGGTTTACGTTAAGTGTAAGCAAGAATTAGGTTGATTGGTTTATTAAGGTTAAGTGGATAAAACTCAATTTATCTTTCATATTTCTTTCTCCACTCCGCCTCAATATCTTCATAGGTAAAGGTTTTGGAAGGGGGGACATTTTGATCTAACTGAAAGCCCGTGCTCATAGATTGAATTGCGAAATCAACGTGAGGACGAGGGTCTATTTCGGTACCATAACAAAATTCAAGAAAATGAACAGCACCATCAAACATGCGATTTAAAATAAGATTCATGTGATTACCTTTAAAACCATAAAAGGTCATCCCTTCTTCCTTGTTTTGTATGACATCAAGGGAACCATCGAGAATTAAATCGGACATAAAAACATGGATGCCAAAATCAGTATTTCGGATAAAAAAATAAGTCATGGGAATTTCTCCGAGATGTGCAAACCAGGTTAATATTTTAGGACTAAGAAAAATATTTTCCTGGCTACCCATAGGTTCGGTTATGGGAATGTCGAGAAATTTGAATGTAATTCCGAAAATAACATTTCTTAAAGCATCGGTTTTATGCTGGGCAACGCGAATAATATCCATAATGGCCGAAGTATCATTTCTTGCGATTGCATCCCAGCTCATCTGGAGATAAATTCCATTTGCTCTTACTCCTGCTTCATCTAGCATGGCAGCATATTTCGTCATCTGCTCACTGTTTGCAGGGAGTTCATAATTTTTAATTCGTTTTACTTTCGGATCATTCATTTGATTCAGTTTTTAAATTACTTTAAATAAACCTGAATCACTAATCAAAATAAATCAGGGTCTTGTTATTTATTTGTGCAAAGATACTTCTTTTATTATGAATGAAGGAATAAAAGTGAAATGTGAAGAATGATAATTCGGCAGAAAGTAAATAATCAAAATTCAAACAATCTGAAATTTTGACATTTACTATTAAGGATTAAATTTAATCTTTTCAATTTTATTTATCCTCCTTAATCAATTTCAATCCTTTTGTCCAGCGAACTAATTCCTTGAGCATATCTTCGGCAGCTTTATGTGAAGTTTCGTTGGGTGTAAACACTCCCTGCTCATTGATTAATTTGCTGAAGAAGGGAAAATAAACTCCTATTGGCATTGGAACCATTGTCAATGATGATAAATCTGACTTTAAACTGTTTGCAGCACGTGTACCTGCCGAAACTCCGCCATAACTTACAATTCCTGCTCCTTTATAACCCCACTCCAAGAAGAGATACTCTAAAGCATTTCTGAGGGGAGCAGGATAATTGAAATCATACTCGGCAGTGACAAAAACGAAGGCATCTGCTGCATCAATTTTGGCACTCCATTGTTTGGTGTGTTCATGGACATATTTCTTCAGTGAGGGATGATTGGGTTCATTCATCATGGGGAGATTTAATTCTCCAAGATCTATGACCTCGACATTGAAATTGCCGTTTTGTTTTGCTTTCTCTGCAATCCATGCAGCTACAATCGGACCTTTTCTGCCGGGACGAACTGTGGAGGAAATTATTTTTAAATTATACATTGGTTTTATTATTTATCTTATGAATCTATCCTTTGTCAATTAGCTTGCCAATTGCTGAAATAGACTTTTATTATGCAAAAATGGCAGACAAGTATTGTTATATCGGACAACGGCAAGGGTTGCCCTATTGTTTCGCAGTTTTTAATTCCTGTTCATAGGAGGTAAGGGAAAGACTTATATCGTTTTTAAAATAATAAATACCACCCCAGTCGTAAACTATTTTTGTGTAAGTGGTTTGATCTCCGTTTTTGGTTACAATATGTCTTGTTATGGTTCTCCCTTTTTCGGTAATGGTTTGTTCTGTAATTCCATCGGGAGAAGATTTAACTGTGGGAATGGATTTGATTTCCTGGTCGGGAATAACATTTTTTGACACTACATTTTCATTTTCTTTATTTGGTTTTTCGGGAGTGAGTTCGGGATTTGTTTTTACTTCGACTTGAGGAGGATTAAGTTTGCAATAGAACATGGCGAGGCTGAAACCTTTTAATTCACTGGCGACATGACCAATGGAATCCACGGCTCCGGTTTTAATGTTAATACTATACAAGGTATTTTTAAATTTATCGGGGAAGGAATACATTATTCCATCAACACCCATTGCTACTTTTGAATAGCTTAAATGTTCGCAGGTTACGCAATTCGGAATGAGGTGTTTATAAACTTCCACATTTCCGTGTAAATCTATTTTATAAAGTAAACTTCCGGCGGCTCCATAGAAACTTAAATCTTCGGGATTAAAAATAAAATCGCTAAAGCTGGGGACATTGTGTTTTGTTTGTGCAAACACCCGGGAGGTGGAAATATCTACTGTTATCAGGGCGTCCCATTCTCCATAGCACCAATACCTTCCTGTAATATCAAAGCTGCCGGCATCATCATG
>OCZT010003320.1_pt1 | contig 16440 bp, 11 predicted proteins | sample 1539031 | NCBI WGS metagenome assembly OCZT01 (sample SAMEA3539308, study PRJEB22396) | soil metagenome | biome: tundra; feature: field; material: soil | place: USA | collected 2010-05 | depth 0.15 m | reverse complement strand
GCCCGCAGCGGGGCAGCCTCGAACCTCCCCTCATGGGCGAGGACCGGGCGGCGGTCGCCAGCGAGTTCGGGATGGCGTTCCTCCAGCACCTGACGCTGCTCCGCGGTGCGCCGCAGCGCGGTGAGGTACTCCCGGTTCCCCTCGTATGTCCCCCGCCACGTCTGCGGCATCGCTTCGGGAGGCGGCGGCAGCGAGGCCAAGGCCCGGCCGCCGACCCCGAACCGGGACGGCACCTTCCTGGTGCCGCCACCGCACGACGGGCATTCGGGCAGCGGCGCGCTGAAGGACTGGATGACCTCGGAGCTGTGCCCTTCGTCGCACCGCAACTGGTAGATGGCCATGGCTACCAGAGCTCCATGGACAGGGTGAAGATCCCGGCGATGTCGTCCTCGGTGACCGGCTTCGGGCAGGTGGCCAGCAGCCGTTGCTGTTTCATGGTCCCCTCGACCAGTCCGGGCACATCGGCGGCCCCGAAGCCGACGGCGGCGATCCCGTTGGGTATGTCGATGTCATTCAGTAGGTCGATGAGCACGGAGGGGAGGAATTCCTGGTCCCGGGACGGCCGTGCGGCACCTGGGGCGAGCAGTTCCGCGGCGTGCAGGTGCCGCTCTGGGGAGGAGTCGAAGGTGAACCGGAACGCCTCCGGCGCGGTCAGCGCGACCGACATGCCGTGCGGCACCATCGCCTCGGCGCGCGGGTAGTCCTTGGGATGGAAATCATGGACCTGCCCGGCGATCGGGTAGCCGTTGGCGTGCGGGATGTGCACGCCCGCGTTGCCGAAGCCCATCCCGGCGAACGTCGCCGCGATCGCCATGTCCGCCCGGGCGGCGACGTCGTCGCCATGGCGGACGGCGGTCCGGAACGAGCCCGCGAGCAGGCCCATCGCCTTCTCCGACCACATGTCCGAGACCGGGTTCGCGCCGCAGTAGGGCACCCGCTGCTCCGGCCGCTTGCGCTCATTGGTGGTGTACCAGCGAGCCGTGTAGCTCTCCAGCGCGTGGCAGAGGATGTCCATGCCGGCCGCCGCGGTCACCCCAGCGGGCTGGGTGAGGGTCAGCAGCGGATCGACCACCGCCAGGGTGGGACGCAGCCGGGCATGGCTGATGCCGGTCTTGACGTGCTGCGAGAGCACGTCAAGCACGCAGACAGTGGTGGACTCCGCGCCCGTGCCGGTAGTGGTCGGCACCGCGATCAGCGGCCTGAGCGCGTTGACCGGCGCGGTTCCCTTGCCGACAGGCAGGTTGATGTAGTCCATCAGCTCGCCGGGGTTGGTCAGCATCAGGTTGATTGCCTTCGCGGTGTCGATGCTGGACCCGCCGCCGACGGCGACGAACGCGTCCCAGGGGCCGGTTGCCCTCGCGGCGGCGATCGCGTCGTTCAGGCTCTGGTCGGTCGGCTCTACGTGCACGCCGTCGAATACGTGCGCCTCGATGCCGAACTGCGCCATCTGCTCGGCGACCCGCTGCGGGCTGCCGGTGGCGGCCACCCCGGGATCGGTCACCACCAGGGCACGGGCGACGCCGGACTGGCTCAGGTCGAAGCCGATCTCGTCGGAGGCGCCCGGGCCGAACTTCAGCTGCGGCGCCCCGTAGGTGAAGATGGCTTCCGGGTTGGCTGGCAGGCTCATGCTCACGTCGTCCTCCTCAGGCGTAGAAGCCGTCAGGTGCCCGGCGCAGCGACCGCAGTTGCTCCGCGTCGTGACCGAAGATCACCATGGCGTCGGACTGCTCCGCGATGCCGCGGAGTTTCTCGACGGAGGCATACCAGGCGGACAGGTCGTTGACGATCGCCGCCGGGGTGGCGGGCGGCCCGTAGGAATCCCCCATGTACACGGCGTCGGATGTGAAGATCATCGTGCCGGTCTCGGGCAGGTCGACCTTCATGGCCATGGTGCCCGGGGTATGTCCCGGCGCCTCGATGAGCGTCACCCCGGGCAGGAACTCGGCGTCGCCAGAGACGGTCTCGAAGTCCAGGCCCTCGTAGTCGGCCTTGAGGTGGGCGCCGTTGAAGGCGCCGGAGTAGCCGAAGGCCCACTCCTTCTCCTTGTCGTTTACCACGAGCCGCGGTCCCGCCCCGGCGAACGTCTTGACGTTGCCCGCGTGGTCGAAATGCAGGTGGGAGAGCACGACAAAGTCGAGCTGGCTGGCGTCCACACCGAGCTGACGGAGCCGCGAGTCGAGGTACTCCTCCTCGCTGACCTGGTCATAGGGGAAGAATTCCTGCAGCCCGGTGGGTACCCAGCGGGTCTCCCAGTCGCGCGGGCAGCTGGTGTCCCACAACATCGTGCCTTCGGGGGTCTCCACCAGCACCGCGTGGGTAGTGCAGGGATACCACTCGACCGGCCGTTCCCGGTCGGCCCGGCTCCGGATACTGCGTCCCGGCTTGAGGAGCAGCCAGGTGAGGTCGCAGCTCATCGAACCGCAGTCGAGCACGTGCAGCTTCGTCGCTACCGCCATGTCCATTCTCCCGGGTCTCGGAACGAGCGTGGTCACATACCTGGCTACCCAGAATGTGCCCGTTATGATCGCTACCCGCCGTCCCGGATGCGGTGACGCGGGGCCGCTGGCAAACTTGCCGGATGAGCGGCCGGTGGGAGTTCTGGATCGACCGGGGCGGCACGTTCACGGATATCGTCGCGCGCCGGCCGGATGGCAGTCTTACCGTTCGCAAGCTGCTGTCTGAGAATCCCGGCCGCTACGCCGATCCCGCGGTCGAAGGAATCCGCCGCCTGCTCCAGGTACCCGGCAAAGAGCCCATTCCAGCGGAACGGATCGCCGCAGTCCGTCTGGGAACCACCGTGGCCACGAACGCCCTGCTGGAACGCAAGGGCGAGCCGACCGTGCTGGTCATCACGCGCGGCTTCGCGGATGCGATCCGGATCGCCTACCAGGACCGGCCGCGCATCTTCGACCGGCAGATCATCCGGCCGGAGATGCTGTACTCGCGGGTGATCGAGGCGAGTGAGCGGATCGGCGCGCACGGCGAGGTCATCGTCTCGCTCGATGAGCACGCGGTGGCCGCTGACCTGCGCGCCGCCTACGACGAGGGTTTCCGCTCGGTCGCGGTGGTGTGCATGCACGGCTACCGGTACCCGCGGCACGAGGCCCTGATCGGCGAGATCGCCCGCCGGGCCGGCTTCACCCAGGTGTCGGAGTCGCACGCGACGAGCCCGCTGATGAAACTGGTCTCCCGCGGCGACACCACGCTGGTCGATGCCTACCTCTCGCCCATCCTGCAGCGTTACGTGGATCAGGTGACCGCTGAGCTGAGCGGTGTCCGGCTGCAGTTCATGCAGTCCAGCGGCGGCCTCACTGACGCGCGCCTGTTCCGCGGCAAGGACTCGATCCTGTCCGGCCCGGCGGGTGGCATCGTCGGCATGGCCCGCACCGCCGAGGCAGCCGGTTTCGGTGCCGTGATCGGCTTCGACATGGGCGGCACCTCAACGGACGTCTCGCATTACGCGGGGGAGTTCGAGCGGCAGTACGAGACCCTGGTCGCCGGGGTGCGGATGCGTGCGCCGATGCTGAGCATCCATACCGTGGCGGCCGGGGGCGGGTCGATCCTGCACTTCGACGGCAGCAGGTACCGGGTCGGCCCAGACTCCGCCGGCGCGGATCCCGGGCCGGCGGCCTACCGGCGTGGCGGCCCGCTGACCGTGACGGACGCCAACGTCATGCTGGGCCGGATCCAGCCGGAGCACTTCCCCCGGGTGTTCGGCGCCAGCGGGGATCAGCCGCTGGACGCCGGGATCGTCCGGGAGCGCTTCGCCACTCTGGCCGGGGAGATCGGCGAGGCCGGTGGCGGCGAGGCCGGTGGCGGCGAGCACAGCGGTTCGCCCGCGCCGGAGCAGGTCGCCGCGGGATTTCTGGAGATCGCGGTGGCCAACATGGCCAACGCGATCAAGAAGATCTCGGTCCAGCGTGGCTACGACGTCACGTCCTACGTGCTGGCCACCTTCGGCGGCGCGGGTGGCCAGCACGCCTGCGCCGTGGCCGACGAACTGGGCATGACCCGGGTGCTGATCCACCCGCTCGCCGGGGTGCTGTCCGCGTACGGGATGGGGCTCGCCGAGGTGACCGCGATGCGGGAATCAGCGGTCGAGGCGCCGCTGTCCGCCGACCTGGTCCCCGAGCTTGACCGGGTATCGGGCGGATTGGCCGCGGCGGCGCTAGCCGAGCTTACGGACGAGGGGATTCCCGAGGACCGGGTCAGGTCCGTACGCCGGGCGCACCTCAGGTATGACGGCACCGACACGGCACTCGGCGTCCCGCTTGGCCCGGCGGATGTCATGCTCACCGATTTCGAGCGAGCCTACCGGCGCAGGTTCTCCTTCCTGATGCGCGACAAGCAGGTCGTTGTGGAGGCTGTTTCCGTGGAACTCACCGCGGCCTCGGACGTGCTGGCCGGCCTGGCCGCCGCCGCGCCCGGGGATGGCGCTGGGCCGGATGGCGCTGGGCCGGATGGCGCTGGGCCGGATGGCGCTGGGGCGCCGGCCGCCATGTTCGTCTCCGGGGCATGGACGGATGTGCCGCGTGTCCGCCGCTCGGACCTGTCCGCGGGCCAGATCGTCCCCGGCCCGGCCCTTATCGTCGAGGACTTCGCTACTACCGTGCTGGAGCCGGGCTGGCAGGCTCAGCTGACCGGCCGCGGTGACCTGCTGCTCGCGCGGGTGCAGGCCCGCCAGGCCCAGCGCTCCGCGGGGACCGCGGTGGACCCGGTCATGCTGGAGATCTTCAACAACCTGTTCATGTCGGTCGCCGAGCAGATGGGGGTGCGGCTGCGGAGCACCGCGCACTCGGTCAACATCAAGGAGCGGCTGGACTTCTCTTGCGCGATCTTTGACTCCATCGGCGGCCTTATCGCCAACGCGCCGCATATCCCGGTGCATCTCGGCTCGATGGGCGAGAGCATCACCATCATCGCCCGGCGCAACGCGGGCCAGATGCGGCCGGGCGACGTGTACGTGCTCAACGACCCGTATCACGGTGGAACGCACCTGCCCGACATCACGGTGGTCACGCCGGTGTTCGGCGACGCTGGCCGGGAAATCCTGTTCTTCGTCGCGTCACGCGGACACCACGCGGAGATCGGCGGGATCACCCCGGGCTCGATGCCGGCGTTCAGCACGCGAGTGGAGGAGGAGGGCGTGCTCATCGACAACTGGCTGCTGGTGCGGGCCGGGGCGATGCGCGAGGCCGAGACCCTCGACCTGCTCCGCTCGGCGCGCTACCCGTCCCGAAATCCCCCGGTCAACCTCGCCGACCTCCGGGCCCAGATCGCCGCCAACGAGAAGGGAGTCCAGGAACTCGGCCGGATGACCTCGCACTTCGGCCTGGACGTGGTGCAGGCCTATATGGGGCACGTGCAGGACAACGCCGAGGAGGCGGTGCGCCGGGTCATTCCGGGGCTGCGGGGCGGCGAGTACGCCTATGAACTCGACAACGGCGCCGTGATCAAGGTCGCGGTACGGGTTGACGCGGGGGCACGGTCCGCCGAGGTCGACTTCACCGGTACCGAGGCCCAGTTGCCGGGCAACTTCAACGCCCCATCGTCGGTGGCCATGGCGGCCGTGCTGTACGTGTTCCGCACCCTGGTGGCCGATGAGATCCCACTGAATTCCGGCTGCCTCAAGCCGCTCCGCGTGATCATCCCGCCCGGCTCGATGCTGGCCCCCGCCTATCCGGCCGCGGTGGCCGCAGGCAACGTGGAGACCTCGCAGGCGATTACCGGTGCTCTCTACGCCGCGCTGGGCATCATGGCCGAGGGCTCGGGGACGATGAACAACGTCACCATCGGCAACGACCGGCACCAGTACTACGAGACTGTGGCCAGCGGATCCGGAGCCGGGGACGGCTTCGCTGGCACGGACGTGGTGCAGACGCACATGACCAACTCCCGGCTCACCGATCCCGAAGTGCTGGAATGGCGCTACCCGGTGCGGCTGGACCGGTACACGGTCCGGCCCGGCAGCGGCGGCGCCGGGCGGTGGCCCGGAGGCTGCGGGGGGCGGCGGGAACTGCGGTTCCTCGAGCCGATGACGGTAACCACGCTGAGCAGTCACCGGCGCGTCCCGCCCTACGGGATGGCGGGGGGCTCGCCGGGCGGCCTTGGCCGGCATTGGATCGCCCGTGCCGACGGCTCGGTCACGGCGATGCAGGGATGCGACTCCGTGCCAGTGGATGCGGGCGACGTGTTCGTCCTGGAAACCCCAGGCGGCGGCGGCTACGGGCCACCCGCCTGAACGCTGGCTACCTGACTCCAATCTATGGAGACGGCATCTACCTAGATTCGGTCTACCTAGATCTGGCCTAGTGGTTGCGCAGAGCATCGGCCAGGGGGCTGTCGCCGGCGACGCTCGCCTCGCCTTTCTTGATCATCTCGCTCAGCGGCGCGGCGCCCTGGGTGAGCGCGAGGCAGCTGCGGGCGTCCATGATGAGCTGGGCATCCGGCTGCTCAGCCGGGCCGTGGGCATAGGCGGGCCTGGAATCGTTGAGGAGGATATGAAAGGTGCCCTCGTCGAGCCGTACCTCCACGACCCCCGCGCAGGGGGCCGCCAGTTCGGCGATCCGGCGCATCAGGGGGATGGCGAACCAGTGTGCCCGCAGGGCATCGGTGGGCCGCCGCTGCGCAAGGTCCGCGGCGCCCCAGTCGGCCAGCACCATCAGCGCGGGCAGCAGGTCCCGGCCACGGGGGGTGAGCTCGTAGACGGCAGCCGCCGCCGGCGGGGCCAGCCGGCGGCGGGTGACCAGGCCGTCGTTTTCCATCTCCTTCAGCCGTGAGGCGAGCACGTCGGTGCTGACTCCCGGCAGGTCGGCGTGCAGGTCGGTGTACCGGCGCGGGCCGGCCAGCAGTTCCCGGACGATCAGCACGGTCCAGCGTTCCCCGACTACGTCCAGGGCGCGGGCGAGGGGGCAGTACTGGTCGTAGCTTCGTCGCGGCATGCTCGTAATTGTAGGAGACAGTTGGAACATCCAAGTAGTAACTTGGCAGAACCAAGTACCGATGCGCGTAACACGGAATCCGGTCCGGGAGGCCACCGCCCATGGAGTTTAGGCAATCCAGCAAGCTCGCCGGGGTCAGCTATGAGATCCGCGGGCCGGTGACCGAGTACGCGAACGAGCTGGAACAGGCTGGCCACAGCGTGCTCCGGCTGAACACCGGGAACCCCGCCCTGTTCGGTTTCGAGGCCCCCGAGGAGATCCTGCAGGACATTATCCGGAACCTGCCCAACGCGCACGGTTACAGCGATTCCCGCGGCATCCTGCCGGCCCGCCGCGCGGTCGTCCAGCGCTACCAGAATCTGGGCCTTCCCGATGTGGGCATAGACGACGTATTCCTCGGCAACGGGGTCTCCGAACTCGTCACGATGGCCGTCCAGGCCCTGCTCGAGGACGGCGACGAGGTACTGATCCCGGCTCCGGACTACCCGCTGTGGACCGCCGTCACCAGCCTGGCCGGCGGCCGGGCGGTGCATTACCTGTGCGACGAGGGCGCTGACTGGCTCCCGGACCTCGCCGACATGGCGGCGAAGATCACCGACCGGACCCGCGCGGTCGTGATCATCAACCCGAACAACCCCACCGGCGCGGTCTACCCGCGAGAACTGCTGGAAGGCATGCTCGATCTCGCCCGCCAGCACCACCTGCTGGTGTTCGCCGACGAGATCTACGACAAGATCCTCTATGACGATGCCGTCCACCACTGCGCGGCCATCCTCGCCCCGGACGTGTTCTGCCTGACCTTCAGCGGCCTGTCCAAGGCGTACCGGGTGGCCGGGTTCCGTTCCGGATGGCTCGTCATCTCCGGCCCTAAGCAGCACGCGAGAAACTACATCGAGGGACTGGCCACCCTCGCCGGGACGCGGCTGTGCGCCAATGTCCCCGGCCAGTACGCCATCCAGGCCGCGCTGGGCGGCAGGCAGAGCATCGCGGACCTGATACTGCCCGGGGGGCGGCTGCACGAACAGCGCGATCATGCCTGGGAGAGACTCAACGAGATCCCCGGCGTTTCCTGCGTCAAGCCGAAAGGCGCCCTGTACGCCTTCCCCCGGCTGGACCCCGCCGTGCACGCCATCCACGACGACGAGAAGTTCGTCCTTGACCTGCTGCTGCGCGAGAAGATCCAGGTCGTCCAAGGAACCGGATTCAGCTGGCCCTACCCCGATCACTTCCGGATCCTCACCCTCCCGCGGGTCGACGACCTCGATGCCGCCATCGGGCGGATCGGCCGGTTCCTCGCGGGATACCGGCAGTAATCCCGGTCCCACCCTCACCGGCGCAGGCGGGCATCGATTTCCGCGATGGCTTGCGCGTTGGCTGTGAACAGGATGGCCTGCAGACCGGCCCGCTGCGCCGCCTCGGCGAAGAGCGGCACATCGTCTAGAAAGATCATCTCCTCCGGCCGCACGCCGAGGCGCTCACAGGTCAGCTCGTAGATCCGCGGGTCGGGCTTGGACATGCCGACTTCGTGGGAGTAGATGATCAGGTCGGTGATGTCTTCGAAGCCGTATCGCGCCTGCTCCCTGTGCCGCGCGCCGACGAAGCTGTTGCTGATGATCGCGGTCTTGTAGCGCGGCCGCAGGCCGGTGAAATAGGCGGCCAGTTCGGTGTTCAGCGTGCCGAGGTACTCGGCCCACACATCGGTCATGAAGTCGTTCACCCGCGCCTGGCCCAGACCGAGGATCTCCCCGATGCGCACGTGCACCTCCTCTTCGGAGATGATCCCGATGGCGCCTGCCTCGGTGACCTCGGTCAGCCGCTCGGCAAGCTCCCCATGATCCAGCCCCAGCTCGTGCTCCCACTTGCCGGTCATGCCCGTGGAAGGCGTGACTTCCAGTACTCCGCCGATATCGAAGACAACTGCCTTCACCGCCATGGGCGCGTTTTCCTCCGTTCTGACCGCATCGCTGCGGGCCCCATCCCAGGGTGGGCCTTCCCCCAGCGGGAAGGTCAAGAACGCAGCTTGGGGAGGTCAGTTACACCGGGCGGCCGGGAGCGTGGTCAAGCTGAACCGCCCGGCGCGGTGCCGCCCGTGCCCTGACCCGCGCGCGGTGCGGGTCAGGGCAGGCGGGCGGCCAGGAATGTGGTCAGGCCGATGAGAGCCGCACCAGTCCCGGCGAGCACGCCGGGCAGGGGAGGCTCGGATGCCGGGGAGGGGGAGGCGCGGATGCCGGGCAGGGACCGGGCCGTGGCCAGGCGCCCAGCACCTGTTAGCACGCGGGTAATGCCACGTTAATGCCAGCCGAATGACGCGGTCGCCGGCTCGGAGCCTCCCGTGGCTGCCATCTGGGCAGAAACCCCGTCCGTGCTGCTCAAGGCCACGCCAACCTCCGAATGGGGTAGCAGAAACCACACCGAAAAAGGAGCCTCCAAATACTGTCCGGACATAATCTTCTGCTTGTATCTCGCCTGGCGAAGGGACGATGGGGGCAGGAAGCATGGCAGGACCGATGCACGACGATCCCGCACGTGGTGCCGCGACGAGCGACGGCGGCATGCCAGCGATCTTGATGTATCACTCGGTTACCCCGTATGAGCAGGACCCCTACCAGATCACCGTGACTCCGGAGCGGTTCGAGCAGCAGATGCGCTGGCTGCGCCGGCGCGGGCTGCGTGGCGCGTCTGTGCGGGAAGTGCTCGATGCCCACGCCGGCGGCTGCGGGAAAGGCCTTGTCGGCCTCACTTTTGACGACGGTTACGCGGATTTCGCTTCATGCGTCCTGCCAGTCCTCAAGCGTTATGGGTTCAGTGCGACAGCGTATGTGATCGCCGGCCGTCTGGGGGGGGACAACGAGTGGGACCCAGAAGGGCCCCGCAAACCCCTGATGACCGCGGAACAGGTCCGGCAGGTGGCGGATGCCGGAATAGAGATCGGTTCGCACGGACTGCGCCACGTGTCACTGCCCAAGGCGCCCGGGAACGCACTGGGTGACGAGATCGCCGGGAGCCGCCGGGTGCTGCAGGACGTCAGCGGCCAGGACGTGCCCGGGTTCTGCTACCCCTACGGGGACATCGACGGTGCCGTCGTGGAGGCTGTGCGAGCCGCCGGCTACGACTACGGCTGCGCGATCTGGGTTTCTGAGCACACTGGGCGCCACGCGCTTCCGCGCATCTTCGCCGGCGAGTCCGACACCGTCCCGCGCCTGTGGGCCAAGGGATTGCGCCACTGGCTGACCTGGGGATACCGCGGCCCGGGCGCACCCAGCCGCTCCCTCGCTTCGCTGCACGTGTAGGGCTGCACAGGGGTACGCGGGGCCTGGCCGACGCGGGGCCTGGCCGACGCCGGGATCACCGCGCTGCCAGCGCTTCCAGCGCCACCGTGGCGACACCGCCGCGCTCACTGAGTCGAGGCCGGCAGCGCTGCGCCGGACCTCAGATCCGCGTGCTGCATCGCCGCTGAGCCACCGGAACCACTGCCGATATACATCACTCTGCGTACGTGGCCTACCCCTGTTGGCCTACGTCCGTGAGGCATCTGGCTGGCACTGTCGTACTTAGTTAGTAAATCAATTGGCTGAGTGACAGGCCAAGGGTCAGGCAGTGAATTCGTGCCTCGATTCGAGGCCAAGGGGGAACGCCGACGTGGGAAACAACAGACTCTCGCTCGCGGTCAATGGCCGGGAGCGTCAGCTGCAAAGCAAGCTCGTCGCGTTCAACATGCCAGATCCGCGGTCGGCGGACGGCAATGGCAATGGGAATTCGATCGGCCTTCGGTCCGTGGCGATCGTGGGCCTGGGGTACGTAGGTCTGCCGACCGCCTTGGCGCTGCACGGCCGGTGCCCCCGGATCATCGGGATCGACGTCAGCCAGGAACGGCTGGACGAGATCTCGGCCCGCGGCGCCGACCTCAGCGACCCTGACCGCGAGCGGCTCGACGCCGCGCTGGCCGATGGCAGTCTCGAGCTGACCAGCGAGCTCGCCGCCATGACGGAGGCAGACGCAGTCATCATCTGCGTGCCGACCCCGGTGGACGGTAACAACTCTCCCGATCTGAGGGCGCTCAGCAGCGCGTGCGCCACCGTGGTGGCTCACGCCCGGCCCGGCCAGACGATCATCCTGACCTCGACGACATACGCCGGCACCACCCAGGAGATGCTCGCCGAGCCTCTTCAGGAGCGCGGGCTGCACGTCGGCACCGACGTGTTCGTGGCGTTCAGCCCGGAACGGATCGATCCGGGTAACGCCGAGCACCTTCAGCGGGAGACCCCGCGGGTCGTCGGCGGCGTGACCCCGGAATGCGCCTACCACGCGGCTCGGGTGATCGGGCAGCTGACCGACTCCGTGTACCTGGTGAGCTCGCCGGCCGCCGCGGAGGCCACCAAGCTGTACGAGAACATCTTCCGCGCGGTGTCGCTGGCCCTGGCCAACGAGTTTGCCGACGCTTGCGGGGCCCTTGACCTGGACCCGATGGAGATCACCCTCGCCGCCGGCACCAAACCTTACGGCTTCCTGGGAGTCTTTCCTGGCCCAGGCGTGGGCGGCCACTGCATCCCGGCCGACCCGCACTATCTGCTGTGGCAGCTGGGCAAGCAGGGCCACGCCTCCCCGCTGATCGCGCAGGCGATGAAGTCGATCGATCTGCGGCCTGAGCGGGTCATCGAGCGCGCCGGTGAAGTCCTCGCCTCCGGCCACCGCACGCTGGCTGGCGCCCGGGTGATGGTCGTCGGGGTCAGCTACAAGTCAGGCGTCCGGGACCTGCGGCAATCCCCCGCGATCCCGCTCATCGCCGGCCTGATCCGCGAAGGCGCGCAGGTGGAGTACCACGACCCGCTGATCCCCAGTGTCCGGCTTCCTGACGGCCGGCTGATCAGCAGCACGCCAGCGCCGGCCGGCGCGGACTACGACCTCGCCGTGATCCACACCGTGCACCCAGGCGCCGACTACTCCTGGGTGCAGGACAGCCCGCAGGTGCTGGATGCCACCTACAAGTTCGATGGCGGCACCCACCGCTCGGTGGTCTAACATGCTCAGCGACTCCGGCGGCATCGACGTGACCACCCCAGCGGTGGTGCTCAAGTTCGACCCGAACGTGATGCACCACGGTGGTCTCGGCGCGATCCGCAGCCTGGGACGGCTCGGCGTACCGGTGTTCGGGGTGCATGAGGGGCCGTGGGCCCCCGCCGCGAACTCCCGGTATCTCCAGGGCAGGGTGTTCTGGAAGCCCACCCCCGAACATTCGCAACGTATTCAGAGCGGGCTGATGCAGCTCGCCCAGCGGATCGGGCGCCCGTCGGTGCTCATAACCACCGATGACGCTGGTGCGATCTTCCTGGCCGAGCACGGTGACAGCCTGCGGGAATCGTTCCTGTTCCCGGCTCCGCAGGCCGATCTCCCGCGGCGGCTGGCGGGCAAGTACTCGATGCACCAGCTCTGCCGCGAGCTCAATGTGCCCAGTCCGCAGGCCACTGTGCCGGCATCACTAGATGAGGCACGCGACTTCGCGAACCTGGCCGGTTTCCCGGTGATAGCGAAGCTCACGACGCCCTGGCGGCACGGGGACGCCCCGCATGGAACAGCACTGCGCAGTACGTCGATCATTCGTACCGCGGCGGCCTTGGACGAGGCGTACCGCGCCTTCGAGCGCGAGAACGCTGGCCTGATGCTGCAGGAGTACATTCCCGGCGGCCCCGGCCAGGACTGGTTCTTCCACGGTTACTGCGGTGCCGATTCAGCCTGTCGGCCCGCGTTCACCGGGGTCAAGGACCGGTCCTACCCGGCCCACGCCGGACTGACCAGCCTTGGGCACTCGGCGCGCAACATCCCGCTCCGCGACCAGGTCACCAGCCTGCTCACCGAGCTGTCCTACCGCGGTATCACCGACCTTGACCTTCGTCTTGACCGGCGGGACGGCCAGTACAAGCTGCTCGACTTCAACCCGCGGCTCGGCGCGCAGTTCCGGCTCTTCACCGATTCCGCCGGCGTGGACGTGATCCGCGCCGCCTATCTCGACCTGACCGGGCAGGCCATCGCCGAGAACGAGATGGTGGACGGCCGCCGGTTCCTGGTGGAGAACTACGACCCGATCGGCGCTCTCGGCTACTGGCGCAGCGGGGAGCTTGGACTGAAGTCCTGGCTGACTTCTCTGCGCGGAGTCGACGAAGCCGCCTGGTTCGCCCGGGACGACCTGCGGCCCTTCGGGCTGATGTGCCTGCGGATGAGCTGGCGGATGGTCAGCCGGCCGCTGCACCGCGGCGGCGCCAGCGCAGGGCCGGACAAACAGCCTCGTTACCGGGCCGGCCGGGCGGCACGCCGTGGCGTGAGCCCGGGGAACACGCAGTCGATCACAGCAAGCTTGGCGGCCCAGCAACGGGAGCCGGAGCTTCACACAATGGGGGAAAAGATATGAGCAGCACCGTTGACGTGGCGATCGTGGGCGCAGGCCCGTACGGTCTGTCGGTCGCGGCCCACCTGCGCGACGCCGGGGTGCGCTTCCGCCAGTTCGGCCTGCCGATGAAGCTGTGGCGGGAGAACATGCCACGCGGCATGTTCCTGAAGTCGCAGGGCTTCGCCTCGAACCTGTCCGACCCGGATGGCACGCACACCCTGGAGGCGTTCTGCAGGACCGCCGGGCTGCCCTACGCCGATTACGGGCTGCCCGTGTCGCTGGACACGTTCGTCGCCTACGGCGAGTGGTTCCAGGCACAGCGCGCTTCAGGTCTTGAGGAAACCCTGGTCACCCGGGTTTCCGCGAAGGACGGCCAGTTCGAGCTCAGCCTGGCCAACGGCGACGTCGCCAGCGCGCGCCAGGTGGTTCTGGCCATTGGCGTCGAGCACTTCGCCCACATACCCGACCAGCTCAGCTGGCTGCCGGAGTCGGTCTGCACGCACAGCAGCGCCCACACCGACCTGTCCGTGTTCCGCGGCCAGCAGGTCGTGGTGGTCGGCGCTGGCCAGTCGGCACTGGAGTCGGCCGCCTTGCTGCACGAGAGCGGGGCGAGCGTCCAGCTCGTAACGAGGAAGCCGACGGTGAACTGGAACGGGGCCCCGCTCGCGCCGGACCGCCCGCTGCTGCAACGGATGCGGGAGCCAGAGGCCGGCCTTGGTTCTGGCTGGAGCACCTGGTTCTACTCGCGCAAGCCCAACCTGTTCCGGCACCTGCCCGAGTCCACCCGGGTTTTCCGGGCGCGGACCGCGCTCGGCCCGGCCGGGGCAAGCTGGCTGCGCGAACGTGTCGAAGGGCAGTTCCCGGTACTGACCGACCAGGCCATCGACCGGGCCATCGCCGGGCCGGACGGCCCCAGGCTGGGGCTGGTCACCAGCGCCGGGACGCACAGCGACCTGGCCGCTGATCACATCATCGCCGCTACCGGCTACCGGGCCGACGTCCGCCGGATGGCCTTCCTCGACCCGCAGCTGGCATCCCAGCTGCTGACCGTGGCCAACACCCCGGCGGTGGGCCGGGATTACGAGTCCTCGGTTCCCGGGCTCTACGTCGTCGGCCCGGCCGTGGCGCCGACCTTCGGGCCGGTCATGCGGTTCGTCTACGGCACGGATCACGCGGCCGGAACTGTCGGACGGCGGCTGGCGGCCACCGCTAGGCGGCGGACCACCGGGTCCGTGGCGGCGTCCCGATGAGCACCACCGGCGCGTTCGCCAAGCGGGCATTCGACATCGCCGGCGCCGCCGTGCTGCTCATCCTGGCCGCACCGCTGCTGCTGGTGCTGGCGGCGGCAATCCGGCTGCAGCTGCGCCGGCCGGCGCTGTTCCGCCAGGTCCGCGTCGTCGGCTCCGGCAGGCTCGCCGAGATCACCAAGCTGCGCACCCTCGCGCCGCACAGCGACCAGGACGCGATCTGGGACCCGGACACCAGCTGGGCCACGCCGGACCAGCACTGCACCTCGCTGGGCAGATTCCTGCGCAGCACGCACCTGGATGAGCTGCCGCAGCTCGTCAACGTGCTGCGGGGGGAAATGTCCCTGGTCGGCCCCCGCCCCGAGCGGCCCTACTTTGCCCGGCAGTTCGGGCTGGAAGTGCCCGGATACCACGGCCGGAACCGGATGCCCGCGGGACTGACCGGGTGGGCCCAGGTCCACGGGCTGAACGGGGACACCTCGATCCACGACCGGGTCCGGCTCGACAACCACTACATCGAGAACTGGTCCTTCTGGCTTGACCTGACGATCCTGGCCCGCACCGTGGCCAGCACCGTGGCCAGCACCGTGGCCACCGCCGCGGGCTCGCTGACCGGCTCGTCCCGCAATGCACCCGGCTCTTCCGGTAACGCTCCCGCGTGGCCGGCCGCCGAGCGCTCCCCCCAGGAACTCACTGTCGCTCGCTCGGAGCTCATCGCCACTGGCTCGGAGCCCGTTTTCTCTCGCATGTCACACGGAGGTTCACGATGAAGGTTTTGCATCTGATCACTGGCCTGGGTGTTGGCGGGGCCGAGTTGCAGCTGCGGTCGGTGCTGCAGCATTCCCGGCACGAAGCCGACGTGGTGACGCTGTACAACCCGGGGCCGGTGGCCGAGATGATCGGCTCGGACGGGGTTCTGGTACGCGACGTCGGGATGTCGCGCAATACGCAGCTCGCGGTGCTGTGGCGGTTGCGGGGACTGATCCGTGACGGTGGCTACGACGTGGTGCATGCGCACCTGTACCGGTCGCAGATCTATGGGCGGCCGGCGGCATGGCTGGCGGGGACGCCGGTGGTCGTGTCCACCGAGCACTCGATCGGCGAGACGCACCTGGAACGACGGCCCATGACAGCGGGGGTCCGTGCGCTGTACCTCGCTACGGGCTGGTTCTCGCAGATGACCGTGGCGGTCTCGGAGACGGTCCGGCAGCGGATGACCGGCTGGGGGGTGCCCGCGGCGAAGGTGACAGTGATCCCGAACGGGGTGGACCTGAACCGGGTGGCCTTCGACGGCGCGGCGCGTGAGCGGGTGCGGGCCGAGTTCGGCGTCAGCCCGGGCGAGTACGTGATCGGGGTCCTCGGCCGCCTGGATCCCAACAAGCAGTTCGCTCTGGTGATCGCCGCGGCGGCACCGCTGCTGAAGGCCGGCGGAGTGCGGCTGGTGATCGTGGGCAAGGGCGACGAAGGGGAACGCCTGAAGCAGGCCGCCGCCGAGCATGGGGTGACGGACCAGGTGGTGTTCGCCGGGGAACGTCATGACGTGGCGGGAGTGCTGTCCGCGTTCGACTTGTTCGTGGCGTCCTCGGCCCAGGAGACGTTCGGGCTGTCGGTGCTTGAGGCGCTGGCCAACGGTCTGCCGGTGGCCTACACGACGTGCCCGGCGCTGGAAGGGCTGCAGGTGGCCCGCGCCACCCAGGTCCCCTCTGACGTGGCCGGGATCCGCGCCGCCCTGGAAGCGGAGGTGGCGGTGGGCGCCCAGCCGCGGGTCCCTGAGCCGGCGGTGGAGCGGGAGTACGGCATCGTCGCGGTCACCGACCGCATCGACACCATGTACGAGCAGCTCGCGGCCGCCCGCGGCCCGCGCCGCCGC
>OCZT010003319.1_pt1 | contig 16441 bp, 16 predicted proteins | sample 1539031 | NCBI WGS metagenome assembly OCZT01 (sample SAMEA3539308, study PRJEB22396) | soil metagenome | biome: tundra; feature: field; material: soil | place: USA | collected 2010-05 | depth 0.15 m | reverse complement strand
TTCGAGTGGGGCATGGTCGCCGATGTCACCCAGCCCGACCTCGAACACCGCATCGCCATCCTTCGGCAGAAGGCACGGCTCGACCACCTCGAACACACAATTCCCGATGACGTGCTGCACTTCATCGCCGACCACGTCCAGGCGAACGTGCGTGAACTCGAGGGCTCCATCATCAGGCTGCTGGCCTTTGCGTCACTGAAGCATCGGGTCATCACCGTGGATCTCGCGCGTGAAGCGCTTCGCGACAAGTTGAAGGCAAACGATGTTGCCCCGCCGCGTTCCTCACGCCAGGATCGTTTGCGTCTCATTCAACAGCGCGTTGCACACGAATGGGCCGTGTCGGTTGAGGGGCTGCAGTCCAAGACCAGGACCAAGATGCTCACGGTTCCGCGCCAGGTGGCCATGTTCCTGGCGCGTGAGCTGCTCGGCCTGCAGCTCGTCGAAATCGGCCAGGGGTTCGGTGGCCGGGATCACTCGACTGTCATCCACAGTCTCGAGCGCGTTTCGGATATGATGAAAGAGGATTCATTGTTTCGATCGCGTGTGGAGAAGGTGAGGGAAACTCTCAGACATGAACCTTGAGTACCTGGTTCTCCGCATATGAAGAACCAAAGGCGAATATGTGCACCAAGACTCCCCGGGTTCCCACACCGTGTTCACATCAGGTGACGGACTAGAAGTGCAAGCAGCAGAACCACTTGTATTGCTTTTCCTCTTTCCACGCCTTACTACTTCTACTGCGGAATTGATCTTCAATTCCAGCAATAGGCAGCAAGAAGGCGTGGGATTCATATCCTCCTCGACTCGGGTAGGGAATGCGCTTTACCATCTCGCGTGAAAAGCTGCAGGAAGGTTTGGCAGCCGTTGCTTCTGCGGTCCCCTCGAAGACGACCCTCCCTGTTCTGGCGAACATTCTCGTCCAGACTACGGAGAAGGGGATTCGATTTTCCGGCACTGACCTCGATATCGCAGTCAGCACTGAGGTTACGGCCGACGTCGAAAGCGCCGGTGCCATAACGATTCCAGCGCGCAAACTCTCGGAAATTGCGCGCGAACTCCCTCCGGCACCCGTAAAGATCTCCGCCGCAGGTGATCAGCGAGTCACGCTCGAGTGCGGGCGATCGAAGTTCAAACTGCTGGGATTGCCCAAGAGTGAGTTCCCGAGTTTTCCCGCGGTGAAGTTCGAAAAGGCCCTGCGAATTCCGTCTGGCGACCTGCAGAAGCTCATCTCTCACACCGCGTTCGCGGCGTCAACGGAGGAGAGCCGGCCGATCCTCAACGGTGTACTGTGGGAATTGCGTCCCGAGTACATGAGAATGGTCGCGACGAATGGTCATCGTCTGGCCAAGATGGACCTGCCCGTGAAGCTTGCGCCGTCGTCCTCGAGCGACCTGATCATCCCGCCAAAGGCACTCGAGCAGATTCGAAGGCTCTTTCCGGCGGAAGAGGAACTCGAGGTTGCCCAGGGCGAGAACCACGTCGGGTTCCGTTCCCCGTTCACCGCGGTGTACACGCGATTGATCGAGGGGCCATACCCGAGCTACGACCAGGTGATTCCACACGACAACGACAAGCACGCAACCATCGACAAGGTCGCGTTCACCGGAGCGCTCAAGCGCATGTTCGTCGTTGCGTCCGACCAGACGCACCGAATTCGCCTTTCCTTCAACTCGGGGATGCTGAAGTTCAGCGTCAGCACGCCCGATCTCGGCGAGGCGCAGGACGAGCTGCCGGTGCGCTACAACGGAGACCCGCTCGACATCGGCTTCAACGCGGCATATCTGCTCGAGATCCTGCGTTACCTGCCCACCGACGAAGTGCGCCTCACGTTCAAGGCGCCCGAACGCGCGGCAACGATCGAGCCTGAGGGCTGGTCCGATCCGGCGAAATATCTCTGCCTGCTGATGCCGCTGCGGCTGGTCGACTAGCCTCGGCCGATTCGAATCTCGATGGTTTGGCGAACCTCCTGGGAGCGCAGGCGGCTTCTCAGCGAGAGTGCCAGTGTCGCACTTCCGGTGGCCGACAACACCTCGCCGCTCGTGGGATCGAGAGAGTAGAGGAGCTGGCCGCTTCCGGTTCCGCTCACGCCGACCGCCTCGCCGAACTGGGCACCGGATCCCTCGATCGTCGTGTGCGAGATCCGTGAAACAGTAAGCAGCAGGCGACTGTCACCCGCCGTCGCCCCAGTGACCGTGAAGGTGCGCCGCACGGACGCGTGAAGCGGAATAGCGTCCCGGCACACGACGTACGACGACGAATCCTGCCATGCGGTTCCGATGCGCAGGGTGTCGGGCGGCCAGAACCAGACATCCCGCAGCGACTGAGCCACCGCAAGCGCGGACGACGCGCAGGGAGCGGCATCGCGCGGGACCGTGAAAACGAGCTGCGAACCGCGTTCCGCATACTGGGCGCGGAGCGGGAATGGGGTCGCGAGCCCGGCCGGTGTTGCCGCCGCACGCCCCTCGCCTTGAACGAGAAACGCGGTGACGCTTCCACTGACACCGCCACTCGACGGCGCAGCGGTAAACGAAAGCTCGGCGTGAGAGGAAACGGTGTCGGTCCGTGTAGACGTGTCGATGCGAATCGCGACTAGGGCCCGCAGGTCGACGACAAACGCCTGCCGTTGCGCCGATGACCGGTACAACCAGGGCCCGGAAGTGCGCGCGGCGGGCGCAGGAGCGCTCACCGCCACCGGCTTGGTGAGGACCTGGTTTGGAACGGAGCCTCCACGACACGCTACGAGCAGCGCACAGGCCGGGAGGGCCGCGAGGAGGAGTCTTCGCAATGCCGATTGCATCGTGGAAGGGAGGGGAGGATTCCCTCGGCCTGTAAGCCGGGTTCTGTCGAAGCAAAAATACTTCGGACGGTCATTTCTCTCGGAATGCGATCGCCCGCATTCTCTAGCAGCCTACCCGCGGCGTCTCTGTCGAAGAGGACTGCTTCTCGCCGCCTATTCGGCCTTGCTCCAGCTGGGGTTTGCCGTGCCGTTCGTGTCGCCACGAACGCGGTGGGCTCTTACCCCACCTTTTCACCCTTACCCACGCTTTCGCGAGGGCGGTCTCTTTTCTGTGGCACTGTCCGTCACCGAACCAACGGTGCCCAGGCGTTACCTGGCAGCCTGTCCATGGAGCCCGGACTTTCCTCGAAACGGGAATCAAGCTTCCGTGTCGCGACCGTCCGGCCGAGGGAATCTCCCTCACGAATGATACCCTGGAACGGGTCGCTTCGCACGAAGTGACACCGAGGGGGTCGACGCCGGCCGGCCGGTGACGTCGGCGTGACGACTCGAGCGAAAGATCGCACCAGGCTCCAGCGGGCATGATCCTTCAACGAGAGATGACAATGGCGACGGCGCCGAGCATCCAGCGAATCGCTCCCGTTTCCACGATGGTCGAGCTGGGCGAACGCCGGCGTGTGGATGCCGCGGGCGCCGGTCTCTACCGGACCATTCATCGAGACAGTCTTGCCGAAGTGTTGTGCGACTTGAAGGAGCGCCGCATCAGCGCGGTGATCGTATCGGTCGGGAGGTGTGTGCGGGAAGAGCCGTCGCAGATGGCGGCCGTGGTGCGTGCCTTCCCGAGAATTCCGACCCTCGCGCTCCTCTCGAGCGCGGGCGACACGAACGCGGAAACCGTTCTCACCCTCGGGAACTGCGGCATCCGTACGCTGATTGACGTGCGCAAACCGGACGGGTGGGGCCGCCTACGGGAGCTGCTTGGCCGCGAAGCCACGAAAGACGTCGATCGCCTCGTATTGGCTGCGCTGAGAGAGGATCTTCGAGATGCGCCAGACGACTGCTGGCGATTCTTCGAGGCGTTGTTCTCGCCCGAGTTCAGGGTTTCCACGGTGCGGCAACTCGCGCGACGGCTGAACGTGCTTCCCAGCACGCTGATGAGCAGGTTCTTTCGCGCGCGAGTCCCGGCGCCGAAGCGCTATCTCGCGTTCGCACGGTTGATCCGTGCCGCGCGTCTGTTCGAGAATCCGGGCTTGTCGATATCCGACGTGGCGAACCATCTCGACTACTCGTCGCCGCAGAGTTTTGGCAGGCACGTGCGCACGGTGCTTCGTATCACGGCAGGCGAGTTCCGCTGCACGTACGACGGCGAGCGCATGCTGGACCGATTCCGTCGTGAACTCATCCAGCCGAACGTCGAACGCCTGCGGGTGCTCCATCCGCTGGTGGTGCGACCAGGAATGCGAGTGTTGCCGTTTCCGCGGCCCGTTGCGGCTTCGATGCAGCCGGCGCGCTACGGCTGACGCGGCATACGGGCAAGCAGGTCCGTCGCACGCGCGAGTGATAGGACGGAAAGGCCGGCGGCGTTGAGGGCTTCGCGACCGCCCTCCTCGCGGTCCACGACGGCGAGGACGCCCTGAACCACGCCGCCAGCCGCCCGCACAGCTTCAACGGCGCGCAGCGCCGATCCGCCCGTGGTAATCACATCCTCGACGACGACGGTGCGATCGCCGGCGTAGAACGGCCCCTCGATGAGCTTGCCTGTTCCGTGCGACTTCGCTTCCTTCCTCACCGTGAAGGCGCGAATCGGCGTTCCGGCGAGCGCGCTGGCGTGCGCGATGGCATAGGCTACCGGGTCAGCGCCAAGCGTGAGGCCGCCCACGGCGTCGGGACTCCACCCGGATTCGCGAAGAGCGGCCAATGCCAGCGAACCGATCGTTGCGAGGCCATCTGGGCTCATGGTCGTCAGACGCGCGTCGATATACAGGCTGGAGTGCCGGCCCGAGGCGAGGGTGAAGGATCCCGTGCGCGCGGATCGGGTTGCGAGCATATCGAGCAGTCGTTCATGCGGCGTCATGGTTGCGGAGGTTAGGGACGGGTGATGCGAGCGTCAATGCTCGATGGTGATTCCATCGGGGCGGCCAGGCGATGACGACGGTGGCGCTCTGGACCGCTGCCGCCGCCGTCGTGGCGGTGATCTTCACCGGACTCGCGCGCCGCCGGCATCGCACGCGCAGCCTTGCCGAACGCTCCGCCGAACTGGAGCAGTTGTCCGCCGAGCTGTATCGCGCCAACCGCGCGAAGAGCGAGTTTCTCGCGAACGTCTCGCACGAGCTGCGCACGCCGCTTGCGGCGATCGTTGGGTTCGTCGACTTGCTCCGCGAGGGGGCTTACGGTGAGCTGACCCCGCGACAGATCGGCCCCGTCGAGCGCATCGAATCGTCCGCCAACCATCTGCGCGAACTCGTCGAACAGGTGCTCGATCTCTCGAAGATGGCCGCCGGCCGGCTGGAAGTGCACACCGAGTTGATCAAGCCGCGTCCGTTCGTGATCGACGTGGCATCCGAGGTCGAACCGCTCGTGAACGAAAAGAAACTCGCGCTCTCCATCGCGGTGCCCGCCACGCTTCCGCGGATCGCAACGGATCCGATTCACCTGCGCCGCATTCTGGTCAACCTTCTTGGAAACGCGATAAAGTTCACGCCGGCCGGAAGTGTCGTCGTTCGTGCCTCGCTCGTGTCGGATGGTGATCTTGGCTCGTTGGCGGGAACGGGGAGCCGTCCCCCCCTTCTCGCCACCGGCGGACCATGGGTGGCGCTCCAGGTGATCGACACCGGCGTGGGGATCGCCGACAAGGATCTGGAGCGGATCTTCGAGGAGTTCGAGCAGGTGAACGCCGGCCCCCGCGGCGACTCGATGCGTCGCGGCACAGGCCTCGGCTTGGCAATCTCGCGCCGCCTCGCGCGACTGCTTGACGGCGACCTCACGGTGGAGAGCGCAGAGGGGCGGGGGTCGGTCTTCACCGTCTGGGTTCCCGCGGACAGCCCCACGCGCGGGCCGCTCTCTACCCCCTAACTCGGCGTGCCCTTGCCCCTGAAGAGCCCCTTCATCCGCGACATGAATCCTCCGTCGGTCGCACCTCCCTGGCCGCTCTCGAGCGCACCGGCGAGCGCCTTTGCAAAGACCAGGACGTCGGGGTAACGGTCCTTCGGGTTCTTTGAAAGCGCGCGCATGACCGCCTGCTCGACCGCCGCGGGGAACTGCAGGCCGGGTTTGGCCTTGTTCAGCGCGATCGGCGGCATCGAGAGGAGCTGTGTGAACATCTCGCGGGGAGCTTTCGCGGTGTAGGGCAGCGTTCCCGACAGGAGCAGATATGCGATGCTCGCAAGGCTGTACTGATCCGCGAGCGGCGTGACCACTTCTCCCGACAGCGCCTCAGGTGCGACGTACAACAAGCTGCCGACGAAGAACCCGGCGCGCGTCAGCCGCTCGTCCGGCGTCACGTCGGTGGCGGTCGCGATGCCGAAATCAAGGAGCTTGACGTTGCGGGTGGTGGGGTCGTACATCAAGTTTTCGGGCTTCAGGTCGCGATGCACGATTCCGTTTGCATGAGCGGCATTCACCGCATCCGCGATCTGAAGCACGATCGTCGCGACCTCGTCGTAGGGCAGGGGCGCGTTTCGCTTCGCATAACCCTCGAGCAACTCACCGGCCGCCCACTCGATCGAGAGGAAATGCACGCCATCCGGGGACTGACCAGTTTCGATCGTCCGCACTACGTTCGGGTGTTGCACCCGGGTCCCGAAGGAAGCCTCGCGGAGGAATCGGGCGACCGCCGTCTTGTCCTGGCGCAGGCGTTCGCGCAAAACCTTCACGGCTACTTCACCGTGTTGAGCATGCCGAGCACGGTAAACGGTCGCGGTGCCTCCCTCGCCCACACGATCGAGCAGGGTGTAACCGGACAGCGTTGTTCCGACGAGAGGATCGCGCGCCACGCGGCCGAAGCTAACGGCCGTCGCGGGGACTGGCAAGCGAACGGAATTACGCTTTGGCGGGTAGGGTAGTGCACGAGACTTTGTGTTTCACGCAAACCGGTATGACGATGCGAAAACTGATCTTCCGGGCCGGGACGATTGTCCCGATGACCCTTCTGCTCGTTCAGGCTGGATGCGGCGGGAGCAGAAGCACGCCGAAACCGGCTCCCGCCCCCGCGCGTGCACCGGCACGGACGACTGGTGCGGCACCGGCCACGGCGTCGGGACCGGAATTCGACGGCGTGAAGTTGTATCGCGATCTCGGTCTTCTCGCGCGCGGCGCCCCGATGCCATTCGTGGGAAACGCCGCGTTCCTGGCGTCGGCCTCGACGGACTCCACGCACGTCATCGTCGCGATCACCATTGCGAACGGTAATCTCACGTTCGGTCGTGAAACCGACCGCTTTCGCGCGGGCTATACGGTGTCGATCACTCTGCGCAACGGCGCCGAGACGGTGAAGCAGATCGAAGCGCACGAGAGTGTGCTGGTCGCGAGTTACAAGGAGGTCTCGCGACTCGACGAGAGCGTGATCTTCCAGGAAATGCTCACCGTGAAGCCCGGCCGCTACAACCTCTCGGTGAATGTTCGCGACGACGGGAGTTCGAAGAACGGGTCCGACGACGTCACCCTGCTCGTTCCCTCGCTCGGCGCCGGCTCGTTGAGCACTCCAATGGCGTTCGCGCGCGTCGCACAGCGTCTCTCGGTTGATTCCCTGCCGCGCATCGTCACGAACCCGGCGGCAACGGCGACCTTCGGCCGGGACAGCCTTGTCGGTCTGTACATCGAGGGCTACAGCGCGACCGCCGGAGCGCGACTTCCGCTCAACATCGCGGCGCGCACGGAAACCGGCCGCATGCTGTTCAGCGACACCTTGTCGCTCGTTCGCCGCCGGAACCTGTACAGCGGCGTCCTGTTCATACCGGTGGCGCGCACGGGTATCGGCCCCGTGGTGATCTCGATCTGGCAGACGGGGACGACGGATACCACGCGAACGCCGCTGTTCGTCGGTTTCGGAGAGGAACTTCCGGTCGCGACGTACGACGAGATGCTCAACTACCTGAAATGGTTCGCTTCGCCGGCGAAGCTCAAGTCGCTTCGCGACACCGCGGTTGAATATCGCCCCGCCGCGTGGGCGAGCTTCGTCAGGGAAAGCGCATCGAGTAGCGGCGGGGCGGGAGCACTGCACGAGTATTTCCTGCGCCTGTACGAAGCGAACGCCCGGTTTCGTGAAGAGGGGATACCGGGGTGGATGACCGATCGCGGCAAGGTGCTGCTTGGGCTTGGGGAGCCGGACCAGGTCTACGAAGAGGGCACCGCCGCGAGCCCCACGAACCGGGTCCGGTCGGTGATTTGGGAGTACCGCGATCTTCAGCAACAACTCGTCTTCGTCGAGCAGCAGGAATTCGGGCACTGGCGCCTGACGAACAGCAGCGCGATCGCGTTCGAGGCTGCGTGGCGTCGCCGCCTCGCGCGTTGAGCGCGCCACCACTTCGGCTGCGACACGAGCTCGTACGAAAGGCGCTGCACCTCTCTGCGGGCCTGATTCCGGTCGCATACGCCATGGGCGCGCCTCGCCGGGTGCTCGAGGCCGTTCTGGTGCTGACGAGCGCCCTTGCGCTGCTCATCGAACTGTTGCGCCGGGTGGATGCAACCATCGACGCGAGAATCAATCGCGCATTCGGCTCACTCATGCGCGAGCACGAGGGGAAGTCGATCGCCGGCGCGACATGGTTGAGCCTTTCGTGTCTCGGTGTTGTACTCCTGCTGTCGCGCGAAGCGGCGATTTCGGCGCTGTGGTGCGTCACGGTCGCCGATCCCGCCGCGGCAATCGCGGGCCGATGGTGGACGGCAAGGCGCCAGCCACACCCCTGCACGAGGGACGGAAAGACGATCGCGGGAACACTCGCGTGCGGGACCGTCTCTTTTGCTGGCGTTTGGATGCTTGCGGGCTACCCGCCCGCGGCAGCGGTGATCATCGCGGCAGCGGGCACCGTGGCCGAAGCGGCTCCATGGAGCCTGGACGACAACCTCAGTGTCGCGGTCGCCGCGGGCGCCGCCGCGCAGCTGCTCGCTTGACAAAGCGGGCCTGCAAATCGTAAGAAATAGGTGCGGACGAGACGCTAGCCGCCGCGTCGACGCGAAGAACAGTGTACAACGGGAGTACCGCAGGAGGCGAACGATGCCGAAGGGAAAGGTGAAGTGGTTCAATGATACCAAGGGATACGGGTTCATCGAACAGGAGCAGGGCGATGACGTGTTCGTCCACTTTTCAGCGATTCAGATGGACGGATTCAAGACGCTCACGGAAGGACAACCGGTGGAATTCGAGCTCAAGACAGGAGAGAAGGGGCTCGCGGCCAACAACGTCATGAAGGCCTGACACCGCGGCACAGACCGTCCGACTGCCGATCGCCGCGGGCCCGGCCAAGACAGCTGGCCGGGCTCGCGGCACACTAACTTGCCGCCATGCCTCCCGCCCCGAGTCCGCGACTCTTCCTGGTTGACGGCTATGCGCTGATCTATCGCGCTTTCTTCGCGTACGGCGCCCAGCCCCTCATCAACAGCAAGGGCGAGAACACCTCGATCGCGCGCGGCGCGCACGACTTCCTCAAGCGGCTCATCGAGAAGCACAAGCCCGAATACCTCGGATGGGTGCACGACGCAGGACTCTCCTTCCGGCACGAGCGGTATCCCGCGTACAAGGCGACGCGCGAGCGCCTCGAGCCGGAGATGCAGGCCGATTTCGATACCGGAGTGGAGCGCATCACACAGATCCTCGAGGCCTTCAAGATCCCAGTGCTCTCGCTCGACGGATACGAGGCCGACGACGTCATTGGCACGCTGGCGAACCAGGCGGCCGCGCGGGGTGTGAACGCCGTGATCGTGTCCGGGGACAAGGATTTCGTGCAGTTGGTCGACCAGGGCATCTGGATCCTCAATCCGTGGCACGGCCGGCCGGGATTCACCACGGAGAAATGGTACGACACCGAGAACGCGGCCGAGCGCCTTGGGGTACGGCCGGAGCGCGTCGTGGACTATCTCGCCCTGGTTGGCGACACATCGGACAACGTCCCGGGAGTGAAGGGGATCGGCGAAAAGACGGCACATGCGCTGATCGAGAAATGGGGATCGCTCGAATCGATCATGGCGCACGTGAACGACGTGGAGCCGACGCGCGCCAGGAACGCACTCAGGGAATTCGGCGCGAACGGTGTGCTGTCAAAGGAACTGGTCACGATCAGGGAAGACCTGGACATGACGCTCGACCTGCAGGCGCTGGCGATCGAGCCGCCCGACTGGAACCGCTTGCGCGACCTCTTCGTGGAACTCGAGTTCCGCGGCAATGCCCAGGAGGCCGCCGCGCAAGCCGAGAATTCGTCGGCGGAGACTACGCCTTCCGGCGTCGGCGACCAGGCAGCCAAGCCCACGGTGATCAAGCAGTATCGCCTCGCGGACACGGTTGATGGTGTCCGGGCGCTCGTCGCCCTCGCGCGCAAGGCAGCGTTCATCTCGGTAGACACGGAGACCGTCCTCGAAGCCGGCGCGCCTCAGGTCATTACGCCGCTTCGCGCGAATCTCGTCGGCATTTCCATCGCCGTCGCGCCGGGCGAGTCGTTCTACCTCCCTTTCGCGCATCGCCAGCGTGACGCGTCGCAGGGAGACCTCTCGCTCGGGACCACGCCGAAGGCGGCGAAGATCGCCGAGAAACAGGGCGCGGGGAGCATCGCCGCGCGGATGCTCGCGGAGGGAGCGCACTCCATATCGAACCTTCCGCCGATCCTCTCTCCGGAGATGGAGCCGCTCCGCGCACTGCTCGCGGACAAGCGGGTGAAGAAGACGGCCCACAATGCGAAATACGACCTCCTCGTTCTCCGCCGCGCCGGGGTCGAACTTGCCGGACTCGATTTTGATTCAATGCTCGCGAGCTATCTCCTCGATCCCGGCCGACGCTCGCACGCCCTCGACGCGCTCGCGATCGAGTTCCTGCAGTTGCCGATGACGGGATACGACGAGCTCACCGGAAAGGGGAAGAACCAGATACCGTTCGACGAAGTGCCGATCACGGCGGCGCGCGAATATTCGTGCGCGGACGCGGACGTGACGTTCCGCCTGCGAGAACTACTTGAGCCCAAGCTCGCCGAGGTCGAAGCCACGGCGCTGCTGCGCGACCTCGAGATTCCACTGATCGAAGTGCTCGCCGAGATGGAATGGCACGGCATCACCATCGACATCCCGTGGTTCCACTCGCTGAAATCGCGATTCATGAAGGAGCGCGGGCTGGTCGAGCGGCAGATCTACGAAACGGCCGGTGAAGAGTTCAACATCGCGTCCAACCGGCAGCTCGCGGCAATCATGTTCGGCAAGCTCGGCCTTCCGGTGAAGAAGAAGACGGCCACGGGACCAAGCACGGATGCATCCGTGCTCGGCGAACTGGCGGAAGAAGGACACGCGCTTCCTTCGCTCCTCATGGAGTATCGTGAGCTCGCGAAGCTCGAGAACACCTACCTCGATATCCTGCCGGCGCTCGTCAATCCCAAGGACGGCCGGCTGCACACGTCGTTCAACCAGACGGTCGCCAGCACGGGGCGCCTTTCGTCGAGCGACCCGAACCTCCAGAACATTCCGATTCGTCGACAGCTGGGGAAGGACATTCGCCGCGGATTCATTCCGCGGGCGGGATGGACGATGCTCGCCGCCGACTACTCGCAGATCGAGCTGCGGTTGCTCGCGCACCTCTCTCACGACCCGGTCTTCGTCGAGGCGTTTCATGCGGGAGGCGACATTCACCGGCAGACGGCGGCGATCATCTTCGGCGTCGCAATCGACCAGGTCACCCCGGAAATGCGCGCCCGAGCGAAGACGATCAACTTCGCGACGATCTACGGCCAGGGCGCGCACGCACTGTCGAGACAAATCAGGGTCGAGCACGCGGAAGCGAAGGCATTCATCGACACGTACTTCGAGCGGTTCGCCGGCGTCCGTCGATTTCTCGACGCCACGATCGAGCAGGCGCGCGAGCGCGGCTATGTCGAGACGATCTTCAAGCGGCGCCGATACATCCCGGAGCTGAAGGACCGGAATTTCAACATACGGGCGTTTGGCGAGCGCACGGCGCAGAACTCCCCTATTCAGGGCTCCGCAGCCGACCTCATCAAGGTCGCGATGATCAGGATCCACCACGCACTGATCGCGAAGAAGATGGCCAGTTGCATGCTGCTTCAGGTACACGACGAGCTCGTGTTCGAATGCCCTCCCGACGAGCTGACAGAACTTCAGGTGCTCGCGGTGCGCGAGATGACCACGGCCGTGAAGCTCGACGTTCCGCTGGTCGTGGACGTCGGAACCGGGGTGAACTGGCTCGAGACCAAGCTATAAGGGGACAGCACCAGCCCTTGCAGAGTACGAGACTCATCGCGAAAAAGCCCGCAAGTCGAGTGGCTCCGTTGCCAACAAGCCTCGTAACTCGTCTTCATGCAAGAGGTTACGGAATTGGCCGAACAACGGCCCCTGGATTGCTTGTAGATCCCCGTAACTGAGGTCCAGTTCGGCGGTTCAAATACTCCTCTTTGTAGCTGAAGCCCATGTCGGGCGACAGTGAGGTCATGCGAGGCCCAATGAAGGCGAAACAAGCAGGCTTCACCTTGATCGAGCTCCTGATCGTAGTCGTGATCATCGGCGTCCTGGCGATGATCGCGATTCCGAAATTTCAGAACACGAAAGGGAAGGCCTTCGTGACGTCGATCAAGTCGGATCTCCGCAATCTCTCACAGGCGGAAGAGGCGTATCTCTTCGACAACGATACGTACACGAGCGCACTGACTTCGTTGACCTACCAGCGTTCGCCTGGCGTTGTGGTGAATATCACCAACGCCTCGACGTCGGGCTGGTCTGCGACCGCCACACACCCGCAGTCGTTCCCGCTGACGTGTGCGATCTTCGTGGGTGGTGCGACGACGGCGCAGGCGCCCGCGACCGTGGAGGGACTCATCGGCTGTCAGTAACGCACACGCCGTTACCGGTCTTCTGGCGTGAGTTCGCGCACCGTCGCGAGGGAATGATCCATGCGATGTCCGGCGGTCTTTGGTTGCACCGCCATATGTGGGCCGGGCATCCGATGGCGCATCTTGTCTCCAGCAGCCGCGAGCTTCTGATCATCTACGGCCGCGCGGCCGGGCTGAACCCCGAGCGGCTGGAGTACAAGGCACTGCGCGATCCGCGTGATCGGGTGCGGCGCGATGCCTGGCATTGGGACCTCGTCGGTCCTTGGTTGCCGCCGGAAGCCTGATTCACCCCAGCGGCACGAGGGGAGCGGCGGTCACAACCCCGTCGGCGCAGCGACGAAGGTCCAGGGAACGCCATACGTCACAGACAGGTGCTCAGCCAGCGCGCGCACCCCGAGGGTTTCCGTGGCGTAATGGCCAGCATAAACGATGACGAGCCCCCGCTCCTCGGCGTCCACCGCGCTCCAGTGTGGGCCCTCGCCGGAGATCAGGGTATCGACGCCGAGCTCGTGCGCCTCGCGAAGCGTGTCTGCGTTGACGCCAGCGCCCGAGCAGATCGCCCAGTGCCGCGTGCGACGCCCAGGCGTGATTGCGCTCGCGACCGCGGAGCCTCCGTGCGATCTGGCGAATACGTTCAATTGCGAAACGAGATCGGCGGTCGTGATATCGCCGGTACCGCGCACACCGCAGTCGATCGACTCGTGGCGCGCGAAGCCGGCGCCAGCCTGCAGACCAAGCTCCCGCGAAAGCAGGAGCGAATTACCGAACGCTGGATGGGTATCGAGCGGCAAATGGGCGGAATACAGCGCCACGTCGTGATCGAGGAGGAGCCGGACTCGCGAGTAGTACGACCCCGTGATCGGCTGTAGTCCGCCCCAGAACAGCCCGTGATGCACGAGGATCATGTTCGCGCCGGCCGCCACCGCGCCGCGAATCGTCCTCGCAGAAACGTCCACCGCCGCGGCAATCTTCGTCACCGGCCCACGGTGCTCCACCTGAAGGCCGTTCAGCGCCTGAGGATAATCCGGAATCTCACCCACCCGAAGCAGGGCGTCGAGATGTGCCGCGATGGTGTCGAGGGGGACGCCGGTCATTTCGAGCCCGCGGCCGATCTGTGCGAGCGCCTGATCTTTGCCGGCTCTCGCGTCTTCCCGATTTCCAATGCACGCACGAGCGCGGTCGCCCTCGGGTTGACGTTCTTAGCGCCGCCGGCGCCACGCTGCCGAAAATTCTCTTCGAATTCCATCGGAGCCTTCGTCTGAATGTGGCTGACCTGCGAGCCATCGATGCTATCCTAGATGCGCACGAGGCCCACGTACGCGCTCCCGTTTCAGGACCGGCCTGAGATCGGCCCGGTGGTCAAGAGGGCCACCTTGAAGCTTGTGTCTGATCTGGAGGTGAAGCGTGCCGATCTGGAACAGGTAGCGGAACTTCCCACGCCGATGTTGACAAAGATAAACGAAGCGATACATAGAATGAAGTTGTTCTTCTTCAAGATGGTTCAGCAGAAGTTGTTATCTTCTAATTACAAACATTTGTTTATTGGATGTTCGGCTTGTTGATTCGTGTAAAAACATATTTCTTCGCATTGGGAGGCCCTGCGGTCACAGCGATTCTCTAGACGCGCCGAGCACAATATCGAGCAATCGTTCGAGGTCATCTGCTGAGTAGAACGGAAGACGCAGTTCACCGGAATTCTTCGAGGTGAGGTGAACCTTTGCGTCCGTTTGCATTCGCCGGCGCAATTCCTCTTCTATGCGTGCAACTTCCGGAGGCTTCTTGTGCTCGGCCCGCGGCACCCCTCCTCGCGCAGTGGCGCGCCGCGTCCCGGCTTCGCGCACGCGACGCTCGACGTCGCGGACGTTCAGCCCCTCGGCGACGATGATCTTCGCAAGTTCGAGGATGCGTTGGTCATCACCGAGCGAGAGCAGCGCTCGCGCGTGCCCGACGGTGAGCTTGCCGTCGCGCACCAGGCGGCGCACGGCCAACGGCAACGCGAGAAGGCGAAGCGTGTTTGCGACTGTCGAGCGATCCTTGCCGACGGCGTCCGCGACGTCCTGCTGCGAGAGCGAGAACTGTGAGATGAGTTGCTGGTAACCTTCCCCCTCTTCGATAGGATTGAGATCGGTGCGCTGCAGATTTTCGACGAGTGCGTAGGTGAGCAGCAGCTTGTCGTCGATTTCCGACTGTTCACGAACGATCGCGGGAATGTCATGCCACCCGAGATGCTGCACCGCGCGAAACCGCCGCTCTCCGGCGATGAGGAAGAACTCGGAGCCGGTAGAATCCGCGCGCACAGTGATCGGCTGCAGCAATCCGTTCACGCGAATACTGGACTCGAGATCGCCAAGCTCCGTGGCGTCAAACTCTTTGCGCGGCTGGTGTGGGTTTGGCCGAACCTGAGAGACCGGAATAGAGCGAAGCGCGTTCCGCGGAGCCGCTTCGCGATCATTCCCTCGATCGCCGCCGGCCGGACGTCCGGCCAAAAGCGCCTCAAGCCCCCTGCCTAATCTTCTCGGCTTATCGGTTGACATAATGACTCGCTGAATTATGACACAACACCTTATATAGCAATGAGTTACTTGTCGTTATGTGTCTTTGTGCGCGCTTGCGGTGAGCCCCGTTCGATCAGCTCACGAGCGACGCTCATGTACGCCTTGGCGCCGACCGATGCGACGTCGTACAGAATGATCGGCTTTCCGAAGCTCGGCGCCTCAGCCAGGCGGACGTTTCTGGGGATTACATTCTGAAAGACCTTCGTCCCAAAGTACTCGCGCGCATCCGCGGCAACCTGGCGTGAGAGATTCAGGCGCGCGTCGTACATGGTCAAGAGGACGCCGTCTATCCCCAGAGACGGGTTCAATCCCTGCTGCACGAGATGAACGGTATTGAGCAACTGGGATAAACCCTCGAGCGCGTAGTATTCACACTGCAGCGGAATGAGTACGTTGCCGGCCGCCACGAGCATGTTTACGGTGATCAAGCCGAGCGATGGAGGGCAATCGATCAGAATGAATTCGTAGGAATCGCGAACCTGCTCAAATGCTCGGCTCATCGAAAGTTCGCGGCCTTCTCGGTGCACGAGTTCGACCTCAGCACCGGCAAGATCTGGCGTGGATGGAATAACATCCAGGTGCTTGAAATGGACCTCGTGTACAATGGCTTCACCGATCGTGCGAGGATCCAGAAGCACGTCATAGACCGTAACACCGAGCGTTTCCCGCTGCAGCCCAACTCCGCTCGTAGCATTACCCTGGGGATCTCCGTCGACGAGCAATACGCGCCGTTCTGCCGCGGCAAGACTCGCAGCAAGGTTCACCGCGGTCGTGGTCTTACCTACACCACCCTTTTGGTTGGCAATCGCAATAATCCGAGCCACGAGATCCTGGGAGTAGGCAAAGGAAGCCGTCGACCCCTGAACATAGACCGGCGGTCAGTCCATCGGCAAGGCGAGTTGTTTCACGTGGAACACTTGCTTCTCGCCTGTCATTCGAGGTAGTCGCCACACACGGGGCGATGCGTGAGCGTGAAATTCAGCGTGTTATAATGTCAGCGGGTCGGCCATTTTAATAGTAGCAATCTGATACTAAATAACCACTGATTGCAGGAGTCTATGGCGCGCCACTCCGCCAGGCGCCGATGAGCGAATCACGATTCAGCGGCAACCACT
>OCZT010003318.1_pt1 | contig 16444 bp, 11 predicted proteins | sample 1539031 | NCBI WGS metagenome assembly OCZT01 (sample SAMEA3539308, study PRJEB22396) | soil metagenome | biome: tundra; feature: field; material: soil | place: USA | collected 2010-05 | depth 0.15 m | reverse complement strand
CCTCTAAACGGATTAAGTGAAACAAAAGGCCTTCGACAAGCGGTATCGTTTAGCCCTGTTTGAGCAACAGCTGAGGTTATGTGGGGTAAGAAATATGAAAGGTCATTCTGCGCTGGGGCCACAATGCCGCCAACTCTAAGAGAATAGCGTCGTAAGACAGACGGAGCTACACGATCTACACCCCGGTCAATTAGTATTCTCTGCCCCGAAGTTGAACTCCAAGCGCCCTTTTCAATTACAACACTCGTCATCATGCCTGGAATCCATCGTGCTCCGGAGGGGACGTACTCGATAGGTTTCGTTGAAACCATACCGCAGATGTCTTTTCGACGAATTGAAAATGGAACAGCAGACTGCCCTGGCCATTCCGATCCAAGAAGGCTATAGACCTGAAAGTTATTAGGCCAGACAACTTCGTTCCAAGGGCGAGAACCGGAACTTGGGGTCTCATACTGCGAGTCCCATTTCACCCAGATTTGTTCGTCCCACCGTTCATGAACATTCAGCATCAATGCCGTAGGGTTACAGCTATTAGACCAAACAGCATCTTGAACTCCGCCGTACATTACTGGATTAAGGTTAGAATAAAGAAAATTTCCATTCCACAGGATCTTTCCAGTAGCCATGATCCTACCAGGAAGGTAGGGGAAACCACGAGGAAGCTTGTCCTCTTGAACTTGTCTGGCGACACGAGATCCATCAGAACCCCAACCTTGAGTAGCATCTTGATCTGAAAATGCCTCTTGAAGCGACGTGTAGTGCATCCTAATAAGCTTCATTGGAGGGTCGTGGGGACCACGGCACGCGGCATTAGTGAACACTAGGTAACAACCAACAGCCTCAGGAGGAGACCCTATCGAGGGGCTCCGGTCCACCGTAGACCAGTCAAAGAACTGATTCTTTGTTTCGATCAAAACCTGAAAGACTGCATAGCTATCCCAAAACCTAGACTTCTTAAGAATTGCATTACTGCTGGAAGCTTCTAGGTTAGGACCAACCCATTTCGTATTAACTTCTTGATGCTCGGCATACCGAAAGTCAGTTTTTCCAGTCGCATGATCAAAAGCGTACCCGTCTCCATGATCTTCAACAAAAGCGCTAGTAGAACATCCATCTAGAAAAGTCACCTCTTGCAAATTAAATTCATTAGGGGATAAGTCTCCAGATTTCTGAAAATGAAACTGCCCTACAACCGGCCCAGGCTTTGAAAGATCAATAGGATCAAAGTGAATGTTCCAATGAGCATAAGTTCGACTAACTATGCCCTGAGAACCACGATCTTCATTAGTAATCGTAACATTACCAGTGCGACGAATAACCAGAAAGCCATGACCCTCCTGCCCCCACCTGTTTGGATTCATATGATAGAAAGGAATCGAGCAGCACTCAGAAGTCCAGTCTTGGCTCTTTTCATTGAAGGGTGCAACTCGGCTTTCAAGATTTGTAATTCGTACTGCATGGATCAAAGTAAATGTATTGTCGTAAAGGAATGCCCCCGACTCAGTAACAACAAGAGTAGATTCTCCCGGAATCGGATAAATCCCTCGGATATGAACATCGGCCCCAAGCCCCACAGAAGCCAAGGTTTTCACCGAAGTTGTAGGGGTCAAACCGAGGCCATAATCCAAAAGGTTCATTAATCCGTCTCCGTCTTAGCTAGCAACGCCGTCATATCATCAATAGCTCTGTCATATCCCTCTAGATAGTGATCCATGAAGAGAGTCTTAACATGACCATTTTGAGACACGTCAGGTTGATACTTAGCATTACGAAGAATCTCTGCCGCAGCGCGAATGCCTGCGGCCCAAGAATCCACAGCCATTTCTTCAGCCCATTGAGAAACGAATTCTCTATTCGACCACTGGTCTATGAGCCTCTCCGCGTTGCGTTTTACGGCAAGGCGAAGGGCCCGAAGCTCATGAGGAAGCATCTCGGGCCCTCCCGTTAAATTACCGTTAGTGTGTAATCACTCTCACCGTTGTTCTTCAACATAGGATGGCCTATGGGTCTATACAGCTCGGTGACATTATAAGTAGAATCTCCGACTGTATTTTCAAGAGAGCCAGAAGAGATACCTTGAACTCGAACAGCGAGAAGAACTTCGCCCTCGATAACAACCAAGAAGGGAACAACAAGATAACGGAATCCTGGAGCGTTCTGACAACTAAAAGTTGAAACACGGGGAGAAAGAGACGTCAGCGGCTTAGGAATAAAATCAGCCTCTGCAAACCAAGCCGAGACACCGCCGCGTAGACCAGTAGGGTTGCCCCAAAATGTTTGTGTCATGAGCTGCGTATCTTTTTCCCAGAAGCTTTCGTTCTCACCCGGGAACTGTCCAAAATGAGCTGAGGCGGTGTTAAGAACAGGAAGTAAGTAATGAGAAGCGGCGGCTATTGGCTGACCAGACAAAATGAAATCTGCCGGAACAACGCCGCGCTCATCCGGGTGCCCAACCGGGATGGGTAGGCGACCAACACAGTTTGCGTATGGGATAACACCGGGGTTCTTCAGGAACTCTATCGAGCCCTTCCCAAGAGTTGTGACAAGAATTTTCTCGGGTGCGGTCAAAACTGCTCGTCCGGAAATTGGGGGATAAAAAGTAGCCCAGTTGTTTACGTCTGCCGCAAGCCACGGGCGATAACGTCGGTAAACACCCTGATAAGCAGAATACTTACTGTAACCAAACCACTTAGAAGTAGCCTCAGGAGCAGCCAAAAACTCTACTCGGCCAACGTTGGGCTGTACGTGTGCAACGTGAACATTCGACGTAAAGACGCGACTGCCACGAAAGTCTGCAAGATACAAAATATCGCTTTGAACAGCCAGAGAGTAAGGACCGTTCCAATTTCCATTATCCGTTTGGCTGAGCCCAGATGTACCGGCTTCTCCAATAAAGCGGAAATCGGCGTTATTGATTGCAACAAGTTGATTGACTCCGTAATCAGAACAGTAGAGGACCCCATCTGCGCCAGCAACACCGCTGATGAGAGTTCCAACGCCTGCCGGGAGAGGGGATAAATTAGATGGGTAATAGACGGTGACTATCCCAGCCAAACCGGGTTGAATAAAAATAGGAGCATCACGACTCGTGATATTCAATTCGTATGAACAGGGCTCCGGAATTCCAGGATCGCCCCAAGTACGCACCCAAAGTTTATTGCCGTCGTGAGAATGTCCCAGCGGCTCAAAAATCAATCCCAACTGAAAGTGGGGGTTAGTAAACTGGTTAGAATATGCTGCTACCGAACCACTCTGATCCCATGATACATTGGGTTTCAAAATCATAATGCGCTTATTGTTTTGGTCCTGAACGTATACCCTAGCGTTAGAATCGCTATTGTCAGTCCCAACAACCTTAAGCATTCCGTAGAAGAGATAAGTATCTGCCGCCAACATACTAAGAGTGTGATTGTCGTTCCCGGCAACCCCGGCTTGTCCAAACCAGGTGGGACTAGTCATTCCAGAACCGGAAATGTTGAGTTTGACAACTCTATTGTTTTCAGCAATAAATAACGAAGATGTAGTTCCGGGACCGATCAGAATGTCCATGCACATCCCTTGAGGAGAGATGTTATTGAGAGAAGTGGCATCCCACCCTGCGTAGCCAGGAGACCAGGCATCAAATTCATATTGACCACCGTTCCAGTTAAGGCCCAGTTTTCCAAACTGAATAACTAGAGTCCAATTATCCGGATCTGGTGAACCATGAGTTGCCCATTTTTCAACTTGGCACCAGTCAGTCCGTGTTAGCATGCCTACCAACATCTTAGGGTTTCCTTGCCCAGATGCGATATAAGCGTATCCATTAGATGTATCGATTGCCGTAGCGGTAGGAGCCCAAGAAGGCCATTCCAATCCAGAAGGAAGTGTAGTGTACACGGGCCCGTTAGGATTTGTAGTAAGATCAGTAGAACGATTTCCAAAATAAGGGCCATAAGGACGACGCACACCGCCGCGAACAACCGAGTATTTAACACCGGCAGCATTCATGGAAAGGTCCGACATGTTTATGACAAGCACACGATTCTGTGTGTCGCTCACAACATTATTAGAAGCATTCATCCCCGTTCCCGAAGAGTTGGCCTCAAAAACGATAAGAACACCGTTAGCTTCATCCATTATAACGGATTGTCCATAAATCAAACCTTCATGTGTACCAGCCCCAAGACCGCCGTGCTTTGCCCCACCAGCATCCCAAGCAGCACCACGACGACACTGGTATACCCAACTAGAGTTGTACTTAGTCAAAATCTGGCCGTTCGGTGAAACATCGCCGGCAAACTGGAAAACATACTTGTTTCCAGCAGCGTCTTCCTTCATCAGTACAATTGGGTACGGTTCAACGCTTGCAATAGATGCCGAGGTTCCAACAGGAAGACCAGCACCAGGTTGAAATATCATTGAAAGACTCATATCGTTACCAAGAACAAGGATACGAGTAGTGTCAGCAACATATAGTTTGTTATCCGGACCGAACCAACTACCACGAGGGCCAACACAGTGCGTATTATCAGAAATAGAAACCCCGTCAATACCAAACTGTGATACCCAGGTTAAACTTCCATCTGTTTTTACAACTCGGGCGTTCAACAGGTCTGAGATATAAAGAGATCCCGCACCGTCAACAGATACTCCCATAGGCGTGTTCAGATGTGCTGTGCCAACTCCGGTAACCCCGGTAGCACCAAACTGAGAAACGTAGCCCAAACTAGAGTTCAATTTAACAACCCGCTGATTTCCAGAGTCACAAACATAGACGTTGCCAGTGGCATCTACAGTGATACCACTGGGGTTATGAAGGTGAGTGTTATCGTTCAACGGAGTCCCATAGATACCAAAGCTAGCGACTACTGCCTTTGTTGTAATATCGAGCTTCCAAAGTTTGTGCGAATGCCAATCTGCTACGTAGAGATTTGTCGCTGTGACAAAAACGCCTGAGGGCTCAACTAGGCGGTCCACTCCACAATAAGTAAGGCTAGCCGCCGTAGTCTCTGCAAGGGAAGGAGCAATGTATTTCTGGCCTACCGTTGCAATGTTAGGTTTCTTGTACCCGAAGAAAGTTCCAGTAAAGATAACCTTTATAAATCCAATAACTGTACCTGTAGCGTTGTAATTAGTATCCCCTGCGTTCAAAGTAGCGGTAACTGTACCAGTCCCTAGACCGGTCCATGTACCACCACTAACAGCTACTGGTTTGTAAGACCCAGCCCACCACATGACCGGAGGCTCAGCAATAGTAGCTCCGGTATCACCAAAAGACTGTCCAATAGCTTTGAAAGTAAGGATAGAACCATTAGAAGTAACGAAGTTAGCGGGGAGCCAAACGCTAGAGTTCAGGTTGAAAGAGAAACCTACAGGTTGAGTCTCTGGTTGGGAACCAAAAGTTCTACGGAAACCGTCTGGTGCGGCTAATGGTAATGATCCATCTGGGACTTCGTCCTTGAACTGATCTGTATGGGTTTCAGCTCCTGCCGAAATAGCGTTTACTGAAAGATTTATAGCACCAGCTGGTCCCTCAGCGGCGGAGTCATAATTGTTCTCTTCGTACTGCGCGTCGTAGCGAAGATATCCATGACGAGTATTTAGCTTCCCACGAAGAAGTCGGTCGAAGCTTTCATCAAGAACCCGTTTGAGGTCTGTCTTCCCAGAGATTGAAGCGGGTGCAAGAAGAACGATATCATCACGCTCAACCTTATCGTGGAAGAATCCATCAGGGCGGTCGGAGTCATTTGTAGCCCAAGTACCAGCTCCGGCGGAAGTCCTAGAGCCGTTCTGATTCGTATGAGTCCATTGGCCTTGACTCCTACGAAATACTAGAGCCACAGGAATAGCATAAACGTAACCGTCGATTGTTCCGAGGGCAGTCTTAGACGTGCTATCCCCAGCACCGGCAATCCAAAGGCCTGGATCGCGCTGACCGGGATCAGCAGAAGACGCCTTTGTTCCGCTCCGAAACACATAACCCGCTACCGGGGTATTTTTTGATCCTTGAGCGAGAACCGCAGGGTCGTTCATTCCAAACTGATATGTATCTGGGTTGACCCCCTCTGAAACACGGAGGCGGTGACGAACCTGGAAGTAGTCACCACCGTTACCGCCATAGAATCCGACTGTTCCAGGAAGGGTAACATCCGTAGGATCTGTAATAGCAGAAGCTTTTGAGCCAACAGCCCCGTAAGCATAGAACGAGGGGCTTTGGCGAGCGACGTTCTGGATGTAAACCTCAAGCCAGAGAAGATCTACCCTAGGGCTAACCGAAGGGGCGGCACCTAGAAGCCAAGTAACTTCATTGGCAGGACCAGTACCACCACCCGTACCACCCTGCTCGTTGAATAGCTTAACAAGCATACCGTTTACGAAGATAGAAATCGGAACATAATGCCCAAAGCTGTATACGCCAGTACCGCTGTTATAAATCGGGTCAAAACCATCCCCAAGGGAAACTTGATTAGCATACGTAGCAGCAGTTTCATCATGAAGAAGAACTTGCCCAAAAGGAGACGCGCCGTAGTTGGCATCGCTGTGGGGGAAACCAAACCTCCCCGAATTTGAAAGGTCACTGATGTAAAAGACTTCCGTTAACGGAGTCACACAGCCTGAAGCGTAAAGAGCCGCATGTCGTTCTGATATATCCTTATACTCAGCAAACAACATCTGCTTCTGTGGCAGACCCGCGCCGACTTCAAGGTCATCTAGACGAGCATCCAAAGTCGCGTAAGTGCTGTATAGACCAGTGCGTGCCTGAACAACTTCAGCAGTTGTAGCTTCAAGTTCAGTATTAAGCGCCTCGTCGTTGGCAATCAGAATCCGAAGAGGCCGATTGTCAATATCGTACCTATAAACGTCCCCAGGTACGAAAAGGGTGACGTCTGCATCGCTAGTTAAGATCGTAGCCATTAGTTACCCCTCAATTCTCAGCCATATTAGAAGATGTAAGTCCATGCTGCCGTAAGGACTACCGTATTGTCCTTCGTAATCGCGCCTGTTACTTTATGGCTGAAAATGGCGTTATTACCTTTAACAAGACACGCTTCCTGATAAGTTTGAGTTCCGCCGCCGTTTCCTTCATCAGCATTCACAACAGCAGTAAATCGAACTTTCATATCATCGCCGCCAGAATCTGGGAAATCAATAGTTACCGGTTTATTGTTGGCACCACCGGCCATCTGAATGACACCACCGAAAAGACCTGTGTCGTTTACAGATACCGTTCCGGTGCCATCACCAAACATCATAGCTACAACAATATGGTTAGACACCTGGCTACCAGCGAGAAGATGTGCCAAGGCAGATCTCCCGAGCTTAACAACCATATTCTCGCCATGTTCTATCTGTCTAATTTCACCCGTCTCAGCGTCAGTAGCAACAACAGTCAAAAAACCAATAGCTTCTGGAGCTTTTTCTTCGTTCTTTCCGCCTACAAAGGCGTACTCCTTGCGGAATCTCTTCTCCTGCTGAGCCTCAAAACTACGGATGACTTTTTCTAGTTCGGGGTGAAGAATTTTCATACCCACGATTATACTCCTTCGTAAGTTTCGCGGGTAATTACCAGCCGCGAAACATAACGATATTTCCCATCTCTAAGTGGCGGATCACACAACGGGTTACGTGAAGGCCACTCATTCATATCGATAGTGCCGAGAGGACTTTGAACCGGATACATTCCATCTCCAAGACCGTCCCGCCTCAACTGAAAGTAATAGTACTCCGAATCCGTAGAATCTAATTCAAATTCTAAGAATTCTGGTGGGTGGCAATAGCCGCGATCAGGATTCCTCTTCATGTTAACGTAAGGTTTCGTTGATGCAAAAGGCCCATAAGGGTCTCTAGTAACACCTATTACACAGGTTCCTCTGCGGTCTGGGCGGGTCGAGGTAATACCGTCGCGAAAGTAAATGGGGTCATCAGGGTCACAATACGGCCCCCACGGGGACTCCTGAGGTTGCCACTTGACTCCCCATTCGACCTGCTCGTCTGGAACAGGCCCACATTCAAGGATAGGCATGTTGAACGAAATATAGTCTAAAACTGTATGGGCGGGCCTGAAATAGTCAATACGCTCTAAAAGATACTTCAAGTCATCAAGTGACAAACTAATCGAAGCGCCACTAGTTTCAACAGGACAGGCAACAGGATCAGTCTTGTAATCGTATTTTGGTGTGTCTATGTAGGTAACAAGTGGATTAATTTCGATAGCAAAATAGGGACTCTTGTACCAGAGCCCGCCATTTTCAATAAGCTCTGGTGCGCTGTTAGGTGGACCCTGAGGGTGAGTACTCTTCGGGTATACTTCTAACCCGTTGAACATAATTCCGGGATAGAAAATAGCATAATCCGTTGTCCACAGTTCAAGCATATTTATCTGGTAATCAAGCAAATAGAAGAGAATCTTGAAAACGTCAGCAGTTCCTTTTTTTCGCCAAAATTGAATAGCATTCTTTAATTGAAGCCGCTGGCTTTGAACCGAGTCAAGTCTATTCAATGGATAACCAAGCAGGGTGGCGATTCCGTTGAAGTACTTTGGATCGCACTGATCTATATCGAAAACCTTGGGGAAGTCATCAATATACGATTTCACTTCGTCCATTGTAAGCGCTAAAACTTTAGTGAACGCCGCTAAATCACCGTTGCGGGCAGCATCATCGGACCTCCAAACAGCCGGATAAAAACTAAGAAGTTTCTGCTCAAAGAACCCACTCAAAACTGTTGCAGAAAGAGATTCTGCCGAAGGATATAGCACTGACGTTTGAAGCCCGGTATTGGGATCTGTAGCGTATCGAAAGGCCGTAGCAGTTAAAATCTGTCCCCTCTTAAGGGGCATCAACGGATGATTCACAACTTCTGTTGACAGCAGATCCAGAGACCAGTGCCCATTTCGGTCGCTTTGAACTGTGGCCAAATGAGACTCATCTATCGAAATTGAAACAGAAACACCCTCCGCAATACCCAAAAGTACGGTTGAAATATAGGGAATCCGAACCGATGCCGCAGGGTCGGTAAAATCTAAGAGAAGAGAAACATCACCTTCAAGTAGAGAATCTCGTTCATAAATAGCTCGGGGAGTCCCCGCCTCATCCCGGACGTATGGAACCCCTGGCTGATCAATCCCGCCAATGGTATAAATCGGAGTTGGGTCAGACATGTCTTTCCCAACCGCCCTAGCTTGAATGTAGAGCCTATCACCTACCTTGAGCTTCGGGGCAGCACCGCCAAACGAAAGAGCCGTAACGGGCAACGACCAGCTTCGTTCTGCGTTAGAGGCAGAAATTGTAGTCCCTGCCCGGCGCATATTTAGATAGACATAAAGAATAGCCCCAGGAGCTTCTTCAGACAATGTTCCGCTTATAGCGACAGGCGCGATAATCGGAGGAACATCGCTTAATCGAGTGCTACTTCGGTCGAGTGTGGGCGTTGCTGTTTTCATTTATCCCAAAGCGCAAGGATTCGGCATTGGATCAGGAATAGGCGCGTCTACGTTCACCGTGGTAGTAACTGTAATATGTTGCTTTACCAAACTGCCGTCATACCCGATAACAGGGTTCGAAAAAGCATCAAAATCGTTAATTCGGATCAACTGCCACTTTGAAACCGGGACATCAAAAAAACCAGGAGTTACATCTGGAAACCGCCCAAGCTTTACTTGTGCCCATGAAACACCCGGAACGTTTGAGATTACTCGGCTAATCAAGGAAAGTCTGGCGTCCTGCCCAAATTCTATATTGATGTAATTCCATTCATTTTGAATAGCCAGTCTCACATCAGCCGCTACAATAGCGGGATCGTAAAGTGTCCTATTAACTGCAACTAACACTTCAACCAACACATCTACCAATTCCGGAGTCTTGAAAACTAACCGAGTTGTAACAGGTTTCCGTTCTTCTAAAAGGTCAAAAATTTGCTGTTGAAGTACCGCTAAGTCAGCCGCATAAGTAAGAGAAGTGGGGGGTTCAAGGGAGGTGAAAACCAGAGTAACTCGATTGATGAGCTTTATATTGGGATGAAGCTCCTCCTGCTCACCCCAAGCATTTGCTTTATCGACACCCGGAATGTTCTCCATCAAAGCGATGTAATCGGCTTTTGACATAGCCCGGTAGAGTGCCGAGAAAAGAGCCGGTCCGTTTTTCTTTCCATCTTCAATAGACTCGGGGTCAGAGCCGCCAGTCATAGCAATCGGATTTGATGCTATCAGAGAAACCTTGTTTCCATTCGCGTCAAGAATATCTGAAAGAACTCGGGAGATAACATTGGCTGCCAGGTTACCGGACTCGCCACTAACCGTAACCGGATAGGTGTAAATGTTCTCCCCGAGCTGCGGAACCATACCAAACTTTCCGTCACCAAACTGAATGAAAGCCAACCCCGTTGAATCAAGCAGCGGAACGAAAACTTTGTCGTTCCCCTGAAACCCTAGCAGGTTGTCAGTTGCCGTCCATACCACAGCAGACTGTTCTGAAGAACCAATCTTCACTGTAAGCAAGGCTTTAGAAACATTCTGGGTGCGGATAACATATCGCTGATTCCCGGTCCCGTCAGCTTGAAAAACTTCTGGGGAAGTGCTGGGCTTTCCTTGAACTACGTTAACCCGACCAACTGCTGGGCTTCCAGGAGAAGGGGTTGACAAAGTCACCGAAGCGAGCGTGTAGTATTCAACATCTTCACCAGTATCAGCGGTGCCAGCCACAGCAGTTGCTATTGGAATAACAATGGGATACACAGGTGGAGTAATTGTAGGCACTACGGAAAAAATAACTTGACCAGAAGATCCAGTGTACCCACGCAGTTCGTAACCGATCAGCTTAAGAAGATTCTGGACGTTCTTTCTTTCAACTGCGTTGACAAACGTAACTTCATTTGCCATTCTATCGAGGTAGTAAAGAAGCATATCCGTCATGCCAATAAGCATTTCAGATAGACCAACACCAACGTCAGAGGGGTTTAAGTCAGTCCATCTTCCGTTAGTGAGAATTGGCGCACGAGCAAGTAACTCATCCCGAAGCGTTCTCCAATCCTTTAAGGCGGGAGAAAGTGAAACACGCGGTGTAATGCTTGTAGACATCAAAGTCATCCAATCCTACCCGTATTTGAGAAGCTAGAACCTTGTGGTGGTGCCACTGTTCCAGGAGTAAATATTCTCTGTGCTTCTGAGCCTGTTACTGATGCCGACATTGGCATACCTTTACGTTCAAAGGGGAAGACATAGCTACCTTTTTCATGAGTAGCCAAGACAGAAAAATTTATAACGATTCCAATGTAGTTTGGAACAGCATCATCTTGAACAAAGTCAATTCCCGAAACGCGAATGCGTCGTTCCCACCGTTGAAGAGCTTCGACCGTATAGATGTAGAGAAGCTGGTTCGTAATAGGGTCGTTTGGTTCAAAGATCAAGTCTGCCAGACGTGACCCGTACTCTGGCTGCATTAAGCGCTCTCCGGGACGAGTCATTAGGATATCTCTAATCGAAGCTTGGATTTTATCCATACCATTCGCCGTCGAGATTGAAGTGACCCCCCGGCCTATAGAAAAACCAAACGGAGCACGAATCCCAGTGCCAATGACGTTTTGCGCCGCAGGGGAAACACCAAAATTTGCCATTAATCAGATTTAGTCGAGAGTGATTACCAGAGTATCAATATCAAAGGAGGCGGTAACGCCATTCGGAATACTCTGGTTTGGAGTTACTGCACCCCACAAGAGCATGTTATCTGAACCACCGATTGCAGAGTCAAAAATAGCAAATGCAACAATTGTTCCCCAGTCAGCCGTAGCCTTCGGGAAAGTAATGGCAGTTCCATTGCTTTTTGTTGTAACTGTATCCGTAGCATCAGGCCAATTTGTATTGTCGTTTGTCACAGCTGCGCGAGCATAAGCGCTAGCGGTCGGATCAACTTCCGTACCGCTACCCGTGTCATCAGGAGTAACCGTAAAAAGGGCTACATAGAGCGTAGCCGGAGGTGTAAGTGTCTGATTCCCAATAAGATGATCGAGAATCTTTTTTTCCGCATAGTCTGAAAATGAACCCATGATGCTCTCCTTTATGCAATATAGCTTAGGCTATCCTAATTAACCCGGTTGTACCGTTATCTGTGGGCATCGTAAGGGTGAATGTACCGGCCGTAATTCCCTGTGCACCAAAGGTATGAACCGAAATAGCTAGTTTGCCTGTAGACGAATAGTTATAGAGGAGTACACAGTCAAAATTAGCAGCAGACGTAAATGCCGTCCATACGAATGAAGCCGAAGGGGTCCAATGGGCGGTTGTTCCGTCTAACGCCGGGGCGTTAGCATTTGTAACCGAAACGCCACCCGCCGTGTAACCAGCTCCAGAACCATTCGTTACTTCTCCAGTAACAGAATAAGCTGTAACGGTATGGTCGATTGAAGAAGCTGCTACGTATAAAGCCGCCTTAATGACATCCACCGTAGTCACGGTTCTCGTAGCATTAGCACTCTGAGTGCCAAGCGCGTGAGAGCCCTTAAGGGCCTCCATTTTGAACGAATCACACATCCCTTGGACATTTGCACTCATGGCTTCTCCCTTTTATCCCCCAAAATCAGCAATGGAAGGAACAGCAAAAACAGGCATTTTCTTAAGCGCCATATTGACCGAACGATGAACTAATTCACCGTTAAGCCAGTATTCAACCCAGGTAGTGCGTTCTGTCTCATTATCGACTACGCCCTCTTTCTTTTCTAAAAGGGTTTCGTCCATATCACCTTTGGTTGTAGTAATTAGCGCCATTTTTTATCCCTACATCCCCGCCTCAAGGCGGACTCCATTGAGATAGTGCATCTCGTTATTCCGTAGTACGTTTGAACGTCATATCTACCTTGGGCTTAACAGCCAAAACTTTTGACGCTTGAATCTCATCTTCGGCATTAACTGAAAATTCTGCGTCTATTTTTGGGATCAAAACCAAAGATTTCTCCGGTGGTATGGTATCAATTTCAACAGAAAATTCATAGTCTTCTTTCGGAGCTGGAGATCCAGCCAGGTGATCTATTTGAAGTGGGTCCCATCCATTGTCAATAGAAAATTCAAAGTCCCGACGAGCTATCGGTATTTCTGCCGGGATTTCCGACAGGAGATCCCATTCTCCCTCAGATGAAATTTCAGCGTCACCACGAATAATTAGGGGCGGTACTGCTTTGACTTTTGGAAGTGGGTCCCAACCGCCGTCAACCGAGATATTGTCCCAAGGAAGAATCGGTCGTCCATAATTGAAAAGCGATATGGGATGAACTGACGAAACCCCCATACATAGGCCGTGGAAATATTTATACCCCCGTAGAGGAGAAGCAGCCGAAGAGACCGCATAGCTTGTACCGAAAAGAGCGGTTTCAGCCGCTAAGCGGAGCGTCGCGGCGCTGACTCCGCCAGAAGCCCCGTAAAAACCAGCAACCCCATCCATCTGTCCTGCGGCAGCACTCTGACCTATGGAGTCACCATAAAGTGTAGAGCTACAACTAATTGTTGAAGAGACGGAACTACTAGAAGTTGAAGTAGCGAAAAGATTAGTTCTGGACTGAAGGTTAGCTCCCCGAGCTGTTGAAACTCCATGTGTTGCGCCGTTCAACAGGGTTCGACAAGTAAGCCTTGAAGAAACCGCCAAATGTCCAGTAGAAGCACCGTGGACCTTTGTTTTACCCGCTAAGGCAGAAGAGGCCCCCGAACTACATATAGAGCTACCAAAGATCCCGTGTCTAGAATTTATATTCCCGGTAGCCCCAACAGCACCAGCACCGGTAAGAGAAACACTCTTTGAAACTAAAGGTTTTCCAACCGCTGAAGTTGCCGAGCGCCCAGTAAGGGGGCGAGTTTCAGCAGGTAAAAAACTCCCAACCGTTGCTGTACCAAAACTACCAGAAATAGCCTTAGCATTAATTTTTGCTATTGACCCTAAAGAACCCGCAGCAGAAACACTTGTTAGACCAACCGTTGAATCCTTTTGAAGGTTCCCAACGGAACCTAGTCCATCGTTTCCAACGATTGCAGTAGCCTGGAGGACATCTCCAACAGAACTGGTAGCAAGGACTCCGGAAGCAGCGCGAGCATCACTAGGAACAAGAGGCCCGACGGAACCAGCCCCCAAATTTCCAGTAATTGCCCGAAGGACGTTAATGACAAAAGAGCCAGTACCGCCAGTTACTTGATTGCCACTAACAGTCCTAACTGAAGCCGCTGTTACTGACCCACGAGCCCCTGAGGCGGAAACGCCTGCAAGTCTGACGGTTACGGATTCTGGCAGTGTTCCAACGGAACCCGCGCTTGAATTTCCAGAGACACTAAGTAGCTCACCTGCTTTGAGTGCCCCCGAACTTCCCGCAGCAGCAACGCCGCTAACTGTTCTATCTGCTTCAGGTTCAACAAAGTCAATCGCACTAAAGACTTCAGCACCGGAAGCGCTAGAGGAAACACTTGGAGCTGCGACCTCAATAGCTCCGATTCCTTCTGTGCCCGTTAAGTCAAAAGAAGCTGCACCGCGTGAAACAGAGCCGACGGAGCCGATACAATCCACCTCGGCCAATCCGCCAAAGAGACTAGGAGGTAAATCGTCAACGCCCGCTGCGCCGTCAACCCCTGTAATAATGAGCGTGATATCGACAGAACCAGCGCCAATATCAGAAGACGCTTCCGTCCCCGCAGATGAAATCTCTATGGAGGGTTCAAATGTATTGAGTTCACTCGATACATCAACCCCAATAACATCCGTTGAGATCTCAGGTTCGGTAGGGCCTACTTCACCAACGCTAACAACGTCAGAAATCGCTATAGACTGTACAACGTCCCCGACAAAGCCAGTGGACTCTATTCCCGTTATGTCCAGGGAAACTGCGGGTGCAATCGAATCAACAGGGCTTGTAGACGAGACCCCGGTAATGTCCTGAGTAACGTTAGCTCCAGCAGAAGCAGAAGCTGAACCGACCGACCCAGCGGCTTCTAAGCCAGAAAGAGAAATTGTCTCGTTTGGTTCGACAGTATCGAGCGCATTAACAGCATCAACACCAGTGAGATCTTCGGAAGAAGCCTCTGACTCAACCCCAAGAGAGGCAGTAGATGCAACGCCAGAAAGTGTGGCCGTAATCGAAGAATTTAGAGACTCAATATCACATGTAGTTTCATTACCACTAAGCTCTTCAAGAGCAGCCTCAGCCTCAGCACCCAGCGAACTTGTAGCAGAAGCACCCGAGAGAGAAAGCGCTATAGAGGGTTCAGGTATACCTACATCGGTTGAGCCGGATTCTCCTGAAAGCAAACTGTCTGCTTCCCACGAGACGCTCCCAACTGCCCCAGAAGTTGTATCCCCAATAAGTCCGAGAGCCGTTCCAGGCAAACAGGTATTAACTTCACCCGTGCCTGTCTCACCCGTAAGAGCTTCTCCACTCCCTTCAACCTCTAGCCCAATATCCCCGATAGCAGAGACACCAGTTAGCGCAAAGCTAGTACTCCCTCGAACGATAGATCCAACACCGCTTGAACCTACTTCACCAAGGAGATTGAACGAAAAGTAGCAAACGGTGCTGCCTGCTTCGGAAGTTCCCCCGGAGCCAGTACAAGTTGCGGTCCGACCGACTAGGAAAGAACCGACAGCGGTAGAGGAAGAAACCCCAGAAGAGCTAAATGAAAAAGCTAATGCAGGGCTGCCAACGGCACTTGTAGCTACAAAACCAGATATAGCTAAAACAGCGGCGGCAAGGAACGAGCCACAACCTACAGAAGAGGAAGAACCAGTAAGGGCAACGGTTACAGGTGAACTTGAGGCGGCATCTCCACCCCAGGCACTCGACCCGAAAGCCCCGCCGCCCCAGGACATTAATTAAACCTTCGTTGGAGGTGCTTCACCCTCAAGAAGAAGCCAGATTTGAGCAGCAATCGGTGTGGTGAACGCTTTTGCTGCTAAAGATTTCATCAAAGTGATCTCTTCAGAAGTAAAGGTTTCTTCTGAATCATGAATACGAAGGGCCAGCTTCCAACGCTTTAACTTCTCTTCCCCAGAAAGATTTTGCTCATCCTGATAGGGAGCTAAAATTGCATTTTCAATAGCAGATTTGTATTCAAAGGGCTTACCCGTTTCATCCTTAAAGGGTTCTCCCGCAAGAGTTACAGGGCTTCCAGAAAGCGTAACCTTCATTGTAAAACCTCCTATTCCTTTATACCATGAATTCTTAGAGTTATATTTCTATGCCACAGCGACAGTAGTAACGGTTCCCGATGAGCCCCTAAATTTGAGCGCACCGCCTACGACGTAGAGTTGACCCATCCCAGCGGGGCTCGACGTTGGCGCTGTGCCGTTGGCGATGCCGAGGACGGTGACGGCGGACGTGCCGAAGGCCGTGGCCCCGATGCCGACGTTGCCTTTATATAGGGTGACGACAGTGTCAGCAAATCCATAATGCTTGGTAGTGATAATCAAACCACCAGTGCTGTAGGTTTGGTTTATGTCGG
>OCZT010003317.1_pt1 | contig 16448 bp, 19 predicted proteins | sample 1539031 | NCBI WGS metagenome assembly OCZT01 (sample SAMEA3539308, study PRJEB22396) | soil metagenome | biome: tundra; feature: field; material: soil | place: USA | collected 2010-05 | depth 0.15 m | reverse complement strand
CCAGCCTTTACACCACCTCCAAATGGAAAGCGGGCGACAAGAGCGGCTGGGAGACTGCCCTCAAGTCGCGCAACGAAAACCAGAACGAATACACGCGCGCGGAATAAGGAGGAGTCATGCGAACACCTTTTGCAGGCGTGCGGTATTTCCTCCTCGGACTGATGCTGTTCCTGCCGTTGCTCGGCGGGACGGCCTGGGCCCAGGCACAGGAGGAAACCCAGGCGCAACGCCAACAGGTGCAGCCGGGCAATAACGCTCCGGTGTGGCGCGAAGTGCGCTCGGGCAAGGAGGAGTACACCTCGGTCACGGGGCGCGAGACCGGCGTTCTGATCCAGACCGAAGGCCAGACCTGGCGCAAGCTCCGGAACGGCCCGATTACCTTTTACGGCGGCTGGCTGGTGGTGCTGGTGCTGATCGCCCTTGGCCTGTTCTATAAGTGGCGCGGGCCGATCGGCTTGCACAGCCCGCCCACCGGAAAAATGATCGAGCGCTTCTCCAGCTTCGAGCGTATCGCCCACTGGACCATGGCGATCAGCTTTTGCATTCTTGCCGTCAGCGGCCTGACCATGCTGTTCGGCAAGTACGTGCTGTTGCCGTTGATCGGCCACACGCTGTTTGGCTGGCTGGCGGAGCTGGGGAAATTCCTGCACAACTTCACCGGGCCGATTTTCATGTTCAGCATCGTGGTATTCGTGGCGAAGTTCATCCGCGACAATATTCCGCGCGCCTACGATATCGCCTGGCTGGTCAAGGTCGGCGGCGTGTTCTCCGGGGAAGCCGTGCCCTCGGGCCGCTTCAACGCCGGGGAGAAAATCTGGTTCTGGGCCGGAGTGGTAGTCCTGGGCACGGTGTCCTGCGCGAGCGGCCTGGTGCTGGATTTCCCCAACTTCGATCAGACCCGGGCGCTGATGATACTGGCCAACATCGTGCATGTCATCGCCGCGCTCCTGTTCATCGCCTTCTCGTTCACCCACATCTATCTGGGTACCGTTGGAACGACCGGCGCCTACGAGGCGATGCGCGACGGCTATGTGGACGAGACCTGGGCGCGCGAACACGCGCAATACTGGTACGACGACGTCAAGGCAGGCAAGAGAGCGCCGCCGTCGGGGGCGCCTGGCACAGCTGCCGCGACGGCCCCGCCACAGGTTCAACATTGAGGAGACTGATATGAAAACCGGAGAATTGCTTGCGGCCGGGGCGCTGGCGTTTGCCTTGAGCGCAGGACTGGCTCAGGCCAAGATACCCGTTCCGCCTATGGACGACGCGGCCAAAGCCAAGGCCGAAGAGGCGAAAGCCAACGCCGCTGATGCCGCAAAAAAAGAAACGGAGCAGTTGGCGAAGGCTCAGGACCAGGTGGTCGAGCGCTACAAGAAGGGCCAGGGCAAGGGCGCCAAGCCTGCGGCGGCATCGAGCAAGAAATAGTCCGACCACGCCATCGACCGAGGGGCGCTGCGGCGCCCCTCGGTCATTGTTTGAAGCTTTTAGATTCCCTGCACCAGCAGCATCTTCATATTCGCCGCCCCTTTGCGCGCTTTGATCGCCACCTGGTATTCCGGCGAGTGGTAGAAGGCTTTCGCTTTCTCCATGGAATCGAATTCCACCACGGTCAGTCGCTGCGGTTTCCAATCGCCTTCGATGGCTTCGTAAGCGCCGCCGCGGATGAGGTAACGCCCGCCGTACTTGGCGATCGCCGCCGGTGCCAGTTTCTTGTATTCCTCGAACTGCGCCGGATTGGTCACGTCGATGTCGACCACGAGATAGGCTGCCATTTTTTCTCCTGTCGATTCCGTCAAAGCAGCAAAGTGTAAGCCAATCCCGCCGCACCGCAAGCCAGGATCACCGAAATGATGCCGGCTTTGTATTTAATAGGATCTCAAGATGTTCCCACTGCATCGTCAAGGTTCAGACGCAATAAAAGTCAATATCGGTGATAGCATGGCGATGCGCGCCGTCGTTACCGCCGGTGATAGAATTCGCCCGGAGTATTTCGCGTGACCCGATGGCCGCCCCGGGGGCGGAAGCAGCGGAAAGCTGGGGCAAACGCAGTTATGCGAGTCCGCCGGACGATCCGCGCGAGGGCGACGATGTTTTTGACGTGTTTTCCCGTAGTGAAACGATCGAATTGAACCGTATTTCCTATCGACAATGGTGACTGCGCCGTTGGCTAAGATGATGCTCGCGGTCGCCGCGCTGCTGCTTTCGCTGTCTGCGGTCGCGGGCAGCCTGTCTTTCCGTCTGTCCCTGACCGGTTCACAGCTGACCGTGATCAACCAGGGGGACAGTTCGGCATTCTACCCGGCGGTATTTAGGATGCTGCCCGATGGCAGTTGGGGGCAACTCGCCGCGATCGGCACGCCGGCGGAACTGGCGGCTGGCGCGAGCCTGCAGCTAACTTGGCCCGACATGCGTCCACCTGAGCAGGTCTCGGAGCTCGAGCGCATGCAGCCGGTTATGGTGCGCTTTTTTGATCAAGCCGGGGTGGGATTCGGGCAGATCTCGTTTTTTCGCGCACCGCCCACCGCCAAGACCGCGTTGAAGGCCCGGTATGTCAGTGGCGCTTTGCAGATCGAACCGCCTGATGGCGCGCCGTCCATCCGCGCGAGTTGGGTGCTGTGGCCGCAGGAGGAGGGCATAAGGCCGATTCGCTTGCCTGTGCGCTTCGAGCATCGCCCGCCGCCGGCGCTGCGCATCGATTGGCGGCGCCAGGGCAGAGTCCCGTTTCAACTCGATACCGGCGCCGGGCAACCCGCCGCGATCCTGATCCACGAAACCGAGCAGGGCTATGCGCTGCAGTTCGTGCCGGGCGGAGGCCTGCAGGGCAGGGAGCAGCGTGCGGCCTGGCTCGATGCCACGCCGAAGTTCTATGCCGCTTCCTTGATTGCTTTGGCAATTGCGGCGTGCGCAATGGTGCTGCAATTTCTGCGGCGGCCGCGCCGCCGCGCCAAAACATGATGGCGCGGGCGCATCTGCCGGGCGGGTTCATCGATGGCCTGTTCGTCCTGGCTGCGGGTGCGCTGGTGGCGAACACGCTGGGCGTTGCTTTTCTCAACTCGCCGAATTGGCCCACCGGCGGGGACAGCGCTTCACATCTGCTCTACGCCTGGCTTTATGCCGACGGTCTGCTGTTTTCCGGAAACGTGCTTCCCTGGCTGCCGGAAGTTTTCGGCGGGCTGCCTTTTCTTTCCTATTACTTTCCCTTGCCCTTCATCGTCATCGCGCTGCTGTCCAAGCTGGTCGGAATCGCGCCGGCCTTCAAGTGGGGCTCTTGCCTCGCTGCGATGCTTTTGCCCGGTGCGGTATTCGTGGCAAGCCGGCGCTGGCTGGGCATGTCCTGGGCGGGGGCGCTGTTCGGCGGGTTAGGCGCGCTTGCGTTCCTGTTGCACGAACAAAATTCGATCTGGGGCGGCAACCTGCTCTCCACTCTGGCCGGGGAGTTTGCCTACAGCTATGGCCTGTGCCTCGCCGCACTGACCATGATCGCATGGTTGCGGGCCGTGCAAACGGGCCGCGGTTGGATCGTCGCGGCCTTGCTCGAAGCAGCGACCGGTTTCTCGCACGGTTTTCCGCTGCTGCTTGTCGGTTTTTCCACGGCGTTCCTGCTGTTCGAGGGCGGGCAGTTCCGCCGCACCCTGGGTTTGCTCGCGCGCGGCCATTTGCTGGCATTTTGTCTGCTCGGAGGGTGGATGTGGCCGATGCTGGAAATGCATGGCCTCACCATCCCCAACGATGCTGCTTTTCCGGTGCAGGGCTGGCGCGATTTGTTGCCAGCCACGCTGTGGCCGATAGCGGTGGGGGGACTCGCCGGTCTTGTCATGCAACTTGTTCCGGCTGTGCGGCGCCGGTGGACTGCGCTGCAGGCGAGCGCTCTGCGCTATTTTGTGAGCAGCGCCGGGCTGGGAGCGCTTGGCTTTCTCGCCGGCGATCAGCTCGGGCTGGCCGATATCCGCTTTTTCCCCCTGGTCTGGCTGTTCGCCGCCGTTGTCTGCGGCTGGCTGTTCGGACAAGGTCTTGCCGCAATCGGTGAAGCGTGGCAGCCGAAGCGGAAAATCGCACTGTTCATGTTCGCCGCCGCCGCCACACTCGGTTTGTTGGGCTGGTTTGGGCAACAGGTGCGCTCGGCGCCGGACTGGGCGCTGTGGAACCATGCCGGGCTCGATTCCAAACCGCAGTGGCACAACCTGACCGGGCTTTTTCCGTCCATGTCCGGTGATCTGTGGAGTCCGCGGCTCGCTTTCGAGCACGATCCGGCCAACAACGATATCGGCTCCACGCGGGTGCTCGAGGCCTTGCCGATGTTTCTCAACCACCGGCCGGTGCTCGAAGGCCTGTACATGGAAACCGCGCTGCTCGGCCCCCCCATCTACCAGCTCCAATCGGAAATATCGGCGCGCCCGTCTTCGCCGTTGGTGCGCTTTCCCAGCGGCAGTCTCGATCCGCAGTTCGCCGCGCGGCACATGAACCTGCTGCACGCTGATACCCTGCTGCTGCGCAGCCAGCAGGCCAAGTCCGCGATCGAATCCAGCCGGCTGTTCGACAAGGTTGCCGAAGCGCCGCCGTTCGCGCTCTATCGGTTGCACGGGTTCGACAGCCGGTTGATCGAGCTCGTGCGCCAGCCGATACGCGTGCGGCCGTTGAATGACTGGATGCAGGATGCGTTCGCCTGGTTTCGCACGCGCAGCCGTTTCGATGCCTATCTGCCGGTCTATGGCGATTTAGCGCTGGACAAGCTGATTGCGCCCAGCGCGGCAAATGCTGCGCGCGCAGTGTCGCTATCGCGGCATGAAATGGTGTTTGAAACCGATGCCGTCGGCAGCCCGCACCTGATCAAAATCGCTTACCATCCCCGCTGGCAGTTGCAAAGCAAAGGACAGCTGGCACTGGCCGGCCCCGGGTACATGCTGGTCGTGCCGCAGGAGAGAGAAATTCGCCTGGTCTATGGCCACACGCTGGTAGGCAAGCTCGGCATTGCGGCTACGGTTTTGGCGGCTCTGTACGCATTGTCCGCCCTCTGGGGCAGGCGGCGGCAACCGCTGCTTGCCGCGGCGGAGGAGAGCGCGTTCAAACCCTGGCGGCCTGCGCTTATTGCATGGCTCGCGCTGCTGGCTGCGGGTTTCTACTTTGGGACACGCTCGCCCGAGCGGGTCTACAACCTGGCTTGGGAAGCGATGCGGGCGAATCGCTATGTCGAAGCGAGCGAAGGGTTTGCGCGCGCCTACCAATTGCGCCGGCCGCCGGCGAAGAAGGAAGAAGCGTTGTTCTGGCTGGCCAAGGCGAGCGAGCTCGCGGGGCGGCGCGCGCAGGCGAAGGCGCGCTACCTTGAACTGGCCGAGCGCTATCATGGATACTGGCTGCCCGAAAGCCTCTATACCTACGTGCTGCTGGAGAGGCAGGATGGCCATCCCGACCAGGCCGCGCCGTTCGCGGCACGCCTGCGCGAGGAGTATCCCGGCAACAAATGGGCGTTGAAATTGGACGAAGCGAAATGATTTCAGAATCGGGCGCCGGTGAAAGCAAGGGCGTGGAACTCAGCGTGGTGGTTCCCGCATTCAACGAAGAGCAAGGCATCGCGGCGTTTCTGGAACTACTGTTCGGGGTGCTGCGCTCCTGCTGCACGCGCTTCGAGGTATGGGTGATCGATGACGGCAGCAGGGACGGCACGTGGAAGCAACTCGCCGCCGAGCGCGCTCACTATCCGGAACTGCGCGGGCTGCGCTTCACCCGCAATTTTGGCAAGGAGGCCGCTATTCTCGCAGGGCTGCGCCGCACCACAGGGCAAGCCGTCGTCGTCATGGACGCGGATGGCCAGCATCCGCCATCCTTGCTGCCGCGGATGCTCGAACCCTGGCGTGCCGGACGCGCGCAACTGGTTGCCGCGCAAAAAGCTGCGCGCAAGAGCGATAGCCTTGCGGCGCGCGTGAATGCGCGCTTTTTCAACGGCATGATGCGGGTGATGACCGGCCTGGACCTGACCGCGGCTTCGGACTACCGCTTGCTCGATCGACGGGTGGTGGATGCGTTGCTCGCTTTCCCGGAGAAGGTGCGCTTTTTTCGCGGCATGACGGCCTGGACCGGTTTTTCCGCCGAATACGTCAGCTTCGATGTCGCGCCGCGCATCGCCGGCGCGAGCCACTGGAGCGGCGCGCAACTTGCCAAGCTTGCCGTTACCGCGATTTCCGCCTATAGCGCAAAACCGCTGGGGATGATTCTGCGGCTCGGGCTGATAGGCATGGCGGGGGCCGTTGTCCTGTTGTTGCAGGCGCTGTATTCGTGGTCCGCGGGGATTGCGGTGTCGGGCTGGACTTCGCTTACGGTGGTTGTGCTGTTCTTCGGCTCCGCCAATCTGCTTGCGATGGGCGTACTGGGCATATACCTCGCCCAGTTGTTCGACGAAATCAAGGCGCGGCCTGAGTATCTGGTTGGGGATGAACTGCGGTGAGCGGATGTTCCGATGGCGGATGGCGCGCGCGCGGGTCGACCTCCGGCCGCAGCCAGATCGGTCTTCCGGCTACATCCAGCAAAAGAGCTACCTTGATTTCGGCACGAAGACGCTCGATCCGGTCACATGATTTTGGGTGAACAGGCCATAGACTGTCTGTTCTTCATTCTTCATATTCCTCGATCGGTGCGAGCGATGGGAGCATGTTTAGGGTGATTGCGCTGATGCGCCAATTCGTCAAGTTCACCGGCGTCGGTTTCGTGTCTGCGATCGGCCACTACGGCTTGCTGATCGCGCTGGTTCAGATCGCGGCGGTGCCGGCGGTGCCGGCCTCGGCCGCCGGCGCCCTGCTCGGCGCGTGGATCAATTACAGCCTCAATTATCACTACACTTTCCGCAGCACCCGGCAGCACCGCGAGTCGGTCCTGAGGTTTGCCGTAGTCGCCGCAGTCGGTCTGGTGCTGAACACGCTGTTCATGTGGGTGGGGGTCGAACTCATCGGGGCGCATTATCTGCTCAGTCAGGTCGTCACTACAGGGCTGGTGCTGATATGGAGCTTTGCCAGCAACCGCTACTGGACATTTCATTCCGCAGCCGGGACAGAATGAGGCCTGTTCATTCATTGCATGGCGGCGTCATGGGTTTCGTTTCTCGCTCGCAGCGCTGGTCGACTGTGCGGAGCGTGACTTTGCGCGGATTTACGCTGCTCGAACTGCTCGTGGTCATGGTCATCATCGGCCTGCTGGCAGGCTATGCGGCGCCGAAGTATTTCTCCCAGATCGGCAAGTCCGAAGTCAAGGTCGCGCGGGCGCAGATCGACGCCCTGGAAAAAGCGCTCGACCAGTACCGGCTGGACGTCGGCCGCTACCCGAGCTCGGAACAGAGTCCCGCCGCGCCACAGGCCAGGATCACCGGGATGATGCCGGCTTTGTACCTGAACAAGGCGATGAACGCGGCCAAGCCGACGAGGGCGGAGAACCACTCGAAGCCGCCGCCGAAGCCGGCCGGCCACAGCACATGCCAGGCGAAGAACACGGCGAGGTTGAGGATCACGCCGACCACCGCGGCGGTGATGCCGGTAAGCGGGGCGGTGAACTTGAGGTCTCCGTGCGTGGCCTCGACCAGCGGCCCGCCGATGAGGATGAAAAGATAGGAAGGCAGGAAAGTGAAATAGGTGGCCACGGCGCCGCCGGCTACCCCGGCCCAGAGCGGGGACAGCGCATCCGGCCCGAAGATCTGCCTGGTCCAGCCGCCGACGAAGCCGACATAGGTCACGATCATGATCAGCGGCCCGGGCGTGGTCTCGCCCAGCGCGAGGCCGTCTATCATCTGCGTCGCGGTGAGCCAGCCGTAGGTCTCCACGCCGCCCTGGTACACGTAGGGCAGCACGGCGTAGGCGCCGCCGAAGGTCAGCAGCGCCGCCTTGGTGAAGAACCATCCGATCTGCGTCAGCGTCCCTTCCCAGCCGTATAGAGCGTAGAGCCAGGCCATCATACCGGCCCAGAGCGCGAGGCCCGCGGCGGTGAAGCCGATGAAGCGTTGCCAGGCGAAGCGCGCATGCTCGGGCGTGGGCGTGTCGTCGTCGATGATGGCCGCGCCGTAGCTCTTGCCGGCTGCGCCGTGCCCGCCGCCGGTGGCGAATTGGCCCGGGGCCACGCGCCCGCCGACGGTGCCGATGATGCCGGCTGCCAGCACGATGTAAGGGAAAGGGACTTTGAATGCGAAGATGGCGATGAAGGCCGCGGCGCTGATCGCCCACAGCACGCCGTGCTTGAGCGCGCGCGAGCCGATGCGGTAGGCGGCGAATACGACGATGGCGGTGACCGCAGGCTTGATGCCGTAGAGGATGCCCGCCACCAGCGGCACCTTGCCGAACACCAGATAGGTCCAGGTCAGCGCCATCAGGATGAACATGGAGGGCAGCACGAACAGCACGCCGGCGATGATGCCGCCCCAGGTCCGGTGCATCATCCAGCCGATGTAGGTGGCGAGCTGCGTGGCCTCGGGGCCGGGCAGCAGCATGCAGTAATTGAGCGCATGCAGGAAGCGCCTCTCCGAGATCCAGCGCCGTTTCTCCACCAGGTCCTGGTGCATGATGGCGATCTGCCCGGTGGGGCCGCCGAAGCTGATGAAGCCGAGCTTGAGCCAGTACCAGAAAGCTTCGCCGAGGCTCACCGGCGCGGGGGCTTGCTGCGTGTCCTGGATCATGATTGTTTCTTGAACAGCCAGGGACAGGCGATGCGATCGATCTTGGGGCGCTCGCGTGTGACCCACTTGGAGTTCGAATGCTGAAGAAGTTGCGAAATTGAAATGCTGGAGATAACGGTGTCCATGAGTATCCTCGCGCAATGAAGGTCGCAGAACTTGGACGGGACACCGTCTGACCGGGAGTCTGCATTTCCCGATGGGGGAAATATAGCGCTTCCGCAGGGGGCGCGCAACGACGACGAGCGCGCGGCTCAGGCCTTTTTCCGCGCGCTACCGCGACTGGTCGAAAAGGCGCGGGCAAAGCTGAGCAGGCTGCCGGCGTTGGCGCCGGCATAGCCCGGCAGGCTTTTCAATACCTGCAGCATCTGCGGGCCGGCGATTGCCTGGCGCAAGCGCCGGATGGCGGGCTGATCCGCAGCCTCGCTGCGGCAGGCAAGCAGATAGCGCTCGCGCTCCAGCGTCTTGAATTCGAGTCCGTATTGCAGGGCAGCGGCTTTCACGCCGACACCCGCATCGGCCTTGCCCGCGGCGATGGTCGCCGCCACGGCGAGATGGGTGAATTCCTCGGTGGAATAGCCGCGCAGGGCGTGGCCATCGATGCCCGATTCGTGCAGCAACTGGTCGAACAGGAGCCGCGTGCCGGAGCCGCGCTGCCGGTTGACCACCCGCAGTTGCTTGTCGGCCAGGTCGCGCAGACCGCGCACATGCGCAGGATTGCCAGGCGGCAGCATCAGGCCCTGCTCGCGTTCGATGAATGCGATCAGGCGGTGTTGCCGGGGATTGAGCCAACGCTGAAAGGGCGCAAGCGCGCCCGGATGCGATCCGAGAGGGACGTGGAAGCCGGCCAGATCGGCGTGACCGGCGGCAAACGAGGCGAGCGCTTCAAGGCTGCCCTTGAACTCGAGATTCAATTCCAGGCCGAATGCGGGCGCGATGCGCTCGCGCAACTCGATTAGCGCCAGGTCGTGGCTGGCATGAATACTCAGCCGCAGCGGATCCGCTGCCGCGCGCGGCAGGGGTGCGATCTCGATCGCGCCCGCTTTGCGCAGCAGCCGCTGCTCGGCAGCGGCGGTCAGTTGCAGGAGTTGTCGTCCCGCTACGGTCAAGGAAACGCCTTTGCCCCGCTGCATATCGACCAGGGACACACCCAGCAGCGCCGCCTGCGCGTGCAGCAGCCCCCAGCCGTGGCGATAGGACAGGCCGACCTGCGCGACGGCCGCGCCAAGGTTTGCGCCGCCGTCGATGGCGGCCAGAAGCGGCAGCAGCCGCGCGTCGAGCGCGGCGCCGCCGGCGCCGGGCATTTGCCAGCGGATCACCGGAACAAGGTTGGCCATTTATGCAATAAATAGCTTATTCTCAAGGATATGGCAATAGACGATAATAAAAAATATACACATATGCAATAAATCACATAAACGACCTTTTCGGATCAATAACGGGGATAGGAGGAGTGCGGATGAAATCGCTGTTGTTCGGGACCCTATTGGGGTTCGTGGCCGGCATGGCTGGTGGCACCTGGGCGGATACCGGCGACATCCGCATGTCCACCACTACCAGCACTGACAATTCCGGGCTGCTCAAGGTGCTGCTACCGAAGTATGAAGCGAAATGCGGCTGCAGGGTGCAGGTAATTTCGGTAGGCACGGGCAAGGCGCTGAAGCTCGCCGAGAACGGCGACGTGGACGTGACTCTGGTGCACGCACGGCCGGCCGAGGACGCTTTCATGGCCGCGGGCCATGGCGTGAACCGGCGCGACGTCATGTACAACGATTTCGTCATTGTCGGACCCGGTGACGACCCCGCTGGCATCCGCGGCATGAAGGACGTCGTAGAAGCGATGCGCAAGCTGAAACAGGCGGGTGTGCGCTTCGTTTCGCGCGGTGACGATTCGGGCACGCACAAGATGGAGTTGTCCTACTGGAAGCTGGTCGGTGTCGAACCCGGCGGGCCGGCCTACCTTTCCGCCGGGCAGGGCATGGGCGAGGTGCTGACCATGAGCGCGAGCCTGCGCGCCTACACGCTCACCGACCGCGCCACTTACGCCGCCTATCGCAGTCGCACCGGGCTGGCAATCCTGGTCGAAGGAGACCCGCGACTGTATAACCCTTACGGTATCATCGCCGTCAACCCGAAGAAATATCCAGGGGTCAACTACCGCGGTGCGATGACGCTGATCGAGTGGATTACCTCCGCCGAAGGCCAGAAGCTCATTGCAGATTTCAAGGTGGACGGCGTGCAACTGTTTTTCCCCAGCGCAGGCAAATAAGGCGAGCGTGCGTTCCAAAGACGTCGGCGTTATATTCCGCAAAACATAACGAGGCTTGGCATGCACCCGTACACTTCCTGCTTGCGTAGCTTTTGCCGCATTGGCGCCGCGCTCGGCTTGGCGTTGCTGGCGCAGCCGCTGGCGGCGGCCGAGCTCAAACTGGCCGCGACGCATACGCTGGAGGATTCGGGCCTGCTCAACACACTCATTCCCGCATTTGAAGCGACGTCGGGCGTCAAGGTCCGGCTGGCCATTGGCGGCACCGGGCAGGTGATCAGGCTGGCCGCGAACGGCGACGTGGACGCGGTCATGTCGCATGTCAAAGCCGAAGAAGAAAAGCTGGTGAGCTCCGGCGCGGGGCTGAAGCGCTACGTGGTCGCCTTTAACGATTTCTTCATCGCCGGCCCGCCGCAGGATCCGGCCCGCATCCGCGGTATCAAGGATGCAGTCGAGGCTATGCGCAGGATCCATGATGCCAAGGTGCGCTTCGTATCCCGCGGCGACGAGTCCGGGACGCAGGTCAAGGAGCGGGAGCTATGGCGCGCCGCCGGGCTGGAACCCAGATGGGCGGGCTATCTGTCGGCGGGCGCAGGCATGGGCAGCGTATTGATGATGGCGGGCGAGATGCAGGCTTACACGCTCTGCGATCGCGCGACTTTTGCCGCCTTTCGCGCGAGGACCGGCCTGGAAATTCTGGCCGCAGGCGACCCGCGGCTGTACAACGAATATGGCGTCGTCGCGGTGAACCCGGCCCGGTTTCCCGGAATCAATGCCGACGCCGCCGCCAAGTTCGTCTCCTGGCTGACTTCGGCTGAAGCGCAACGGCTGATTGCGGGCTTTCGCATCGGCGGGCAGCAGGTTTTTTTTCTTCCGCCAAAGGCGCGCTAGATCGTCGATGGATATCCTGGAGTCGACGCGTCAGGCATTTGCTCTGCTGTTCTCCGGCGACGCCGAGCTTTGGACCATCATCTGGATCTCCATGCGGGTATCGCTCATTGCGCTTGCCCTAGCGACGCCCCCCGCGGTAGTACTCGGCTATGTCTTGGCGCACAAGCGCTTTCCCGGCCGGCGCATCCTCATCGTTCTGATCCAGGGCCTGCTGTCTTTCCCCACGGTGGTGGTCGGGCTGATCCTGTACATCCTGCTCACGCGCCAGGGACCGCTGGGTTCCTGGCAACTGTTGTTCACCCAGGAGGCGATGATCATGGGCCAGGCCGTCATCGCGTTCCCGGTATTGGCTGCGTTTGCGCTGGCGGCGGTGCAGGGCGCCGATCCGCGTGCGCACGAGACCGCGGTGAGCCTGGGCGCCTCGCCCCTGCGCGCCGCGCTGACCACGCTGCTGGAAGTGCGCTTCGCCGTGGTGGCGGGCGTATTCAACGGTTTCGGCCGGGTAATTTCCGAAGTCGGCTGCGCCATGATGGTGGGCGGCAATATCGCCGGGGTCACGCGCAATATGCCAACTGCCATTGCGCTCGAGACGAGCAAGGGCGATTTCGCGCAGGGCATCGCGCTGGGTGTGGTGCTGATGTTGTTCGCCCTGGGCATCAGCATCGCCCTGGGCCTGCTGCAAGGCAGGGGTGGGCTCAAATGAGCGCCCTGCTGTCGTTCCGGCACCTGCGCAAATCCTTCGGCGAGCGAAAGTTGCTCGACCTCGGTCCGTTCGCCATCGGCGAGGGTGAGGCGTATGTCATCACCGGCGACAACGGCTCGGGCAAGACCACGCTGCTGCGCATTCTGGCGGGTCTCGAGCCGGGCGAGATCGCGGGTTTCGAATTCCGCGGCGTGCCGCTGACGCACGGCAGGCTGCCCGAGAATGTGCGCCACGACATCGTGTATGTGCACCAGCATCCCTATCTGTTTCATACCTCGGTGGTGCACAACATCGGCTACGGGCTGGCGGCGCGCCGGGTCGACGGCGCCGAGCGCAGGCGCATGGAGGAGGAGGCCATCGCCTGGGCCGGCGTGGGAGATTTGCGCAGCGTGCCGCCGCACCAGCTCTCGGGCGGCGAGAAGCAGCGCGTGGCCCTGGCACGCGCCAAGGTGCTCAAGCCGCGCCTGTTCCTGCTCGATGAACCGACCGCCAACCTCGATGGCGAGGCGCGCGGCCAAGCCATTGCCCTGATCCGGCAACTGGTGCAGGACCAGAGCAGTCTGCTCATCGCCTGCCACGACCGCGAACTGATCGAATTGCCCGGCATGCGGCGCTTCCACCTGGAACACGGCAAGCTGATTGCGGCCTGATCAAACCGCCTGCCCGCATAGCGCAGAAAGGGCCGTAGAAGCTGCTAAACTAGCAAGCTTGAATAACAGCGCTGACCACGGTTTCGGGGCGGCTAGAGCGCATTGCCTGCGATGAAAATATTCGGCTTTGCCGGCTGGTCCGGTAGCGGCAAGACCACCCTGATCGAGCAGGTGATTCCGCGCTTCGTGCTCGCCGGCCTCACGGTATCGCTGATCAAGCATGCGCACCATCGCTTCGACGTGGACCAGCCGGGCAAGGATTCCTTCCGCCATCGGGCGGCCGGCTGCAGCGAAGTGCTGGTCACCTCGGGTGAGCGCTGGGCGCTGATGCACGAGATGCGCGGCGAGCCGGAGGCGACGCTGGAGGAACAGATCGCGCGCATGTCGCCCTGCGATCTGCTCCTGATCGAGGGTTACAAGCGCTACCCTTTGCCCAAACTGGAGATCTACCGCGAGGCCAATGGGAAACCGCTGCTGCATCCCGAGGACGAGCATATCGTGGCGCTGGCGGCGGACACGCCCGTTCAATCCCGCTTGCCGCAGTTTGGCCTCGAGGACTACGATGCGATAGCCGCTTTCGTGCTCGACACCCTGGAGCTGAATCGATGAACCAAGGCATGCTTTCCGTGGACGAGGCGCTCGCCTTCCTGCTTGCCGGCGCGAGGCCGGTCGCCGGGACGGAGCAGGTGCCGACGCTCGCCGCCACCGGCCGCGTGCTGGCGCAGGCGCAACATTCCACATTCAGCGTGCCGTCGGTGGACAACACTTCCATGGACGGCTATGCGGTCTATGCCGCGGATTGCGCCTCCGGCGAGGCGCGCCTGCCGGTGTCGCAGCGCATACCGGCGGGCAGCATGCCGCAGCCGCTCGCGCGCGGCACGGCGGCGCGCATTTTTACCGGCGCGCCCATCCCGCCCGGCGCCGACGCGGTGGTGATGCAGGAGCGCTGCGCGCAGGACGGCGATGCGGTGATCGTGCGCTACCGGCCCGCGCCGGGCGAATGGGTGCGTCGCGTGGGCGAGGACATCCGCGCCGGCAGCGAAATCCTTGCGGCGGGCATGAAGCTGCGGCCGCAGGATACCGGCCTTGCCGCCTCGGTCGGGATTGCGGCGCTGCCCCTGCATCGCCGGCTGAAAGTCGCGGTGTTCTTCACCGGCGACGAACTGGTGATGCCGGGCGAGCCGCTGCCGCCGGGCCGTATCTATAACTCCAACCGCTTCACCCTGAACGGCTTGCTGCAATTGTTCGGCTGCGAGGTCACGGACTACGGCATCGTGCCTGACCGGCTGGAGGCGACGCGCGCGGTGCTACGCCAGGCCGCGGCCGGCAACGACCTCATCGTCACCTCGGGCGGCGTTTCGGTGGGCGAGGAAGACCACATCAAGCCCGCGGTCGAGGCGGAGGGCAAGCTCAGCATGTGGAAAATCGCGGTCAAGCCGGGCAAGCCGCTGGCATTCGGCGAGGTCAATGCGGGCGCAGGGCACAAGGCGCATTTCATCGGCCTGCCCGGCAACCCCGTGTCGAGCTTCGTGACCTTTCTGATTTTCGTGCGGCCGTTCCTCCTGCGTTGCCAGGGCGTCGCCCGGGTAGAGCCGCTTGGTTACCCGCTGCGCGCCGATTTCGATTGGGCGAAGCCCGACCCCCGGCGCGAATTCCTGCGGGTAAAATTGAACGCTGCCGGCGGGCTCGACCTGTACACCAACCAGAGCTCGGCGGTGCTGACCTCGGCGGTGTGGGGCGATGGCTTCATCGACAATCCGGCCAAGAGCGCGATCCGGCGCGGCGACATGGTCAAATTTCTTCCTTACTCGGAGCTTTTCCAATGAGCATCAGGATTCTTTACTTTGCCAGGCTGCGCGAGGATATGGGCATAGCCGGGGAGATGTTCGAACTGCCTAGCGAAACCTGCGACGTGAACAGCCTGCGCGCGCAGCTCGTCGCGCGCGGCGGCGCCTGGGCCACGGCGCTCGGGCAGGGCAAGGCGGTGCGCGTTTCGGTCAACCAGGATCTCGCGCGCGACGATACGCCGGTGAAGACGGGCGATGAGGTCGCGTTCTTCCCGCCGGTGACCGGGGGTTGACATGGCGGTGCGGGTGCAACGGGAAGATTTCGATATCGGCGCGGAAATTGCCGCGTTCCGGCGCGCCGATCCCGGGATCGGCGCCATCGCCAGTTTCATCGGCCTGGTGCGCGACGTGAACGACAGCGAAGCGATCGCCGGCATGACGCTGGAACACTATCCGGGCATGACCGAAAAGGCGTTGGCTGGCATCGTTGCAGAGGCGAAACACCGCTGGGACATCGTCGATGCGCTGGTGATCCATCGCATCGGTGAGTTGAAGCCGCTGGATCAGATCGTGCTGGTGGTGGTGACAGGCGCGCACCGCGGCGAAGCCTTCGCTGCCTGCGAGTTCATCATGGACTACCTCAAGACCCAGGCGCCGTTCTGGAAAAAAGAGCAGACGGCGCAGGGCGCGCGCTGGGTCGAGGCACGCGCATCGGACGATCAGGCGGCAGAGCGCTGGAGCGACCCGCAGGCGAAATAGGCGGGCCTAGCCGCCGCAGCGGTTTTTCAGTATCATTGCCCCAGTCACAAGGAGATGGCATTCCTCCTTTAACCGCCGCGAGGCTGATGATGCCTACTTAACCGCCGGAGCGATGGCGGCTGCGTAGGCGCACTTGCTTTGCCTGCCTCGCCGCTCTTGTTCTCCCGCAGTCTTTAACAATAACAGGGGATACAAGTGTCCTTTTCCGGATTCATCGCTGTCGGCGGCGGCGCCGCTGCCGGCGCCTGGCTGCGCTGGTGGCTGGGATTGCTGCTCAATCCGCTTTTTCCCACGCTGCCGCTGGGCACTCTGACTGCCAACCTGATCGGCGGCTACCTCATGGGTCTGGCCATGGGCTTCATGTCGCATTACGAGGCTTTGTCACCCGAGCTGCGGCTGATGATGACTACCGGATTCCTCGGTGGATTGACTACGTTTTCGACCTTTTCCGCCGAGACCGTCACGCTGCTTGCGCGCAATCAATTGGGCTGGACCGCGGCGATTATCACCATGCATGTGGCCGGATCGGTACTCCTGACGCTCGCCGGAATCGAGACCGTGCGGCTGTTGGTTCGAGTCTAGGCACGGTTTTTATTCGGCGCAGCAGACGCGCCTATGGGTTGAATCGATAGACACGAGGAGCCATGCGATGAACAGCACCTACCTGCGCTTCTACATGCACGAGAACCGGAAACACCACCAAGATCGGAAGAGCACACGTCTGAACTCCAGTCACGCCAATATCTCG
>OCZT010003315.1_pt1 | contig 16453 bp, 14 predicted proteins | sample 1539031 | NCBI WGS metagenome assembly OCZT01 (sample SAMEA3539308, study PRJEB22396) | soil metagenome | biome: tundra; feature: field; material: soil | place: USA | collected 2010-05 | depth 0.15 m | reverse complement strand
TGGAAAATTGTTGCTGATAAAATTGATCCCCAGGATTACTATGGTGTAACAGTTGCCAATGGCGTTATAGGAATTGTTTCTTCTCCCAACGTATTGCGTTGTAAAGATGTTGTGCTGAACGGCGCTTACGACCAATATGGTCGCGGAAGGGTGAGTAATTTTCTGCAAAGCTTCAACCTGGTAAATATGAATCTGGATATTGATGGTCATCGCATAAACAATGCAGATGCCACAAACATGAAACAGGTGCTTGATATGAAGCATGCAAGCCTTGCCACAACTTTTGATTATAATGATAAAGCAACAGTTTCTTATACTTATTATGCCTTACGGCATTTACCATATAATGTTTTGGTAGATGTGACAATCACTGCAAAAAAAGATATTGAGATTATTCCCGCAAGCGTAATGGAAGCGCCCGATGCTTTAAAAGATGTACAGAATTATTACAACGAGATTGACCGTCCGCATGTAAAATTGAGTTTGCTTTCATCAACTGCAAAAAGTCCCACAGGCAAATTAACTTTCGCATCCTCTACCACATTTTTGTTTGATGAGCCTAATGGAACAGAGCCTCAGTTAATTCATGAGATGTGGGATAACAACATGCATCTTTCAAAATTTAAAAAAAATTTAAAAGCAGGAAGCTCTTATCATTTTGCCATTGCAGGCGCATCAATTACAACTGCACAACATGACGATCCATTGAATGAAGCGGAGCGTTATGTCATTTATGCCAAGCTCGAAGGCACAAAGCGTTTACTGCAATTTCACAATGCTGCATGGGACGAATTATGGAAGAGTGATATTGTTATTGAAGGTGATGATGAAAGCCAGCGGGATGTTCATTCTGCCATGTATCATTTGTATTCTTTTGTAAGGGAAGGAACGGCGTATAGCCTGTCACCAATGGGTTTGAGCGGATTGGGTTATAATGGCCATGTTTTTTGGGATGCAGAATTATGGATGTTTCCGGCAATGGTTGTGCTTCATCCTGAAATGGCAAAGAGCATGGTTGAATATCGTTATCAAAGATTGCAACAGGCAAAGCATAATGCTTTTGCTCATGGTTTTAAAGGAGCAATGTATCCATGGGAAAGTGCTGCAAGCGGTAATGAAGAAACGCCTGTGTGGGCATTAAGCGGCCCTTTTGAGCATCATATAACTGCAGATGTTGCTATTGCTGCATGGAATTATTTTACAGTAACGCAGGACACTGCATGGTTGGGAGAAAAAGGGTTTCCTGTAATAAAAGAATGTGCAGATTTTTGGGCAAGCCGTGTTGAAAAAAATGGACCTGGCAAATATGATATTAAAAATGTTGTAGCTGCCGATGAGTGGGCCGAGAATGTTGACAATAATGCATTTACCAATGCGGCAGCAAAAGCAAACCTGCGGTATGCAGTTATGGCTGCAAATATTTTACATCAGCCAATAGATCCGCAATGGATCGATGTAGAAAAGAATATTCCTATTTTAAAACTGGATAATGGTGTTACTAAAGAACATGCTGCTTACCATGGAGAAAAAATAAAGCAGGCTGATGTAAATCTTTTGGCATATCCTTTAAAAGAAATTACAGATCAGCAACAAATAAAAAAAGATCTTGAATATTACGGAAGCCGTATTGGAGAAGGTTCTCCTGCAATGACGCATGCTATCTTTGCTGTGCTTTATGCAAGATTGAATGACCCGGATAAAGCATTTCAGGCATTTCAGCAGGCTCATATTCCAAACAAAAAAAATCCTTTCGGAGTATTATCAGAATCTGCAGGGGGTACCAATCCATATTTTGCAACCGGTGCAGGAGGGTTTTTACAAAGTATCCTTTTTGGATTTGGAGGATTGGAAATTACTCCGCAGGGAATAACACAATTAAAAACTTCTTTGCCAAAACATTGGAAATCTTTAACTTTAACAGGTATTGGTAAGGATAAAAAGACCTATATTGTAAAATAATTGAAGAAATTAACTGCGATATTCCTTGTTATTATTTTCCTGTTTAATCTTGGCGGGTACAGGCTGTGGTTTTATTTTGAGCAGCAGCAGTCCGATAAAAATCTTGAAGCTTTATTAGATAAAGAAGAATACAATGAAGCTGAACTTATTACTATTAAAGTCCCACTCCCTTTGCCTTATCAAAGCGACTCAAAAGATTTTGAGCGTATAACCGGCGAAATAAATTTTAATGGTAAAATATATAAGTATGTTAAGCGGAAAATAGAAAATGGAGAGTTTGTTTTATTATGCCTGCCCGATAAAAATAAAATGCAAATTGAAAAAGCAAAAGAAGATTTTTTTAAGAATACAAATGACTTAACACAGAATAATTCTAAGAGATCTGATAATTCAAAATCCATTTCATTTAAAAAGGCATCAAGCGAATACGATCAATATTCACTTTCTTTTAAAATAAATTCATTGAATAATATTTCTCAAAATTTTGGACTTTACAAAGTTGAAAATTTACTTTCTTCTCCACACATCTCTCCTGAGCAGCCGCCGGACTTTATTCGTGCCTGATTTTTCTGTTCAATTAAATTATTTGTTCATTCATTGAATGAACTTCTTGTTATTTATAAAATTATTTTAATATGAAAAGATTGTTGATGTGTTGTTGCACACTTATTGTTTTATGGGGATGTAATTCTAAAAATAATTATGTAGCTGTTTTTAAAGATCCTCTGCTGTATTGCAATACAGTTCACGAATTAAACACTGTGGTAATGGGAAATAATTTCAGCCCCATTGTTGCATCACGAAATTATTTGTATGCCAATGTAGCCGCCTATGAGGTAATAGCAGGTGGTTATCCGCAAAAATATAATTCGCTGGCAGGACAATTGAAAGGCTTACAAAGCGTACCAAAGCCAGATCAAAGTAAAAAGATAAATTTTGAATTTGCTTCTCTGCTTGCGTTTTGTAAACTGGGGGAATCTGTTACTTTTCCAGAAGGCAGCATGACCGAATATGTAAATAGTCTTAAAAAACTGGCACAGGATAATGGCATGCCAGATGAAGTTTTTAATAACTCTGTGGTGTATGCTGATACAGTATCTGCAGCAATTTTAAAGTGGAGTAAAAAAGATAATTATGCGAAAACAAGAAGCGCAGAAAAATATTCTGTAACAGATGAAGAAGGACGATGGGTTCCTACACCTCCGGCATATACCTCGGCATTAGAGCCTCACTGGAATATGATCCGTCCGTTGGTTTTGGATAGTGCAAATCTTTTTACACCACCTCCGCCTTATAAGTTTAATGTTAAGGATACTAACAGTGATTATTATAAGCAGGTGATGCTGATAAAACGAACAGTTGAAAATTTAACACCGGAACAAAAGCACATTGCAGATTTTTGGGACGACAATCCTTTTAAATTAAATGTATCAGGACATGTTATGTATGGCACTAAAAAGTTTTCTCCTCCCGGACATTGGATGAGCATTATAGGCATTGCAGCTAAAAAATCAAATGCAGATTTTGCAACAACGGTTTATGCTTATGCAAAAACAAGCATCGCTTTATTTGATGCTTTTATTCAATGTTGGGATGAAAAATACCGGCATAATACTGTACGTCCCGAAACTGTAATCAATAAATATTTTGATGCTGACTGGCAGCCGTATTTGCAAACACCGCCATTTCCTGAATATACCTGTGGACACTCCACCTGCTCTTCTGCAGCAGCCGAAGCATTAACCAGTGTTTTTGGCGATAATTTTTCTTATACTGATACAACTGAATTGGAATTCGGTATCAAAAGCCGCAGCTATAAATCTTTTCGTGACGCTGCAGAAGAAAATAACTGGGGAAGATTTTATGGCGGAATACATTTTCATTATTCCTGCCTTGTAAGTACTGAGTATGGAAAAAAAGTAGGAGACCTGGTTGTAGATCGCTTGCACATGAAAAAAACTTAAATTATCTTTTATTAATTAAAAAAATTAATTACCAAACAAAAATTTTTTATGAAAAAAATATTATCAATCTTATTAAGTGCAGCTTTCATAATTATTTATAATGATAGCAGAGCACAAGGCTGCGTTGCTATACGCAGTACAGGTGGTATTTGTACAATGGATCATTCATCTGAAAATATGGCTAAACCAAATAGCTGGGTGTTAAATGTAAACAACCGCTATTTTAAATCATTTCGTCATTTTATAGGCACAGTAGAACAAAAGCAGAGGGTAGAACAAGGGACGCAGGTTATTAATCATGCATATACCTTAGATCTCTCACTTACACGTAATCTTAATAAATGGTGGTCGTTTGCTGTAGATGCGCCAATACTTGCCGACAGCCGCTCTTCTTTGTATGAGCATGATGGAAAAACAAGGCACAGCACTTATTCATTCGGGATTGGAGATATTCGCTTTTCTGCATACAGATGGATGATCGATCCTTCTAAATTTCCAAAAGGAAATATTCAGCTTGGGTTAGGAATTAAATTACCGACCGGGGATTATAAATACCAGGATTTTTTCTACAAAAATGATTCTACAAAAGTTTTGGGACCGGTAGATCAATCCATACAGTTAGGTGACGGCGGTACGGGCTTCAGCACAGAGATAAATGCATATTATAATTTTTCAAAGCACATAAGTGCATATGGTAATTTATATTATCTCGCTAATCCGCGTGAACAAAACGGGACATCAACTGCAAGAGGCGGTACTGCTTCAGCAAGCAGCATCCGGTATGGAAGCAGTACCATGAGTGTTCCTGACCAATATATGATAAGGGCCGGAGCGAATTTTTCAATAAAGGCTCTTACAATTTCGGTAGGTGTTCGTGATGAATGTTTACCCGTTCATGATCTCATCGGCGGCAGCAGCGGCTTTAGAAGACCAGGGTATATCATTTCAGCTGAACCGGGATTGACTTATAATTTCAAAAAAATAAATGTGTATGCTTATGTGCCGGTAGCTTTAGTACGCAGCCGTACTCAAAGTGTACCTGACAAAGTACAAACACAAATCACAGGTAGATATACTCAAGGTGATGCAGCTTTTGCAGATTATACAGTGAACGTTGGATTTACTGTAAGGTTCTGAGATTTTTATAAATGATAAAAAGGCGGATCCATGAAGAAACTTTTTTGGGTCGGTATAATTTGTTTATTGGTATTTGAAATATTAAATGTGTATTTCATTATGCCTATGCCTGGCAGCCAGAAAATGAATAGTATTGATGTTGCCTGGTTTCTGTACAGGTGGCGTTGGGTATTCAGAGTTGTATTTGGATTGCTCATCGCAGCCGGACTTTTAAAATCCACATGGATGAGAAAATGGGTATTGTTAATTTCAATGGTATTAATAGCTGTAGTAGTTTATATGGCTAATTTCAAAATGGCAGCGGACCACATGTTCTACCAACCCAAAAAATTGTTGTTAGTAAATGCCGCAGAAAACAAAGTGGATTCACAACGCTTGGTTATAGGCATAATAAATAATGGAGAAGCTAAAGCATATCCTATACAATTTTTAGGCTTTCATCACCAGGTGCAGGACAGCATTGGCGGAATGCCTGTTATCGTTACATATTGTACAGTATGCAGAACAGGTCGTGTTTTTGAACCTTTAGTAAATGGTAAACAGGAACAATTCAGATTGGTAGGAATGGACCATTTTAATGCAATGTTTGAAGATAAAACAACAGGAAGCTGGTGGCGACAGGCTACCGGCGAAGCCATTACCGGAAAATTAAAGGGCCTACGTTTGCCTGAAATATTTAGCGCCCAAACGTCATTGGCAGAATGGTTGCGCTTGAATCCAAGGTCCCTCATAATGCAGGCTGATCCTGCATTTATAAAATCATACGACAGCACCACAAAATATGAAAGTGGTAAAAGCAGGAGTAAGTTAACCGGAACAGACAGCCTTTCGTGGAAAGATAAATCATGGGTAATTGGAATAAAGATAGACAAGGAAAGAAAAGCCTATGATTGGAACAAATTAAAAACAGAACGTATCATTCATGATAAAATAGATAATACTCCAATACTTCTTGTACTGGCAACCGACAATAAAAGCTTCTTTGCTTTTGAAAGGCCTGATGCAAACTCACGATTCTCTTTAACTAACGACACAATCATTTATAATAACCATCGCTTCAGAATTGACGGAAGAGGTATTGACACATCTTTTTCATTAAAGCCATTACCAGCTTACCAGGAGTTTTGGCATAGTTGGCAAACTTTTAATCCAGGAACAAAAAAGTAGTTGCTTTTTATTATATAATATTTAAATTAAAAAATGATAAAAGGAGAGGGATTTATATTAAGACCCTTCCGGCTTACAGATAAAAAGTCGTTGGCAAAGCACGCCAATAATATAAAGATCAGCGATAATTTACGTGACAAGTTTCCTCATCCTTATACTGAAGAGGGGGCGGAATGGTTCATCAACTTTGTTTTATCCGATAATGATCCGGTAAAAAAATTTATAATTGAGATCAACAATGAAGCTGCAGGAGCGATTGGAATTTCACCCGGCGAAGATGTATACAGATTGAATGCAGAAATTGGTTACTGGCTGGGCGAAGAGCATTGGGGCAAAGGAATTATGACTGCTGTTATTAAGGCAACAGTAAAATATATATTTGAAAATTTGGGTATCAAAAGAATTTATGCCATGCCCTTTGCAACTACTACTGGCTCTGTCAAAGCTTTGGAAAAAGCCGGATTTATAAAAGAAGCGACTATTTACAATGGCGTTATAAAAAATAATAAAGTACTGGATTATTATATTTATTCAATTACATGCTTCTGAAAACGATATTGAGTGATAACAAATGCTTATTAAAAAATTATCACTGTAATCTTAAATCTCAAACCTAACAGGTTTTATTTCATTTTTTAATTCAACCGCAATACTACCGCCTGGTAAGGCTGTAATTTTATTGCTCTTTCCTGCAGGGTAATTTCTTTTAAATTATTTATTAAAATTTGTCCTGGTGTTCCAATATTTTTAGGAATATCAAATGTTGTATTTGTTGTTGAAAAATTAAGCACCACTAAAACTTTCTTTTTATCAAGTGTACGTGTGTAAGCATAAATCTTTTCATTAGCCTTATCAAGTAATTCATATTTTCCGTAAACCAATTCTGGTAGTTGTTTGCGGAGTTTTATCATTCTTCTAAAATAATTTAATACCGAGTTAGGATCTTTATCCTGCGCAGCAACATTTATTTTTTTATAATTAGGATTTACTTTTATCCATGGAGTACCGTTAGTGAACCCTGCATTCTTACTGTCATCCCATTGAAAAGGTGTGCGTCCGTTATCCCGTGCAGAAATTTTTTGTCCCTCTAAAAAATAATCAAGATCACCACCTTCATTTTTTGTTTTCTCATACATATTTATCGTTTCAATGTCACGGTAATCTTCAATGCGATCAAATTTGATATTGCTCATGCCTAATTCATCTCCAAAATAATAATAAGGTGTTGCCCTCATTGTCATCAAAAAAGTAGTAAGCATTTTAGAAGACGCCTCACGGTATTTGGGTGCATCATTTCCCCAACGGGTAACCATTCGTGGCTGATCGTGATTGCCAAGATAAACGGTTCCCCATCCTCTTTGCGCAAATACACTATCCCATTTTGTATAAATATTTTTAAACTCTATAAGACTATAACCTTTCGGATCCATGTGCTTGAACTGCCCCGGTAAATAGCCAAGTCCCATCCCTTCAAAATGATAAAGCATATTTAATTCCTTACGATCAGGGTCTACAAAGTTGTGTGCTGTTTCAGTTGTAACGCCAAGCCCTTCTGCCACCGACATTACATCGTATTTGCTCAATGCTTCTTTATTCATTTCTTTTAAATACTGGTGAAGATGTGGGCCATCGGCATAATATGCTACAAAATCTCCCTGATACTTTGCGGGCAATTCAGGGAATGTAGTATCTTTCGAAATAGCAGAAATAACATCCATCCTGAATCCATCAACTCCTTTTTTAAACCAGAAGTTCATCATATCAAAAATCTCTTTTCTAACTTTTTGATTTTCCCAATTCAGATCGGGTTGCTTGCGGGAAAAATAATGCAGGTAATAAGCATTGGTGAGGCTGTCGTATTTCCATGCACTTCCATCCACATCAAAAAAACTAAAGCGGTGGGCAGGCTTTCCTCTTTCAGCATTCCACCAGTGATAATAATTTCGGTAAGAATTATCTCTGGATTTTCTTGATTCCTGAAACCATTTGTGTTCATCACTGCTGTGGTTAACAACAAGATCCAGCACAAGCTTAATCTTCCTTTCATGCATGTCTTTAAGCAATGCGTCAAAATCTTTCATTGTCCCAAATTCTTTCATTATTCCCTGGTAGTCGCTGATGTCGTAACCATTATCATCATTGGGTGAGCCGAATATTGGATTTAGCCATATTACATCAATGCCAAGGCTTTTTATGTAATCAAGTTTTGAAATAATTCCTTTAAGATCACCAACACCATCACCATCGGTATCTTTAAAACTGCGTGGATATATCTGGTACACTACTGCTTCTTTCCACCATTTTCTGTTGTTATTATTTTGTGCAGATGCTTTGTCGGTTGTCATAAAAAAAGAAATAAAAAGTAGAGTAATACAATTTAGTGTTAAGGGAAGTTTGATATATTTTATGATTTTATTTTTCATGTTTGTGATATATAGTCGTAATGCAAATGTACACAAGATGCTGCCACCTTCATTTGCATTAATGATTATATTGTATATTCGGTTTTATTAATTCTAACGATAGTGCCATGCAAAACTGGAAAATAAAACTTTCCCTTTTCCTTAATTATTTTGTATTTGCTATTTTGTTGAACAGTGTTGGCATTCTTATTCAAAAGTCAATCAATACTTATCATGTTGATGAAGTAATGGCAAGCTCACTTGAAGCTTTCAAGGATCTGTCAATTGCTTTTGTTTCTTTTTTAGTAGGTTCTTTTTTACCCCGACTTGGGTATAAAAAAGGAATGCTGATCGCCCTGGCCTTAGTATTTGCAGGATGCCTAGGTATGTATTTTGGCAACTCATTTACTTCAGTAAGAATTTTATTCGCCTGTGTGGGTATATCATTTGCCATCATTAAGGTATCGGTGTACTCATTGATAGGCATAATTACAAATAATGATAAAGAGCATAAAAGTTTGTTGAGCTCAATCGAAAGTTTTTTTATGGTGGGCATCGCTACGGGGTTTATTGTATTCCCTCTTTTTTATAGCGATGTCAACCCCGATGCATGGTTGCGTATCTATCTTGTGTTAGCAGGATTAGTAGCTGTTTCTTTTATCATACTGTTGCTGTCAGATTTTAATGTGAAATATGAAATACCGGGTACAAGCCCCACTGGCGATTTCCTGCAAATGATAAAGTTGCTGAAAAGGCCGTTGGTCATTGTATTTGCTGTGGCCGCTTTTATGTACGTAATGACGGAACAGGGAATCATGAGCTGGCTGCCGACATTTAATGAAAAAGTACTTCACCTGCCGGAAAAGGCAAGCGTTTTTATGGCTGTTATCCTGATGTTGTCTATTGCATTAGGCCGTTATCTTACATCTTTTCTTGTAAAAAAAATATCCTGGATTGTATTAGTGGCTGTTTGCCTACTGGGAGCTGCTTCAATGGTAATATTTATCCTGCCGCAAACACAAAGCTTAAAACCTGGCGTCATCAATTCTTTAAAAGATGTGCCTGTTATTGCCTATGTCTTTCCACTCATCGGGTTTTTCCTGGCGCCTATTTATCCATTGATAAATTCATTTGTTTTAAGTGCCACAGAAAAAATATTTCATAGTCCGATGGCTTCTTTACTTGTTTTCTTCTCTGCTATTGGTGGTACTTTAGGTTCAAGATTAGTGGGCTATTTATTTAAACATATCGGTGGACAAAAGGCATTTTACTTTTCACTCGTACCAATAAGCATTCTTATTATCAGCCTGATATTTTTTAACCGTTTGCAAAAGAAAACAACTGTTGAGGTATCACCTGATTCACATCCTATCCATTAAAAATTTTATTTAAAGATGCAGGAAGATATTTTTTCATTAGGAGAATTATTTGAGCAGGTTCAGATACAAAATATTTTTTCTGATGGTAAAACCTTTGTCGATTGTACTCCCCGTCCAGAACTTTCGTTTATACACCAAAGATATGAAGAGCAAAAACATGAGGCAGGTTTTAAACTGTCAACATTTGTTCATGAACATTTTATTCTTCCCAAAACTTATTCAACAAAATATGTAAGCGTTAAGGGCAGGCCAATTGTTGAGCACATTGAAATGCTTTGGAATGAATTAACGAGGCAGCCTGAGGAAGGAGAAACTTCTTTGATACGATTGCCTCATCCCTACATTGTTCCGGGTGGACGCTTTAGAGAAATTTTTTACTGGGACAGTTATTTTACTATGCTGGGTTTGAAGGTATCAAAGCGAATTGATATGATGCAAAATATGGTTGATAATTTTTCTTATCTCATTGATAAGTTTGGGTACATGCCTAATGGTAACCGCACTTATTTTTTAGGAAGATCGCAACCGCCGTTTTATGCATCTATGGTAAAATTATTGAGTAAAGTAAAAAGTAAAATCATTTTGGTTGATTATTTACCGCAGCTTGAAAAAGAATATAACTTCTGGATGAAAGGAGTGGGGCAATTAAATGCAAAAAATATTTCTGTTAATCGTGTTGCCTTAATGCCTGATGGAAGTATTTTAAATCATTACTGGGATGAATTTGATACCCCACGTCCGGAATCGTATAAAGAAGATGTTGAGCTGGCAAAGCAGATAACTGATGAAAAAAAATTGTACAGAAACATCCGTGCAGCCTGCGAATCAGGCTGGGACTTCTCTTCACGTTGGTTCAAAAATGACAAAGATTTTTCAACCATTCATACAACAGAAATTATACCGGTAGATCTCAATTGTCTTTTATTCAATCTTGAACAAACAATTGCAGAGGCATATCAATTAGCAAATAACAAATCATCTTCCGAGAAATATCAAACAGCTGCAAACAAACGCAAACAGGCTATTGAAAAATATTGCTGGAATAAAAAGAAAGGATCTTATTTTGATTATGATTATGTTGCCGGCAAACAAAAACAATCGCTAACCTTGGCTGCAACCTTTCCATTATTTTTTAAGATTGCCACAAACGAACAGGCAGAAAGTGTAGCAAAAATTTTACAGGAGCATTTTTTATATCCTGGAGGATTGCAAACAACAACCGTTACAACACCTCAGCAATGGGATTCTCCTAACGGCTGGGCTCCATTACATTGGATTGCAATACAGGGATTGGTAAACTACAGGTTTGATGAACTTGCAAAAGACATTGCACAACGATGGATGAGCATTAATGAAAAAGTGTATAACAATACAGGTAAGATGATGGAGAAATATAATGTTGTAACAACCAATCTTGAAGCCGGTGGTGGAGAATATCTTTCGCAGGATGGTTTTGGCTGGACGAATGGAGTTTATCTTGCACTACACATATGGTTGAGAGAATAGAACTTTTTTATTCACTATAAAGTTACTACTTTCTTCTGGAATCCACTAAAATCAATGTATTTCACTTTCTGTCTCGAAAAGTAACCGGTATATCATTTAGTTGCTTTTAGTATTCTATACTATAACAATTCCATCATTCCGCAACCCTAACTTTTATCACAATTTTTTTAACCACCTTATTACCACCGGGAGTTATGTTTGGCCTGTGTGCATCAGAAGGAAAGAAAATAAAAAATGTACCGGGTGTTGCTGAATACAATTTTCCATCTGCTGAATAATTTGCAGCATCTTTTTTATCATCATATTCTTTGGTGACTGTTGCTTTTGAAACCGGGTATACTCCAATCTTTTCTTCACCGTTAATCACATATTGTATGTCAATATACTTCCGGTGAGATTCCCAGTTTGTTTTATCAAAATTTTTTGAAGAATCTGCAGTTACAGAAGCATAAACATTTTCACCATCAATAGGATATTTGCCTTTGGCGATTTTATTCAGATCGGTATTTTTAAAAAAAGCAAATGCCTTATCCCAGTAAGATTTATTAAGATGATATTGCCTTGCAAATTCCTGAACGTCCACAGTTTTATGAGGCTTTAATTCTAATCCGCCAAGCCATTCTTTTTCCTTAAACCATTTTTTTGATTTGTTCTTTGTCCATTCATTTGTGTTCTGCGCAACTGCAGTCATAAATAAAAAAGATGTTCCGAAATACAATGCTGATAAAAATAATTTCTTCATATAAAAAATTGATCATTAAAAAATTAAACTCCTCCAAAAATTGAAAAGCCGCCATCAACACATATCATAGCTCCTGTTACAAATTGTGAAGCATCGCTCAGCAACCAGACTAATGCGCCCTTTAATTCATCAGGATGACCAAAACGTTTAAAGGGTGTTTGTTTAATTACCAACTCCCCTCTTTCAGTATAACCACCTTCTGGTTTTGTGAGAAGATTTCTGTTTTGCTCTGTTAAAAAGAAACCGGGCGCTAAAGCATTCATCCTGATCTTATCACCATAGCGATTAGCCAATTCCACTGCAAACCATTGCGTATAACAATCCACGCCGGCTTTACCCATGTTATATCCCAGCACTTTTGTAATAGCCCTTTTAGAATTCATGGAGGAAATATTTACGATACTTCCCTTTCCTGTTTGTGCGATAGCATCTCCAAAAACCTGCGTAGGAATAACTGTGCCCCAGAGATTGATCTCCGTTACTTTTTTCATTCCCGCTATGTTCATTTTAAAAATATTTTCATCAGGCTGAAGCACTCCTTCCGGCATATTACCCCCTGCTGCATTTACTAATCCATCTATCTTACCAAAATGTGATAATGCTTTTTCCTTTGCTTGCTGTAATTGTTTTTCATCCAAAACATCAGCAACCAAAGCAATTGCTTTTCCTCCATTTTTATTTATTGCTTGTGCTCTTTGGTCAGCGACTTCTTTTTTTCTACCTAAAATACCCACAGCGCCGCCAGCTTCTACAATAGCATCAATAAATGCATTGCCCAAAATGCCCGTGCCCCCTGTTACAATTATCACTTTATCATTTAATGAAAAATCTTTCATATTCTTTCTGATTAATTATCTCAAATCGTTTAATTGAACAACATCCATATCAGTATATTCTAAATTCTCTCCCGCCATTCCCCAAATAAAACCATAATTACTTGTACCACTTGCTGCATGTATGCTCCATGGCGGAGATACTACAGCATTATAATTTTTCACAAGCATATGCCTTGTTTCCTGCGGCTCTCCCATATAATGAAATACAACCTGGTTCTCCGGTACATCAAAATAAAAGTAAACCTCCATTCGCCTGTCGTGTGTATGTGCAGGAATTGTATTCCATACGCTGCCGGTTTCTAAAATGGTTAAGCCCATTACCAACTGGCAGCTTTTTAAACCATCTTTATGAATATACCTGTAAATAGTTCGCTTGCTGGCTGTTTCAACGGCTCCCATTTCGCCGCCCTGTGCCTGTTCTTTTTTTAATAATTGAGTTGGATGCACAGCATGAGCCGGCGCTGACAAAATATAAAATACTGCAGGCTTTGCAGCATCAACACTGGCAAATGTTACTTTCTCATTTCCCTTTCCGATATACAGGCAATCTAATTTTTTAAGAGAATAATTTTCATTGTTAGTGGAAATAGTACCATCACCGCCAACATTAATAATCCCCATTTCTCTTCTTTCCAAAAAATAATCTGATCGAAGAATATCGTAATCAGGAAGATTAATTTTTGTGCTGACCGGCATTGCCATACCAACGATCATTCTGTCGTAATGAGTATATACAAAATTAATTTTGTCTTTCTCTGCCAACGCATCTAGTAAAAATCTTTCTCTGATAATGTTTGTAGAATACGTTTTAAAATCTTCCGGATGAACACTGTTAATTATTTTCATTATTTTATTTTACCGATTTTACAATTTCCATTGCCTGCTTTGTAAGCTCTTCAATTTTAGCATAATCTTTTTGCTCAAGCAATTGTTTGCTTATCAATTTGCTTCCCATACCAACGGCACACACACCGGCTTTAAACCATCCGGCAATATTTTCTTTATCCAGATCAACACCGCCTGTTGGCATAAATAATAAATTAGGAAATAACTCTTTTACCGCACTTAAAAAACCCGGACCCAAAATATTTCCAGGAAATAATTTTATCACTTTTGCTCCTAATGTTTCTGCACGAATAATTTCTGATGGCGTCATGCATCCCGGAATCCAAAGCATGTTATTTTTATCTGCAACTTCTGCAACACTTTCCACAAGACCCGGAGAAATTATATAATCAGCGCCTGCATCAATAAATCTTTGTGCCATTGCGCCATCCTTAATCGTTCCAACTCCCAAGTACATTCCTTTTAATTCCGAATCGCATACTTCTCTCATCTTTTTAAAATTCTGCAACGCAGCTTCGCCACGGTTTGTATATTCAACTGCCCGTATTCCTGCATTGTATAATGCTTTTAAAACGCTTATGCTTACTTCAGTGTCTTTGGTAAAATACAGCGGTAATATTCCCTGTTCAGGAATCAATTTTAATAGTTCTGTTTTCTTATCCATAGTTATTTTATTATTAAACAATGATATAGGAATTAATGAATAACACAATATCTTTTTACGCAATCGTTACCGCATTTTTTTTTGCTGCTTAAATAAATAAGAAAGATATTTGAAGAATTGCATTCAAGATAAACAATACTTTTCTAAATTAAACTTTCTTATCAATCATGGCTAAAAAAGTTGTAACCCTCGGAGAAATAATGCTTCGGCTCTCCACACCTGATTTTAAAAGATTTGTGCAGGCTGACAGCTTTGATGTTACTTACGGCGGCGGGGAAGCTAACGTAGCAGCAGCGCTTTGTAATTATGGATTACTGGGAACATTTGTTTCAAAAGTTCCTGACAATGCAATAGGGCAGGCTGCCATAAATCATTTACGCCGGTACGGAGTAGATACACAATTTGTTGCCCGTGGCGGAAAAAGGTTAGGTATTTATTTTTTAGAAACAGGAGCATCTATGAGAGCTTCGCAGGTAATTTATGACCGTGCTGATGCAGCCATATCACAGGTAGATATTTCTGAATTTGATTTTGATAAAATTCTTGATGGCGCTGAATGGTTTCATACAACAGGCATTACTCCTGCATTGAGTGATAAATCCGCAGCATTAACTGAAGCTGCTTTAAAAGCTGCTAAGGCAAAAGGTGTTACAACAAGCATTGATCTTAATTACCGTAAAAAATTGTGGAGCAAAGAAAAAGCAAGAGAAGTGATGACGAAGCTTTGTCAATATGTTGATGTGTGCATCGGCAATGAAGAGGATGCTGATACAACGCTTGGTTTTAAAGCTGCAGGAACAGATATTACAAAAGGCGAATTGAATCTTGAAGGATACAAAGATGTCTTTAAACAAATGAAAGATAAATTTGGCTTTAAATACATTGCTTCTACGTTAAGAGAAAGCCACAGCGCATCTGATAACGGCTGGAGTGCATTGGTGTATGACGGCAATGAATTTTATCATACAAAGCAATATGAAGTACGTATTGTTGACCGTGTGGGCAGCGGCGATTCGTTTGCAAGCGGTTTTATTTACGGACTTGTTTCAGGTATGGCAATGAAGGATGCTGCCGAGTTTGGCGTGGCAGCTTCTGCAATAAAACATACAATTTCCGGCGATTTGAATCATGCTACTTTAAATGAAGTGAAAGAACTGATGAAAGGTGATGCAAGTGGAAGAGTGCAGAGATAACCCCTCACTCCCTTCCTCTCTCCACAAGTGGAGAGAGGTGTTGCGAAGATTTAAGTGATTGTTTTTTGGATACCAACATTTGTTTTTCATAGTCCCGCAACTGCGGGATTGCGTCGCAATCACTTTATCGGCAAACCAATGGGCAGCATTTAAAATATTTTATTTGTAAAATTTTTATAGATGATTATAGATACTTTATCCAACGCAGAAAAATATAATAGCATTCATTCATTGTTTGCAAAAGCATTTGAATACATCAGATCGCAAAACCTTGCGACAATTGAACCGGGTAAATATGAAATTGATGGTGATAATTTAAGAGTAATTGCCTCAAATAAAAAAGGAATGAGTGCTGCTGAATCTGCTGCAAAATTTGAATGCCATGATAAACATATTGATATACAGCTTTGCATAAAAGGAAAAGAACAATTCGGCTGGAAACCAAGAAGCACCTGCACACAACAGAAAGGAGAATACAATGCAGAGAAAGATGTTGTGTTTTATAACGACACTCCTGATATGTATTTTGATTTAACCGATAACCAGTTTGCGATCTTCTTTCCTGAAGATGTTCATGCGCCAATGATTGGTGAAGGAGAAATAAAAAAGTTGGTAGTGAAAGTGAAAATATAATTTAGAAGATTGATAAACATCCTTC